>JAEEGL016932698.1_pt1 | contig 24062 bp, 13 predicted proteins | sample 9134231 | NCBI WGS metagenome assembly JAEEGL01 (sample SAMN16246548, study PRJNA631951) | gut metagenome | biome: gut microbiome; feature: rumen; material: fiber-attached | host: Bos | place: Iran: Karaj | collected 2018-10
AAGTGGATATTCTAATAACGGATATGAGAGGTTTTATGAAAATAATCAGGGTGCGGGGCAGAGCACAGGAGGTTATAGCGGAGGAAGTTATAGCGGAGGAAGCTATAACAGTAAGCCGCCAAAGAAGAAGTCCGGGGTAGGGAAGGTAATTGTTTTTGCCCTGCTTTTCGGACTGATATCCGGAACCGTGTTTTCAGGAGTTAATTATATATCAGGATTGATCTTCAACGTTAATAAGGTTGTTGGGCAGGCTGCAAACACAACGCCAACGCCTGTAACAAATGTTGAACTGCCTGAGTCAAACGGAACCAATGTGGATACTTCTTCTTCACAGATAACGGCAGTAGATGTATCGGCAGTAGTTGAGGCGGTTATGCCTTCAGTAGTATCTATTACAAATATAAGTGTAAATGAATATGTTGACTTCTTCGGACGCAGAGGTCAGCAGACAAGTAAGGGTGCCGGATCAGGCTTTATAGTTCACCAGAGTGATTCGGAGGTTCTTATAGCCACAAACTATCACGTTGTTAAAGAAGCAAGTAAGCTTACCGTTGGATTCTGCGACGGAATGGGCGCTGAAGCTGTTGTTAAAGAAACAGATCCCGATAATGATGTTGCCATTGTTTCTGTAAGTACAACCGATCTAAGCCCCTCAACCCTTGAGGCGATCCGTATATCCAAGCTGGGAGATTCCACTAGCCTTAAGGCAGGAGAGACTGCCATCGTAGTTGGTAATGCCTTAGGATATGGACAGTCTGTTACAGCAGGTGTAATCAGCGCTTTAGAGAGAACCATGACAAATGATGACGGAGCTACATATTCCGTTATCCAGACAGACGCTGAGATTAACCCCGGTAACAGCGGCGGAGTTCTTCTGAATGCAAGAGGTGAGGTTGTGGGGATCAGTAATGCCAAGAGTATAGCAAATTATACTAACAGCATCTGCTACGCCGTACCTATGGCAAATGCGCTGCCTACCATAGAAAAGGCCATTAACGGCGCTTCTGTGGCAGTAGACCACGGCGGACCGGAAGGCTCAGGCGTAAAGCTCGGAATCAGCGGAGTTAATGTAGGAAGCGAAGAGCAGGCCAGATACCATATCCCCATGGGTGCTTATATTGCAAAGGTTGAATCAGGAACACCTGCAGAAAAGGCCGGCTTACAGGAAGAAGATGTAATTGTAAAGATAGATGACGAGAAGATATCAACCGTTGAAGATGTTCAGAAGATCTGCAAGAAGCATAAGGCTGGAGATACTGTTACCGTTGAGTTCTACAGATTTAAAGACGGATTGTATACAAAGGAATCGGTTGAATTAACATTTTAAAAAAATATCTGGACTTTTTCCCAAACAAATGAAATAATTATTGTTAGGGGAAAGGACTGATTCTATGCTAGTAATAATACCGGAAGAAATTAAGGAACTCGTTAAACTTTACGAACCATACAAGGAGGGGTGTGGCTTGAGAAAGGATGCTCCGGAGTTTGCTAAGGACGCCTTTAAGAGAGTTGACCACTGGTTTGAGACCAGAAGATATGTACATGAACGATAAAGAGATGCCATAAGGCATCTCTTTTTATCGCTCATTTTATATGTTTTATTCAGTAATCTCAAATGATACCAGCAGATCATCCTGGCTTACTCTGTCGCCTTCTGCTACGTAGATCTTGTCAATCTTACCTGCTACACGGGATACAACGGTTGTCTCCATCTTCATGGCCTCAACGCTCATAAGCGGCATGTTAACCGTAACTTCGTCGCCCTCCTTAACAAATATCTTGGCAACGGTTCCGGGGATGGTAGAGCCAAGATGAGCAGGATTCTTCTTATCAGCCTTAAGCTTACGGTCGGATACAACCTCCTGACTCTTATCAAGAACCTGAATCTCTCGCATCTGTCCGTTTACTTCGAAGAGAAGGGTTCTTATACCTTCCGGGGAAATGGGCCCTTTACCTGTATATTTGATAATAAGGTCTTTTCCTTCCGCCATATTAAGAACCGTTTCTTCGCCTTCACGGAGACCGTAGAAGTATACGTGGCTCTCTAAATGCGATACATCATTGTAACTTTCCAGATGCTCACAGTACTCTTCATAAACCTTGGGATAGAGGGCATAACTTATTACCTTCTGCTCCATATCTATATCGCTGGACTGACTTAAATCAAATTCAGATTTAAGTTTATCCTCAAGAGCCTTAAGATCTGTGGGAGGAAGAAGGGATCCGGGGCGTACTGTAATGGGTTCCTGTCCCTTAAGCACGATGTTCTGGAGAGCCTTGGGGAATCCTCCGTCAGGCTGTCCCATCATTCCCTTAAAATATTCTACTACAGATTCCGGATATGAAAGATTTGCTCCGGCCTCCAGGATGTTATCCTTGGTAAGACCGTTTTTGTACATAAAGATGGCAAAGTCTCCCACGGCCTTGGAAGAAGGTGTTACCTTCACTATATTGCCAAGCAGTTCATTTGCCTGCTTGTATAATTCCTTAATAGCATCAAATTCGTCAGCAGATCCCATCTCTGTAACCTGGGCCAGGAGGTTGGAGTACTGGCCGCCGGGGATCTCATACTTGTAGATCTCGGCTCTGGGTGAATCCATATCGGATTCAAAACTCTTATAAACCTTACGAACCCGGGCATAGTACTGACTGAGTTCATTAAGCTCGTCCATATCAAGACCTGTGTCTCTCTTGGTTCCCTTGAGAGCCTCCACAACTGAATTCAAGGATGGCTGGCTGGTAAGGGAGCTCATGGATTCTATTGCCAGGTCTGCAATATCAAGACCTGCCTCTGCAGCCATAAGTACTGTTGCTACACCGTTACCTGTTGAATCATGGGTATGAAGGTGAACGGGAATGTTGATCTCGGACTTCAGGGCCTTAACCAGCTCTTTTGCGGCGTATGGTTTTAAAAGTCCGGCCATATCCTTTATTGCAAATGTATGGCAGCCTAATTTCTCTAATTCTTTGGCCTTAGATACATAATAGTCAAGGGTATACTTTGTCTCATCGGGATTGCTGATGTCGCCGGTATAGCATACGGAACCCTCAACGATCTTTCCTGTCTTAAGAGCCTCCTCGATGGGCATTTTCATATTCTCAACCCAGTTAAGACTGTCAAATATCCTGAATACATCTACTCCGTGCTCGCCGGAAAGGCGGATAAACTCCTTTACAACATTGTCGGGATAGTTGCTGTATCCCACAGCGTTGGAAGCACGCAGGAGCATCTGTATCAAGGTGTTGGGCATTCTCTCTGAAAGAAGAGCCAGTCTTCTCCAGGGAGACTCCTTAAGGAATCTGTAGGCAGTATCGTATGTGGCACCGCCCCAGGCTTCAACGGAGAAAGCATTCTGCATAAAAGCATTGGTAGCTCTGGCAGCACCGGCTAGATCCTTGGTACGCATACGGGTAGCCATCAACGACTGCTGGGCGTCACGCATGGTGGTATCCGTAACATAGAGCTTCTCTGACTCTAATATCTTCTTGCAGAAACCCTCTGCTCCAAGCTTCATAAACTCATCCTTTGCACCGTATACAGGCTTGGAGGCGTCATATTTGGGAAGGACTCTGTCCTCAAATACGGGCTTGGGTCCTTTATTTACATTAATAATCTTGTTACCGATAAACTCTGCCACCTTGGTGGCACGGTCTCCTATGCGGTCAAACTGGAAGAGGCTTGGAGTCTCTTCTATAAAAGTAGTAGAACACATTCCCTTCCTGAAGGTCTCGTCCTGAATGAGGTTGGTAAGGAAAGGAACATTAGTTTTTACACCTCTGATACGAAGCTCTTTCAAGGCTCTGGTAGCCTTGTCCACCGCACCCTGGAAGGTCCGGTCATGAGCAATAAGCTTAACCAGCAGGCTGTCGTAGTAGGGCAGTATCTCTGCTCCGGTGTAAGTATTACCGCCGTCGAGACGGATTCCGTTACCGGCTCCCGAACGGTAAACCGTGATCTTTCCTGTGTCAGGAAGGAAGTTGTTACGAGGATCCTCGGTGGTAACACGGGTCTGAATGGCAAATCCGTTCTCGTGAAGGTCCTCCTGGCCCTGAATATCAATTTCAGGGGAAGAAAGCTTATAGCCTTCAGCAATGAGAATCTGGGCACGGACAATGTCAATACCTGTGATCTCCTCGGTAACGGTATGCTCAACCTGGATACGGGGATTCATTTCTATAAAATAAGGGTTATAATCACTGTCAACCAAAAACTCCAAAGTACCGGCATTACGATATCCTACAGCCTTGCATAATCTGATGGCACTGTCGAAAATGATCTTCCTGGTCTTGTCCGGAATGGAAAATGCAGGTGCATACTCAACAACCTTCTGGTGTCTTCTCTGTACAGAGCAATCACGGTCGAATAAGTGAACAACATTGCCGTAATTATCTCCCAGCACCTGAACTTCGATGTGTTTGGGCCCCTTAAGGTATTTTTCAACAAAAATAAGGTCGTCGCCGAAGGCTTTCTTTGATTCTTCTCTGGCCTCCTGAAACTCCCTCGGCATATCTTCTTTAGAGTTTACAATACGCATTCCTCTGCCGCCGCCGCCGTTGGAAGCCTTAAGCATAACAGGATAGCCTATCTCGTCAGCTATCTTGATAACACTATCTAAGTCCTTCAGGGCATAGTCTACACCGGGGATAATGGGAACCTTGGCGTCAATGGCCATTTTCTTGGACGAGATCTTGTCACCCATGGCGTTCATTATCTCTTTTGTAGGCCCGATGAATACTATCCCGTTGTCCTCACAGGCTTTGACGAATTCCGGATTCTCGGAAAGAAAGCCGTATCCGGGATGGATGGCGTCTACATTCTTGGATTTGGCAATCTTGATAATGGTATCAATGTCAAGATATGCATCCAGAGGTCCCTTCTCCGGATTAAGCTGATAGGATTCATCAGCCTTGGCACGAAATGCCGAATAGCGGTCTTCCTTTGAGTAAACACTTACGGTTGTGATACCCAGCTCACTGCAGGCACGGAAGACTCTGATGGCTATCTCGCCCCTGTTAGCCACCATAACTTTTTTGAACTTTCTGATCTTTTCCTGACTCATAAAAGTAAACCTCTTTTTAGTTATATTTAGTTATATATTTTCTTCTTCGTTGTTGTAGTATACGGGCTGTTCCTCGTTATACTGGACATTCTCGGTGTTCTCAGTGTTCTCAGTGTTCTCAGTATTCTCGGTATTCTCGGTATTCCCGGTATTCTCAGTATTCTCGGTATTCTCAGTATTCTCGGTATTCTCAGTGTTCTCAGTATTCCGGGTATAGTTCACACCGGGTTCCGGCTCAGGCGTTCCGTAGGAATAAACAATAACCGGGAAACCGGCCTCAACATAACCGAATATGGAGGCTGCCGATTGCAGGGAAACGTTAATGCAACCGTGGGAACCGTTACGCAGATATCTGTCATAACCGAATCTTGGCTGCCAGGTGGCGTCATGGATACCTATTCCTCCGTTGAAAGGCATCCAGTATGAAACCGGAGATGCGTATCCGGGTCCTCTAAGTATGGCATTTCTCTTACAGTAATAAATAGCAAATATACCCGGAGGTGTAGCGGCTCCTGTGGAGGGAAGGCCTGAAACTATATCGCATTCAAATACTTTGACCCCGTCTTTATAAAGGAATAGATGCTGCATTCCAAGATTAATCTCCACGTATGAGTTGCCAAAGTCCTTTACACCGTTGCCGTTCTGGTCTACAAATACAGGAGCACGGGCAACTGCTTGTCCGGAAAGTAAATTTTCTTTTAATTTTTCTGCTTCAGCTGTGGTATCTACCTGAAAACCGTATGTCCTTGAAGGAATATTTACTACCTCGCCGTAGGAGGTCTTAAATGCCCTGGTATTATTGGTGGATGTATACTTTGATGATATACCCTGAACAAATTCCAGGAGGGAATTCTCATCCACTGTCAGTTCCTTATTTGAATCCAATGTGAGCCAGGGAAGGAAATTCTTGATATCAATGGTTTCGTTCATTCCGCCGAAGGTGTAGGTCACCTTGCTGTTAACACAGCGTTCTGCAGCCTTTTTTAAAGTAGCAAAGTCTTCCGAATCTTCAGTATATAAGGGCTCAACATAACAATGCATTTCTTTCAGATTAAGCTCCTTCTGAAGAGAAAGGATTGATCGTCTGAGCTGAGTTTCAAATACTTCTTCATTTATGGTATTTCCGAATACTGAAGGCTGTACGACAAAGCCGCCGGAAGCTGTATAACCTGTCAGCTTGGCTTCTACGGGAGCGACCATGTTCTCGGTGTTAAGAAAGCCGAAGGAGGCTACTTTCTTGCCGAGTTTATCTTTGTCATAGTCCAGTTTCAGTTCGGCTGAGATCTCTGTGTCTTTAAAAAAGCTGTAGGGCCAGGTGAAGATTGACTGATTGTCGAAGATTACCTTCAGTTCATTCCCTACATTGCAATTAAGACCGATCTCTTCCGACTTGAGCAAATAACTCTTGCCGTCAACGGTGGTAAGTGTAAGCTGGTATCCGCTTACTTCATCCTTTAAAAGAGATTCAACTTCGGAAATGCTCTTATAAGAACAATCGATCCCGTCAATGGTGGTATTGGGTAAAATATGGAATTTAAAGAAAACGGCCGCTACAATATATACCACTGCAATGGTGGTTATAATGGACACCAGTGCGATCACGGCCTTATTATGTCTCTTCGTATGCTTGTCCGGTACAGGAAGGGGCTTCTCGTACAAGTCGCTGTTATAGTGTTTCTTGTCCTTCTTCTTTTTCTTTTTTGAAGGATTGGTTTCCTTTTGGTCTGCCGCAGGTAGGTCCGCCTTGGGGGCTTCCTCTTTGGGAGCTTCCTCCTTGGGAGGCTCCGGCTTAGGAGGTTCTTTTTTATACTTTTCCATTGCGGAAACAGGCTTGGGCTCCTGAACCTTGGGCTCCTGAACCTTGGGCTCCTGAACCTTGGGCTCCTGAACCTTGGGCTCCTGAACCTTAGGCTCTTGAACCTTAGGCTTCTTTGATTCATCAGACTCCGTATTTTTGGGGGCAGAAATAGGGGTACCCGTCTTTTCCTGTTCTACAGGGGGTACCTTCTCGATGTTGGCTGCTTGTCTGAAAGTAAAGCCTTCCGGTTTATAATTCGCGTTCGGATTCTCATCTTCCTCAGATTTAAAGGGGAAGGGAGATTTTTTATCTATATCCTCAAACATTACTGTTTTCACCCAATACCTTGACTCTTAGTGCTTTCTAAGTTAAACTTTTCGTAGTATAGCACCTTATTATAGTACAGGGGTATTCTATATGTCAATGAAATTCTATGCGGTACGAAAGGGCTTAACGCCCGGAATCTATAACACCTGGGATGCGTGCAAAGCTCAGGTTTCCGGTTTTTCAGGGGCCGAATACAAAAGCTTCCCTTCATATGAGGAGGCTCTTCGCTTTATGGGAGGCGATGCAGGAGAAAATGATGCTTCTTTCCATGACTATACAGATCTGCCCGAGAACTGTGCCGTTGCCTATGTGGATGGCAGCTACCGGGAGGATACAGGTGAGTTCTCCTACGGAGTGGTCATGTTTCATAAGGGAAGAAAGGAGCGGTTCTTCGATAAGTCGTCTGATGAGACCCTGTCGGAGATGCGAAATGTAGCCGGAGAGATCAAAGGCTCTGAAGCCGCCATTTCCTACTGCCTGGAAAATGCTGTTTCGGAACTGGAAATCTACCATGATTATGAAGGAATAGCCAAGTGGCCTACGGGAGAGTGGAAGGCCAATAAAAAAGGAACCCAGGACTACAGGGACTTTTACAGGAAGGCGTCAGAGAAGGTGAAGATCACCTTCCGTAAGGTAAAGGGTCATTCAGGTGTATTATATAATGAAGAAGCAGATTCCTTAGCAAAGAAAGCGCTGGGATTGTAGAATAAAAATAATCAATAGAATTACATTGTTTTTAACCAAAATATACAAAATTTTATAATATAAATCAATCATTTTGATTGAATTTAATCATATTATTTCCAGCTAGTCTGTGATAAAATTTGAGGACAGACTTATAAAGGAGATATTATGACATGAAGAACTATACTAAGTATAAAAGAGCATATTTTATGCCGCCGGAATGTACCTATGACTGGGTGCATAAAGATTATGTGGATGCACCTCCCATCTGGTGCTCTGTAGACTTAAGAGACGGTAATCAGGCTTTGATAGAACCTATGAGCCTGGAAGAGAAGCTGGACTTTTTCAAGCTTTTGGTGGAAGTGGGATTCAAGGAGATCGAGGTCGGTTTCCCCGCAGCGTCGGAGACCGAGTATAATTTCTTACGTGCCCTTATCGAGCGCAATATGATCCCTTCTGACGTTACAGTTCAGGTCCTTACCCAGGCAAGAGAGCATATAATAAAGAAGACATTCGAAGCGGTAAAGGGAGCGCCCCACGCTGTTATACATTTGTATAATTCCACATCAGTGGCCCAGCGTGAGCAGGTCTTCAAGAAATCAAAAGAAGAGGTTAAGAAGATCGCAGTAGACGGTGCCAAGCTTCTTAAGAAACTGGCCGATGAGACTGACGGCAATTTTTCATTCCAATACAGCCCGGAGTCTTTCCCGGGTACAGAGGTGGATTATGCGGTAGATGTATGCAATGCTGTTCTTGACGTATGGAAACCTACCAAGAAGAACAAGGCCATCATCAATATTCCTACCACAGTTGAGAATGCCATGCCCCATGTCTTTGCCACCCAGGTTGAGTATATCCATAAGCACCTTAAGTACAGAGACTGTGTTATTTTATGCCTTCATCCTCATAATGACAGGGGAAGCGGTGTCAGTGATGCGGAACTTGGAATACTTGCGGGAGCAGACAGGATAGAGGGAACCTTATTTGGCAACGGAGAGCGTACCGGTAATGTGGATATTATTACCCTGGCCATGAATATGTTCTCCCACGGGGTTGATCCCAAACTTGATTTTTCGGATATGCCCAGGATCCGCGAGACCTACGAGCGACTCACCGGAATGCGTGTGGGAGAGAGACAGCCCTACGCAGGAGACCTGGTATTTACCGCATTTTCCGGTTCTCATCAGGATGCTATCGCCAAGGGAATGGCCTGGAGAGAAGAAGGCAAGAGCCAGCTTTGGACGGTTCCATATCTTCCCATTGATCCCATGGATGTGGGAAGGACATATGACGGTGATGTTATCCGTATCAACAGCCAGTCCGGTAAGGGCGGCGTAAGTTACATCCTTAAGCAGAACTTCGGTATTTCCCTTCCGGAGAAGATGCGGGAGGATGTGGGCTACACCATTAAGCATGTATCGGATGTTGAGCACAAGGAGCTTTCACCTCAGCTTGTTTATGAGATATTTGAAAATAAATATGTTAACGCACACACTCATTTTGAGATAGCGGAATGCCACTTTAAGCAGGTTGACGGCATTATGGCAGAGGCCGTTATTCTTCACAACGGACAGCGCCAGACCATAGATGCCAACGGTAACGGACGTCTGGACGCTGTCAGCAACACCATTAAGCAGTTCTTTAATATCAGCTATGAGCTTTCCGTATACGAAGAGCATGCCCTTAGCAAAGGTTCATCCTCCAAGGCTATGTCCTATGTGGGAATAACCCATAACGGTAAGATGTACTGGGGTGTAGGTATAGATGAGGATATTATTAAATCATCCATAAGCGCACTGACGGTTGCGGTCAACCAGATTCCGGAGATCGCTACAAGCACCGTTGTTGCAGACGAACGTCTGGTTCGCATGATCAATTTCATTCAGGCCAATTACCAGACTGTTTCCCTGGAGGATATGTCAAAGCAGTTTAATCTCTCTGAACCATATATCTCAAAGTATATCAGGGAGAAGTCCGGCAAGACGTTTGTTGAGACGGTACAGAGCATTCGAATGAAGAAGGCCAGAACCTTGCTTAAGAACGGTAATATGACTGTGGAGAACATAGCATATTCCGTGGGATATCAGAATGTTGAACATTTTAACAGGTTGTTTAAAAAAATCTTCAAAATGACTCCGGTTCAGTACAGAAACGGGGTAAAGTAATTAACAGGGGGGATAACCTATGAGTATCAAGAAAACCAAAATAGTATGTACTCTGGGACCGAGTTCCAACACAGAGGATGTCATCCGTAACCTTATGATAGAAGGTATGGATGTGGCGAGACTTAACTTTTCTCACGGAAGCCACGAGGACAAGCTTAAGATCGTGGAGATCGTTAAGAAAGTCCGCGCCGAACTTCACAAGCCCGTGGCCCTTCTTCTTGATACCAAAGGGCCGGAGATCCGGCTGGGTACTTTTGAAAATAAATCCGTAGAATTAAAGCAGGGACAGGAATTTATCCTTACAACCCAGGAATGCGCCGGTAATGAGTCAAGAGTATCCATTACCTATAAGGACCTTCCCAAGGATATCAGCGTAGGGACCAGAGTCCTTATAGATGACGGACTTATTGAAATGAAGGTAACTTCAATAGAAGGCACGGAGATAGTCTGCAATGTTATCAACGGAGGGGTCATTTCCGACAGAAAAGGGATCAATGTTCCCAACGTGGAGCTCTCAATGCCCTATGTTAGCAGGCAGGACTACGACGATATTAAATTTGGAATTGATAATGGCTTTGACTTCATCGCTGCTTCCTTTACCCGTACTGCCGAGGATGTTGAGGAGATCCGTGCAATACTTAGGGAGTATGATTGCAACTCCATTGATATCATAGCTAAGATCGAGAATAACCAGGGCGTTGAGAATATCGCCGAGATCGTTAAGGTATCCGACGGAGTTATGGTAGCAAGAGGTGACATGGGAGTTGAGATACCTCTTGAGGAAGTACCCATTATCCAGAAGAAGATTATAAAACAGGTTTATTCCGCAGGAAAGCAGGTTATTACAGCTACCCAGATGCTGGAATCCATGATAAAGAATCCCCGCCCCACCAGAGCGGAGGCTACGGATATCGCCAATGCCATTTATGACGGCACCAGTGCAATTATGCTTTCGGGCGAGACTGCAGCCGGCAAATATCCTATAGAGGCCTTAAAGACCATGGTTAAGATCGCTGTTCGTACAGAGCAGGATATTAACTACCACAAGAGATTCAGCGAGAGCAGGCAGCTTAGCAACAAGAATATCACCAATGCCATCAGCCATGCTACCGTTACCACGGCAGAGGACCTGGGAGCGGCAGCTATTGTTACCGTTACCAAATCAGGTTTTACGGCAAAAATGATCTCAAAATACAGACCTACCTGTCCCATCGTGGGCTGCAGCACCTATGAAGCCGTATGCCGCAAGCTTAATCTGGTATGGGGTGTTACTCCTATCTTAATTGAGGAGAAGACCGATACGGATGAGCTTTTCGAGCATGCTATTGACCGGGCACTCCAGGCTGGAAAGGTTCATGTGGGCGAGCTCACCGTTATCACAGCGGGACTTCCTCTGGGAATATCGGGAACTACCAACCTGATCAAGGTTCATGTGGCAGGACACGTTCTTGTAAAAGGAATCGGTGTATCGGGTACGAAAGTTACAGCACCCCTTTGCGTATGTGAGAACGAAGATGCCCTGAAGCGGAATTTTAAGGCGGGAGATATTATCGTAATCCCGGAATCAAGCAATAAGATCCTTCCCTTTATTAAGACCTCTTCCGGGTTGATAACGGAGGATAAGTCCGAGGAATCCCATGCAGCTATAGTGGGACTTACCTTAGGCCTTCCGGTGATTATCGGCGCCTCCCATGCTTCACAGATATTGAAGGACGGAGCCGTTGTTACCATGGATGCATCATCGGGAGTCGTTACATCAGATTAGTCTACTGTCCGGAAGGAGCATAGCTTTATGAGTGAGTTGCTTAGAGAACATAAAAATTATATCGTATTTAAATATTTTCAAGAGATAGCCGCCATTCCTCACGGCTCAGGCAATACGAGGGCTATAAGAAATTATATAGTTGACCTTGCCAAGAAGCATAATCTGGACCATACTATGGATCCCACCGGCAATATTATCATTATGCGTGATGCTGCCCCGGGATATGAGAATACAGCTCCCGTTATGCTTCAGGGCCACGTTGATATGGTTTGTGAAAAAGAGTCCGGATCCAAGCATGATTTTAACCTAGATCCCCTTTCTCTTTATGTAGAGGACGGCTTTCTGAAAGCAAAGGAAACCACTCTGGGAGGAGATGACGGTATAGGAGTAAGCTATATGCTGGCCCTCCTTACCAAGGAAGACTACCAGGGGCCCGGGATCGAGTGCGTTTTTACCGTGGATGAAGAAACCGGCATGGACGGTGCTCACGGTCTTGATCTTTCAAAATGCCGGGCAGATTATATGATAAACCTTGACAGCGAAAAGGAAGGCACTTTTGTTACGGGCTGTGCGGGAGGATCCAGGATAAGGGCGGTGTTGCCCATTAAGACCCGCATTATGAGGGGCTATCAGGCGGATATTACCATTTCAGGACTTAAGGGTGGACATTCCGGCGACGAGATAGACAAGGGCCGGGCTAATGCCATTCAGCTTATGTCCCGTTTTCTATTTCACCTTTTGCGGTCTAAGGCAACCTTCGGGCTCCTGTCCATAGACGGGGGAGATAAGGATAATGCCATTCCCAGGGAGGCTTCAGCCTCCATTGTAATAACATCATCACCCGCCAGACTCTGTGATCTGGCAGATACTTTCAGAAGATTTGTTTCAGATGAATTTGCTGCTACAGATCCGGATATTCAGATAACCATTTACGAGGCCCAGAGAGAGACAGAGCATTTTGCCATTACGGAAGAGTGCCAGAATTCCATATATCTTATGACATATGCCATCCCCAATGGGGTCATCGCCATGAGCCAATCTATCCCGGGTATTCCCGAGACTTCCACCAATTTGGGGATTGTCCGTTACACCGGAAGTAATATAGAGTGCTGTTACCTGCTCAGAAGTTCCTGTGCCAGCAGATAAAGAGAGCTGATCCAGCGAATGACCCTGATCTTAAAGAATGCCGGTGCTCAGGTTACCTACGGCCATTCCTATCCGGCATGGGAGTACAAGCCTGAGTCGGGTTTTCGCAAGAAACTTTCGAAATTATGGGAGAAGATGTACGGATCTGCTCCGGAAGTTACGGCCATCCACGGGGGACTTGAATGCGGGATCATCAGTTCCAAGAAAGAGTCTCTTGATATAGTATCCATTGGCCCGGATATACTTGATATCCATACTCCCAAGGAGAGGCTTGATATAGAATCGGCTTCCCGGGTATATGATTTTCTTGTGGAATTCCTGAAAGAAAAAGGCTGAACCCAAATAAATGTTTATTTTTTAAAAGAAATGTGGTACAATTTATAGTCGTATGACAAATAAGGCGTACTAATTCGGAGGTTACGATCATGGAAGTATCATTATCACGCAGAAGCAGTCTTGCTTCAAGGGCTATGCGTTTTGCTTTGATTTTATTTGCTTGTTTGCTGGTGGGATTTGTTTCTTACGGATCCTATGCACATGCTGAGTCTAACCAGGTAGTTGCTACACAGGACGGAGCTGCCAGCGCGGCACCGGCAGATGAAGGAGAGAGCTTTTTCATTTACTTTATGGTATTTGTTGTACTTCTGGTTATAATCGTTGTGGTTATTGTAGCATCTTCCACATCGGCTTCAGCGGCAGCGATCCCGCCGGTATTTGAACGCTGGGAAGAGTGAAGCATTAGTAACAAGACGCGCAAGAATTAAAAAAGCACCCGGAATACTTGTGTTCCAGGGTGCTTTATTTAATTCTTATGCGGTGACTACAGCGCTAGTTCTTGTATCGCAACGCGATGCAAGAACGAAGCGTCTTGTTACGGACCTTACTATGTGGCGCTGGCAGCCTCTGCCGGCAGGGGTATATCCTCTAATTCCATAACCCCTCTCATGGTGATAACCGGGCCTCCGGTCTTTTCTATATAATCTCTTGTAATGGTAACCTGGCCAATATTATCGTCCTTGGGGATCTCATACATGATATCCAGCATGAATTCCTCGATAATGGCGCGAAGGGCTCTGGCACCCATCTTTTTCTCCTTGGCCTTCTCCGCAATGGCTTCCAAGGCACCGTCGTCAAACTCCAGCTTAACCTCATCTAAGGCAAGAAGCTTGGAATACTGCTTAAGGATGGCGTTCTTAGGCTCCTTTAAGATCTTTACAAGCATTTCCTTGCTGAGTCCCTCCAGAGTACATATAACAGGAAGTCTTCCGATAAACTCCGGGATCATACCGAACTTGCGGATATCCTCCACTGTAACCTTTGAAAGGATATTCTCATCATCGTCGTATTTATCCTTAAGATCCGCCCTGAATCCCATGGAAGATTGTTTATTAAGTCTTTCTTTAATAATCTCGTCAAGCTCCGGAAATGCACCGCCGCAGATAAATAGTATGTTCCTGGTGTTGACTGTGGTGAGGGGTACCATGGCATTCTTGGAATTAGCCCCTACAGGCACTTCGACTTCGCTTCCTTCAAGGAGTTTCAGCATACCCTGCTGAACCGATTCGCCGCTGACGTCTCTCTGGTTGGTATTACGTTTCTTGGCGATCTTATCTATCTCGTCGATAAATACTATTCCCTGCTCGGCCTTGTCTACGTCGTTATCGGCTGCTGTAAGGAGCTTGGAAAGAACGCTCTCTATGTCGTCTCCGATGTAGCCGGCTTCCGTCAACGATGTGGCATCTGCTATGGCCAGAGGCACATCCAGAAGCTTGGCCAGAGTCTTGACCAGATAGGTCTTACCGCATCCCGTGGGTCCGATCATAAGCATATTGGATTTCTCAATCTCGATCTCGTCCATGGTATCTGTAGCAACCCGCTTGTAGTGATTGTATACGGCTACGGACATGATCTTCTTGGCCTGCTCCTGCCCCACCACATATTCGTCAAGCTTCTCCTTGATAACGTGAGGCTTTGGAATATCCTTTATATCAATAAGAGGCTTGGCCTTGTCCTTCTTTTTCTTCTTTATCTTCTGTCTGGTGGTGGGCATCAGGCTCTGAAGGTCCGCCAGATTGATCATGCTTATATTGGGCAGGGGAGATTGGGTGGTCTTTTCCTTCTCTTCTTCCTCCGAGTCTTCGCTGCCTTCTTCGGCCTGCTTAGCCGGGGCTTGTGCAGGCTTATTGCCCAGTATATTGTTAATGTTATTATTCATGCCAAGAAGGCTGTCATAATTAAAGCCGGAATTCTGCATGGTATCAATGGTCTTCTGCATACAGTCCCTGCAAATGCAAATATTACCGGGTATCTTGATCATGGATCCGGCAATGCTTTCAGGTCTTCGGCATATATAACATATATCTTCGTAATCTTCTTCCTTTTCTTCTACATCAATGATATCGCTCATGGTACTAACCTCCGTTAGACTACAGTATACAGTAAAGTGGAAGTTTTAGCAATTGTGCATAATTAAATAATTAAGAGGACCTTTTTTATCTACTTGAATTTTATAGCCAATCCTATTACACTTGAAATCGGAAAGAGAAATCGGGAATTGAAAGAGTAAAGATTATAGGAGATACTAGTCAGAATGGATATTTTCAGTGTTTTGGCCCTGTTTGGCGGACTTGCCATGTTCCTGTACGGAATGAAGCTGATGGGCAACAGTCTCAAGGAAAGTTCATCAGGAACCTTAAAGAATGTAATGGAGGGAATGACTAACAGTCCGGTTAAGGCCTTCGTTCTCGGACTTTTTGTTACAGCCCTTATTCAGTCATCTACGGCAACTATTGTTATTACCTCAGGCCTTGTTGCCGCTGAGATTATTTCTTTAAAACAATCTCTCGGTATTATCATCGGTGCTAATGTAGGTACCACCATAACCGGCCAGATCATCCGTTTGATGGATATCAATTCTTCATCTACAGCATGGCTTCAGATTTTCAAGCCTGCCACCCTTGCTCCCATCGCTCTTATAATAGGAATAATCTTTATAATGTTCTGTAACTTTAAGAATTCCCGTCTTGCAGGAAATATTGCCATGGGATTCGGTATTTTGTTTACCGGCCTTATGGCTATGACGGATTCAGTTACGGGACTGAGCGAGACCGGAGTCTTTGACAGCCTCTTTAAGAGCATTGGCAGTAATCCCTTTATAGGATATCTGGTGGGCGCCGGAGTAGCATTTATACTTCAGAGTTCATCCGCCACCATCGGTATACTGCAGTCATTTTCAATGACGGGACTCTTTACCTTCGGAGGGGTATACGCCATTATCGTAGGTGTATTCTTGGGCGACTGTGTTACTACAGCTATTGTCTGCTCCATAGGTGCTAAGCCCGACTCCCGCCGCGTGGGACTTGTTAATATTGTATTTAATATTTGCAAATCAATTCTTGTATTCATAGGTGTTTTTATAGCTCACAGTACGGGAATTCTTAACGGAATATGGGATGCCCCCATTAATTCAGGAGGTATAGCAAATGCCAACACCGTATTTAATCTGGCCTGTGCAGTTATACTTCTTCCTTTTATAGGAACCTTCGAAAAACTCAGCCATGTTATGGTTAAGGACGATCCCGTTCCCGTTAATAAATACGATGCCAAGCTTAAGGCTCTGGATCCCGTATTCTTCAGCACACCGGCTCTGGCATTTAACAGCTGCTATGATGCCCTTCTTACCATGATCGACTGCTCCATACTGAATGTGCGCAAGGGTCTTGCCCTTCTTCATCAGTTTGACCAGAAAGAATTTGACTATATAAAGGAAGAAGAAAATAGTATCGACCTCTTTGCTGACCGTATCAGCAACTATCTGGTACAGCTTTCTGGCCAGATCCATGAAGATTACCATATTAAACTTATGGATGAGTACTACAAGGTGATCGCTGAATTCGAGCGTCTGGGAGACCATGCCGACAACCTGGCGGAGGAGGCCCAGGAAATATACGAAAAAGGACATCCTCTTTCCGAATATGCCCTGAAGGAGCTTGACGTTGCATCAGAGATACTGGACAAGATCATGGATTATTCCCGCCATGCCTTTGAGAAGAGGGATGTGGAGGCGGCCAGACACATAGAGCCCCTTGAAGAGGTGGTGGACGACCTGGTATACGCCATGAAAGAAGATCATCTTAAGAGACTTAGGGGCGGTCAGTGTCATATTATGGTAGATAATAATTTTCTTAATGTATTGAGTAACATAGAGCGTATATCTGATGTATGTTCCAATATCGGAATCGCTGTGGTGGCCCGTGTAGAGCCCGAGCTGGCTCAGGAAGCCCACAAGTATATCTCAAGACTCCATCAGGGAAAAGATGAGGCCTTTAATAAAGAATATCATGAAGCCCATGACTACTTCTTTAATAAACTGGAAGCATAAATTGTGGATCGTGTGTGGATTATGGTGTGGATTTCATGTGGATTAGGTGTGAATTTGATGGGGATAATTTGGGGATAAGCCATGAAATCACCGCAAAATAAGGGGTTGATGCCTCTCATCTCAAAAATCAGTATTCCACAACATATAGTGTCGCGATAAAAAAATAATCAAATATATTGTATTTTATGTTGACGAGGTGCCGGAAGTTTGATACACTAATCATAGTGACGAGCCGGCACTAATTTTTTGCGCGATACGACCTTTAAGCGAATACTTGTATAATCGCTCGTCGGATTATTAAAATTAATTCCGCAAAAGAGGGATTTGGATGCGGATAAAATAGACCGGAATCTTAACGGTCAAAAGTATTATATACAGAGGAAGAAAGGGCGGTAGAGAATGTTTACAGTTGTTAAACGTGACGGAAAGAAGGCTGATTTTGACCTCAATAAGATCAGCAAGGCCATTGAACAGGCATTCGTTGCAACGGGGAACGAGTTTACAAGTGAGATCATTGATCTGCTTGCACTCCGTGTAACAGCAGATTTCCAGAAGAAGATTGAAAACGGGGAGATTCATGTGGAGACTATCCAGGACAGTGTGGAGACTGTACTGGAGCAGACAGGATATACAGAAGTAGCGAAGGCTTATATCCTGTACAGAAAGCAGAGAGAGAAGATCCGTAACATGAAGTCAACGATCCTTGACTATAAGGATCTTGTTAACTCTTATGTTAAGATTGAGGACTGGAGAGTTAAAGAGAATTCTACCGTAACATATTCAGTCGGAGGACTGATCTTAAGCAATTCAGGTGCTATTACAGCCAACTACTGGCTTTCAGAGATATATGACGAGGAGATAGCTGAAGCTCACAGGAATGCGGATATCCACCTTCATGACCTGGCTATGCTTACAGGATACTGTGCAGGATGGTCATTAAAGCAGCTTATTCAGGAAGGTTTAGGCGGTATCAGCGGTAAGATCACATCTTCACCGGCTAAGCATTTATCGGTTCTGTGCAACCAGATGGTTAACTTCCTTGGTATCATGCAGAACGAGTGGGCAGGAGCTCAGGCCTTTTCATCATTTGATACATATCTTGCACCCTTCGCTAAGAAGGATAACCTTAACTATGATGAGGTTAAGAAGTGCATCGAGTCATTTGTATACGGTGTTAACACACCCAGCCGTTGGGGCACACAGGCGCCCTTCTCAAACATTACTCTTGACTGGGTAGTTCCTTCTGACCTGGCAGACCTTCCGGCTATCGTAGGCGGAAAGGAGCAGGATTTCTGCTATCGTGACTGCCAGAAAGAGATGGATATGATCAACAAAGCTTTCTTAGAGATCATGATTGAGGGTGACTCTAACGGAAGAGGATTCCAGTATCCTATCCCAACATATTCCATTACGGACGCATTTGACTGGTCTGACACAGAGAATAACAGACTTCTCTTCGAGATGACAGCCAAGTATGGAACACCTTATTTCTCAAACTACATCAACAGTGATATGGAGCCTTCAGATGTACGTAGTATGTGCTGCAGACTTCGTCTCGACCTTCGTGAACTTCGTAAGAAATCCGGCGGATTCTTCGGAGCAGGCGAGAGCACGGGTTCCATCGGTGTTGTTACAATTAATCTTCCCAGGATTGCTTATCTTGCAACAGACAAGGAAGACTTCTACAACAGACTTGGTCATATGATGGACGTTTCGGCACGTTCATTGAAGATAAAGAGAGATATTATTACAAGACTTCTGGATGAGGGATTATATCCCTACACCAAGCATTATCTCGGTGGATTTGATAATCACTTCTCCACCATCGGTCTTGTAGGAATGAACGAAGTAGGACTTAATGCAAAATGGCTGCAGAAAGATCTTACACATCCTGAGACTCAGGAATTTGCCAAAGACGTACTTAATTTCATGCGTAACAGACTTTCCGATTATCAGGAACAGTACGGTGACCTTTACAACCTGGAAGCTACACCGGCTGAGTCCACATCATATCGTCTTGCTAAGCACGACAGAAGCAAATGGCCGGATATCAAGACAGCAGGTAAAGAAGGAGATACTCCTTACTACACCAACAGCTCACACCTTCCGGTTGACTATACATCAGATATATTTGAGGCTCTTGACATTCAGGATGACCTCCAGACCCTTTATACATCAGGAACAGTATTCCATGCATTCCTGGGAGAGAAGCTTCCTGACTGGCAGGCAGCAAGCAAACTGGTAAGAGTTGTTGCAGAGAATTACAAGCTTCCATACTACACATTATCACCTACATATTCTATCTGCGCTGAGCATGGATATATTACAGGTGAGCAGTATGAATGCCCCATCTGCGGCAAGAAGACAGAGGTATACAGCCGTATTACAGGATACTATCGTCCGGTTCAGAACTGGAACGACGGTAAGACCCAGGAATTCAAGAACAGAAAGCTCTACGATCTGAAGAATGTTGGCATTAAGGACAAGTCAGTAGCTGCTAAGGTTGTTACCATCTCAGGTGATGATGTTACTGTTTCCGATTCCGACGATGTAAGATATCTGTTTACAACCAAGACATGCCCTAACTGCAAGATGGTTAAGGAGAAGCTCGCAAAAGAGAATATTCCTTATGTAGTTATCGATGCAGAGGAGAATGCGGAGCTCCGCGACAAGTACTCCATTATGCAGGCACCCACACTGGTTGTGGTTGAGAACGGAGTGGTTCAGAAGTACGCAGGTGCTGCGGCTGTTACCAAATACATTAATTCATTGAAAGTTCAGGCGTAATGCCTCAACCTATAACAAAATAACAATTCCACGCGAGGACGGGATGAGAGATCATCCCGTTTTCGCTGTCTTAAAATATGTGTCAGTGGGGACAGTCCCCCTGACACACTAAAAGTGGTTGAATAATAAGGGGAATTAACGTATTATATATTGAAACGAGTATTTTTTGAAAGGGAAAGATATAATGAGTAAAGAACTTGAGAAAACCTATGACCCTAAAAGGATAGAGGACCGGTTATATAAGAAATGGGAGGAGAAGAAATACTTCCACGCAGAACCGGATAAGAGCAAAAAGCCCTTTACCATCGTTATGCCCCCTCCGAATATCACGGGACAGCTTCATATGGGTCATGCCTTTGATAATACATTACAGGATATACTTATCAGATTTAAGCGTATGCAGGGCTATTGTACCCTGTGGCAGCCCGGAACGGACCATGCCAGCATTTCCACAGAGGTTAAGATCATCAATGCGTTGAAGGCTGAAGGGATTGATAAGGAAGACCTGGGAAGAGAAGGTTTCCTTGACCGTGCATGGAAATGGCGTGATGAATACGGCACAAGGATCGTAACCCAGCTTAAGAAGATGGGCGTTTCCGCTGATTGGGACAGAGAGCGTTTTACCATGGACGAGGGCTGTTCCGAGGCCGTAAAGGAAGTATTTATAAAGCTTTATAAAGAAGGATATATATATAAGGGCAGCAGGATAATCAACTGGTGTCCCGTATGTCAGACCTCCCTTTCTGATGCTGAGGTTGAGCATGAGGAGCAGGAGGGACATTTCTGGCATATTAATTATCCTATAAAGGACAGCGACCGATTCGTGGAGATAGCTACCACCAGACCCGAGACTATGCTGGGAGATACGGCGCTGGCCGTTCATCCTGATGATGAGCGCTACAAGGATCTTATCGGCAAGACAGCCATTCTGCCCCTGGTAGGAAGAGAGATCCCTATCGTTGCAGATGAGTATGTAGATAAGGAATTCGGAACGGGAGTTGTTAAGATCACACCTGCCCATGATCCCAACGATTTTGAGGTAGGAAAGCGCCATGATCTGCCTGAGATAAACATAATGAACGATGATGCCACCATTAATGAAAACGGGGGCAAATACGCGGGAATGGACAGATATGAGGCCAGAAAGGTTATAGTAAAGGAACTGGAGGACCAGGGTCTTCTTGTAAAAATAGAAAGCCACCTTCACAATGTTGGAACCCATGACAGATGTGGTACCGTAGTTGAGCCCCTTATTAAGCCCCAATGGTTCGTTGCCATGGAGGAACTGGCTAAGCCTGCTATTAATGCTATCAAGACAGGAGAGCTGAAATTCGTTCCCGAGAGATTTGATAAGACCTATCTTCACTGGCTGGAGAATATAAGAGACTGGTGTATTTCAAGACAGCTCTGGTGGGGACACAGGATTCCTGCTTACTACTGCCAGGACTGCGGAGAGATCGTGGTTGCAGGAGAAGCTCCTGATAAATGCCCTAAGTGCGGGTCTGCTAATCTGAAGCAGGATGAGGACGTACTTGATACCTGGTTCTCATCTGCCCTTTGGCCCTTCTCTACCCTGGGCTGGCCGAAAAATACTCCGGAACTGGATTATTTCTATCCCACGGACGTACTTGTTACGGGATATGATATTATTTTCTTCTGGGTTGTAAGGATGGTATTTTCAGGATACGCCCATACGGGAAAGAGTCCTTTCCATACAGTATTTATCCATGGTCTGATAAGGGACTCCCAGGGAAGAAAGATGAGCAAGTCACTGGGTAACGGTATAGACCCACTGGAGGTTATAGACAAGTACGGTGCAGACGCCCTGCGACTTACCATTATCACAGGTAATTCACCGGGAAATGATATGCGTTTCTACTGGGAGAGGGTAGAGGCCAACAGAAACTTTGCAAATAAGATCTGGAATGCCTCCAGATTCATAATGATGAATCTGGGAGATACAGAGCCCACCAGGCCAAAGAATGAGGAGCTGGCCCATGCCGACAGGTGGATTACTTCAAGGTTCAATTCTGTTACAAAAGAAGTTACGGATAATATGGAGAAGTATGAACTGGGTATTGCGGTTCAGAAGATATACGATTTTGTCTGGGATGAGTTCTGTGACTGGTATATAGAGATAGTTAAACCAAGATTATATAACAAGGAAAAGGCTCCTGAGTCGGCCAATGCAGCCCTTTGGACCCTGCGCACCGTCCTTATCGGGGCACTGAAACTTCTTCATCCCTACATGCCCTTTGTAACAGAGGAGATCTTCTGTACCCTGCAATCGGAGGAGGAATCCATCATGGTTTCATCCTGGCCGGTATATGAAGAGGCACAAGCCTTCCCGGAGGATGAGGAAGCATTTGCCCATATTCAGGATGCCATCAGAGCCATCAGAAACTCCCGTACGGAACTTAACGTTCCGCCTTCAAAGAAGGCTACGGTTTATGTGGTTACATCTGATAAGAAGATTGCAGATACCTTTGAGAATATGAAAGCTGACTATATTAACCTTGCCATGTCTGATAAGATAATAGTTCAGTCAGATAAGGCGGGTATCAGTGATACGGCAGTGTCAGCTGTTATTCCGGGAGCAGTTATCTATATTCCTCTTGAGGAACTGGTTGATCTGGATAAGGAAAGAGAGCGTCTCACAAAGGAAAAAGAGAAGCTTATGGGAGAGATTAAGAGAGCCGAAGGTATGCTTTCAAATGAAAAGTTTGTAAGTAAGGCACCTGAAGCCAAGGTAAATGAGGAGAAAGAGAAGCTTGCCAAGTACAAAGACATGCTGGAGCAGGTGGAACTTCGTATTAAACAGCTTTAATAGTTAAAAAAGAGATCGGTTGAGATAAACCGGTCTCTTATATTTTATATATTCTTATCATAGATTTCTTTGAAATATTTCGACAACTCTGTTGAATGTATATTAATTGTATGTTAGAATAATCATAACTATGAGAAGGTTTAAGGGGTAGAATTTAGGGAATGAAAAAGGGGTATTTATGGATAAGGATATAAAAGACAAAGGGAACGATATAAAACAAAAAAGTGCTGATGTTGACAGCTATATAAAGGATGCGGTTGTGGCTAAACTTGGAGACAGGTATGACGGATTGAGCTATGTTTCAATAACGGAAAATGCCAAGGAAGATCCTGCCACGATATTCAGACTCAGTCAGCATGTAAGCCGGTTTATTCCCAATTGGGGAAGGGAAATAGCCTTTTATAAGAGGCTTAAGCTTCTTGCAGACTATTTTGTTCATCCGGATGACAGGGACTATTTTTTAGCCCAGACCCGCAGAGATGTAATTTTAAAAAGGGCTGAGAATGAACAGACGGTCCTTGTTAATTTCAGAAGCATCGTAGACAGTAAGCACCATGATTTTCAGATGAGTTTTACTCCCGACAGGGATGAAGAAGGGAAGATCATAGGTCTTGTAGTAGGTCTTTATAATAACGATGAAGTTCTGAAGGTTCAGAGAGATGCCATCATCTTTCAGAAGGCCATTATGCAGGATATTGTGTGCGTCTTCAGAGTCTCATTTACAAGGGATATTGTCTACTTTCCCGTAATTCAGATGGAAGACGGAAAAGAGGTTGATATATCCAAGCGATTCGGAGAAAGGATAGAATCCCTTCAGGAGATTATCAGAAGAACTGCTGAAAGGGATATACATGCTAATGACAGGGAGAAATTCATAAACTTCTTTAAATTAGAAAATATTAAATCCTGTTTTGAAAACGGGGAATCTAATCCCTCTATTGTCTGCAGAACCAGGAATAATAAAGGGGGACAGTGGGATTATGAGAGGTTTGCCTGCTTTATAAATAAGGACGATTATAACGATGACCTCTATGGTATCTGTGTTGCATATGATGCCAACGTAGAGGTTATCAGGCAGAAAAAGCTTGAAGAAGCAAAAGAGGAAGCGGAATCCGCCAATCG
>JAEEGL013624108.1_pt1 | contig 24060 bp, 38 predicted proteins | sample 9134231 | NCBI WGS metagenome assembly JAEEGL01 (sample SAMN16246548, study PRJNA631951) | gut metagenome | biome: gut microbiome; feature: rumen; material: fiber-attached | host: Bos | place: Iran: Karaj | collected 2018-10
CCGAAAATATTTCTTCCGTTACTATAAGGTCATTTATCGATTCAGGAGATGATGATGATATCAGCGGGGGATATCATTTTTATAAACTGGCAATTGACGGAGTTACAAATTATGTTTTGATCTCTCAGGGGGCAGATGATAAAACAGAACTGGTATCCAGACTGGCATTATCAGAAATGATGGCTCTTTTCGGAGCTTATAAAGAGAAAATGGATAAAAATGCTTTTTTTCAGAATCTCGTCATGGATAATATGCTGGTGGTTGATATATACAGCAAGGCAAAAAAGCTGTTGATCCCTACTGACAGTGTCAGATGTGTTTTTATCGTTGAAACCGAAAGCAACAGTGAAATCTCAGGTATAGATGCATTACGATCTGTGTTTCCTTCCGGTTCAGATAATTATGTAACAGAGACTGATGAGAAGACTTATGTTGTGATAAAAGCTCTGGATCCTAAAGAAGATATCGAACAACAGGCAAAAGAAACAGCAGAAATGCTGGTAGATACAATGAACACGGAAGCAATGGTAAAAGTACGCGTTTCATATGGGAAGGTTGTCAATGAGATCAAACAGGTTTCATCTTCATACAAAGAAGCGAAGATGGCCATGGAAGTCGGAAAGATCTTTTACCAGGAAAGAGACATTCTTTCGTATGACACCCTGGGTATCGGCCGGCTGATCTATCAGCTGCAGCCATCGCTATGCGAGGTATTTCTTCATGAGATCTATGGGGATGACATTCCTGATCATCTTGATGAGGAGACGTTGAATACGATCAATAAGTTTTTTGAAAACAATCTTAACGTATCAGAAACCTCAAGACAGCTCTTTGTTCACAGAAATACTCTTGTATACCGGATAGAAAAGCTTCAGAAAATGACAGGGCTTGATATACGGACCTTTGAGGATGCTCTGACATTTAAGATTGCATTGATGGTTGTGGATTACATGAAATATGTGCATCTTCATGAATTTTAAGGGAAAAACATGCATATAGCAGGAATAAACAAAAGTACATTATTAGATTATCCGGGGAAAGTAGCGGCAGCCGTTTTTACGGGAGGGTGTAACTTAAGATGCCTGTTTTGCCAGAACAGTTCTTTGGTTGAGGGACTTATACCAGAGATAAGAGAGGCTGATGTATTAAGCTTTCTCGAAAAAAGGAAAAATGTGCTGTCCGGGGTTTGCATTACCGGCGGCGAACCTACGCTTCAGCCGGACTTGTCTGATTTTATAAGAGAGATAAGAACATTGGGGTATGCTGTCAAGATCGATACAAACGGGACAAAGCCGGAGGTGCTGCGTAAGCTGGCAGAAGATGACCTTATAGATTATATCGCATTGGATATAAAGACTAGCAGGGAAAAATACCGGGAACTCTGCAATGTAGATATAGATGTGGATAAGGTCAACGAGAGTATTGAGTTGTTGAAAAGCGGATTTTTCCCGGATTATGAATTCAGGACTACTGTGGTGGCAGAGTATTTTGACAGGGATGACGCAGCAAAGGTGGGAGAATGGCTTGCGGGAGGGCGCAGGATTTACCTGCAGAACTTTGTAGATACCAATACATCTTTTGTCGGAAGAGGTGTGCTGCATGGACAGACCAGAGAAGAAATAGAAGCTTATGCGGTTATCTTAAGAAAGACTATTCCGGAGGTATCACTTCGTGGGATTGATTAATGCCGATATCGATGACGATATCAGATACATGAAGGAAGCGATGAAACAAGCCAGAAAGGCATATGAAACCGGAGAGGTTCCTATAGGCTGTATCATAGTTGAAACTGCAACCGGCCGGATAATCGGAAGAGGTTATAACCGCAGAAATACTGATAAAACAACTCTTGCACATGCTGAGATCACGGCTATAAAAAAAGCCTCAAAGGCGCTTGGGGATTGGCGGCTTGAGGGATGCACCATTTATATCACACTGGAACCCTGCCCTATGTGCGCGGGAGCTATAGTACAGGCCCGGCTGGACAGGTGTGTTTTTGCGGCAGTTTCAGACAAAGCGGGATGTGCCGGATCTGTTGTGAACCTGCTTGATGAGCCCAGTTTTAATCACCAGGTGGAGATCAAAAAAGGCGTTCTGGAAAGCGAATCTCAGGCACTCATAAAAAAATTCTTCAAGGAGCTTCGTGAAAGAACCTGATTTTTTAAGGGGGCTCCTGCTATGATTCCGGGAAGAAATTTATGCACCTGTCAACGTATTATGGTATAATATTCTTCGTTGCATTTCTTTTTTTTAATTGAATATATTCTTTAGAGGGGGAAAGCTTATGAAGCGTATCGGGTTACTTACAAGCGGCGGCGATTGTCAGGCTCTTAATGCGGCAATGAGAGGCGTTGTAAAGTCTTTGGTTAATTCAGGCGAACAGATAGAGTTATATGGCTTTTTAGACGGCTACAGGGGACTCATTTATGGCGAATACCGAATGCTTGATATTTCGGACTTCTCAGGTATCCTGACAAGAGGAGGAACCATACTTGGAACCTCCAGGGTTCCTTTTAAAACGATCAGGGAGCCTGACGAAGACGGAAGAGATAAAGTTGAGTCGATGAAGCATTCATATTATAAGCTCCGTCTGGATTGTCTTGTTATCCTAGGCGGTAACGGAACACATAAAACGGCAAATCTTCTTCGGGAGGAAGGACTTAATATAGTGACGCTGCCCAAGACCATAGACAATGATCTATGGGGCACGGATATGACATTTGGATTCCAAAGCGCTGTGGATATAGCGACTCAGACTATAGATTATATCCATACTACAGCAGATTCGCATGGCAGAGTCTTTATTGTTGAGATCATGGGGCATAAGGTTGGCTTTCTTCCGCTAAACGCCGGTATGGCAGGCGGGGCAGATATAATTCTGATACCGGAGATCCCTTATGACATTGATAAGATAGTTGAGGCAATAGAGCTGAGAAAAACAAGAGGTGCCAAGTTCACCATTATAGTTGTTGCCGAGGGTGCGATCAGCAAGCAGGATGCAAAGCTGTCAAAGAAGGAATATAAGGAAAAGCTGGCTAAATCAAAGTATCCGTCCGTGTCTTATGAAATAGCAGAGAAAATCCAGAAGAAGACAGGCAAGGAAGTCAGGGTTACCGTACCGGGACATATGCAAAGGGGCGGTTCACCCGATTCATATGACAGGGTTTTTGCTTCCCGTCTTGGATCGGAAGCCGGTAAGCTCATATTGAAAGGCGAATACGGCTTTATGGTGGGATATAAGAACAGGGAAATCGTAAAAGTGCCGCTTGATGAAGTAGCCGGAAAGCTGAAGAGTCTTGATCCTAACGCTGCGATCATAAAGGAAGCGAAGATGCTTGGCATTTCATTCGGGGATTGATCACAGAGCAGATGTCATATTTATCTCTTTACAGGAAATACAGACCCAGGCAGTTTTCGGATGTAGTCGGTCAGGATGCTATTGTCAGGGCATTGGGAAACCAGATATGCAATGAAAAGACAGCACATGCCTATCTTTTTACAGGCACCAGGGGAACGGGGAAGACAACCGTAGCCAAGATTTTTGCCAGGGCAGTCAACTGCGAACATTTGCAGCCGGATGGAAGTCCGTGTGGTGAATGTGATATGTGTAAAGGCATATCGGAAGGATCACTCATGAATGTGATTGAAATTGACGCTGCTTCAAATACCGGTGTTGAAAATGTCCGTACGATAATAGAAGAGATTGCATACAGTCCCCAGAAAGGCAAAAAGAAGGTATATATTATAGACGAAGTGCATATGTTATCCGGCGGAGCGTTTAATGCGCTTCTTAAAACATTGGAGGAACCGCCGCCATATGCCTTGTTTATCCTTGCAACAACAGAGGCCGGAAAAGTGCCGATAACCATTCTTTCCAGATGCCAAAGGTATGATTTTCACCGTATGTCAACTGACATTCTGGTTTCCAGGATGGAATCGATCCTTTCGCTTGAAGGGAAAAAGGTGGAAGACAAGGCTCTTTCATTTATAGCAAGACAGGCGGACGGATCTATGCGGGATGCTTTGTCACTGCTTGATCAGTGTTTGGCGTTCAGTCTGGAGGATGTACTTACATATGACAGAGCTCTTGATATTCTGGGAGCGGTGGATGTATCGGTTTTTGCTTCTATGATAGAGCATATCGCTGATGGAGACTTAAATAAAGCCGTTAAGCTCCTCGACGAAACCATAATGAAAGGGAGGGAGATCCAGGCTTTTGTTGTTGATTTTATTTCATATATGCGGAAACTCATGCTTATATCAGCAGAAGGATCAACAGAGGCAGATATAGCGGATGTATTGGGCGTTTCCTCCGATACTTATGAGCAGATGAAACAAATGGCAAAGCGGTTTGAGACCGAAACGTTGATGCGGTATATCCGCATATTTTCGGAACTCTCCTCAGAGATAAGGTATTCCACACAAAAAAAGACCCTTACTGAAATTGCGATCGTCAGGATGCTTCATCCTGAAATGCAGGATGATGCGGCATCCACAAAGCAAAGACTTGCCATAATCGAAAGAAAATTGGATCAGCTGGAACGAGAAGGGATCAAATCTTCAGGTTCGGTAAATGTTCAACGCGAAACTCCGAAAGAAAAAGTGCCCTTGCCAAAGGCATTGCCGGATGATGTAAAGATGGTATGCGAAAGCTGGGGAAGGATAATAAAGGATTCAAGAGAGATGGTAAGAGGGATCCTAGCAGAGTCTAAACCTTCTGTTGACGGTGATAAACTTGTAATAGTATGTAAAGATGAGATATCTGCAGGGTCGCTTAAAAATTTCTCGGAGGAAGTGAAGACGGTTTTGGAGCGTGAGACAAAAAAAGACATGATATTCGAAATATACGGACCCGGCAAGAATGAGGATCCGGATACCAAATATCCGGATCTCGCATCAATGATAAACTACGATGACATTAAAATAATAAATCAGCAGTAGCAGAAAGCAGATTAAAAGCGTAAAAAATACAAACGAGCAGCGTAAGGAGGTAAAATGTCAAAAAGAGGCGGCTTTCCCGGAGGAGGGATGCCAGGAAACATGAATAATCTCATGAAGCAGGCACAGAGAATGCAGCGCCAAATGGCTGAAAAGCAGGAAGAACTTGAGGGAAAAGAATATACCTCATCTGCCGGCGGCGGTGCAGTGGAAGTCACGGTATCAGGAAAAAAAGAGTTGACAAAAATTAAGATATCACCGGATGCATGTGATCCGGAAGACGTGGAAATGCTGCAGGATATGATAATGGCAGCAGTCAATGAAGCCATGAAGCAGGCGGATGATGCTTCAGCTGCCGCGATGGGGAGTCTTACAGGTGGACTTGGCGGACTGATCTAGATCCAATGAAGCTTTATTCCGGAAAGATGAACAGGCTGGTAGAGGAATTATCCTCCCTGCCTGGAATAGGTGAAAAATCAGCAGGAAGGCTTGCCGATCATCTGTTAAGAATGCCGAAGGAAAGGGTTAAAAGGCTGACAGATGCAATAACAGACGCAAGAGAGAATGTCCACTTCTGTAAAAAATGCTTCACGCTTACGGATGAGGAACTGTGTCCTGTATGCAGTAATGATACCAGGGATCATGATACAGTGATGGTGGTAGAAGATACCCGTGATATGCAGGCGTATGAAAAAACCGGTAAATACAGCGGGGTATACCATGTTCTGCAGGGAGCGATATCACCGATGCTCGGCATCGGTCCAAACGATATCAGACTCAAAGAATTGATGGCAAGGCTTGAAACAGAAGAAATAAAAGAAGTGATAGTTGCTACAAACTCTTCGCTTGAAGGGGAAACTACTGCCATGTATATCAGCAAGCTGATAAAGCCATTGGGGATAAGGATTACACGTATAGCAAGCGGTGTGCCAGTGGGAGGCGATCTGGAAAATATAGATGAGATCACACTGTTAAGGGCGCTTGACGGACGGGTGGAGCTTTAACATACGTTTCGACGTAGTATTAATCATTTTAGTTAGGAGGAAAAAATGGAGTACAAGGTATTTGAGCTGACAAACAAAAACGGAATGAAGGTAAAACTGACGGAGTTCGGGGCAAATGTTATGGAGATCTGGGTTCCGGGAAAAGACGGAAAGGCGGAAGATGTAGTCATGGGATTTGATTCACCGGAGGACTACAAGGATAACAGCTGCTTCTTCGGTGCATGTATAGGAAGAATGGCAAATAGGATAAACGATGCAAAATTTACTCTTGACGGCAGCGAGTATAAGCTTCCTGTTAATGACGGAAAGAATAATCTTCATACCGATGCAGATACAGGATTTCATAAAATGCACTGGTCAGGGAAACAGGACGGTAATTCTGTAGAGTTTAAGTTCACCAGTCCTGATGGAGACGGGGGCTTTCCGGGTAAGCTTGACATGACAGTGACCTATACATTAACAGATGAAAATGGATTAAAAATACGTTATGAGGGAATTTCTGACAAAAAAACCCTGATAAATTGTACAAACCATTCATATTTCAATCTGAGCGGGGATCTTTCCAGTTCAATTCAGGATCATGAACTTAAGCTTTATTCTCATAAATATACTCCGGTAGTGGAAGGAGCTATACCTACGGGAGAAATAATCAATGTAGAGGGAACGGTTTTTGATTTTACGGAATACAGGAAAATAGGCCAGAATATAGATGACGATATCGAGCAGCTTAAGCTCGTGCAGGGGTATGACCATAATTTTGTATTAGATCATCTTACCGGGGATTATTCAAAGGTTGCAGAACTTAAATGCGACAGGTCGGGAAGAAAAATGGAGGTCTACTCCGATCTGCCTTGTATACAGTTTTATGCAGGGAACTGTATCTCTCCTCAGACCGGAAAGGGCGGTGTAAAATATGACAAGAGACAGGCTCTTTGCCTTGAAACACAATATGCACCGGATGCAGTCAATCAGCCGGGATTTGAGAAGCCGATATTTGATGCCGGACAGAAATACGATACAACTACGGAATACAGATTCAGCACGTATTGAATTATAGGAGGCATGAAATGCTTGAAGAGTTAAAAAAAGAAGTATACGAAGCAAATATGCTCCTGCCAAAATATGATCTGGTAACATTTACCTGGGGAAATGTGAGTGGAGTAGACCGGGATCAGAAGCTTTTCGTTATTAAGCCCTCCGGTGTTCCATATGAAGACTTAAAGCCTGAGGATATGGTCGTGGTAGATTTTGACGGCAAAAAAGTAGAAGGAGAACTGAATCCCTCTTCGGATACCGCCACTCATGCGGAACTCTACAGAAAGTTTGAAGATATAGGAGGGGTAGTTCATACACACAGTCCATGGGCTACAAGCTGGGCACAGGCCGGAAGATCCATACCCTGTTACGGGACTACCCACGCGGACTATTTTTATGGAAGCGTTCCATGTCTGCGGGTTCTTACAAAGCGTGAAATGGATGAAGGCTATGAAAAAAACACGGGAGTCCTGATCACGGATTATTTTGCGGATAAGGATCACAATGCCGTGCAGGCAGTCCTTTGCAAAAATCACGGTCCTTTCACCTGGGGCAAGAATGCGGAAGATGCCGTGCATTGCGCGGTAGTATTGGAGGTGGTGGCAAAGATGGCATGCCGTACAGAGGAGATAAACCCCCGTGTCGAGCCCACGCCCCAGCATCTGATGGATAAGCATTATTACCGTAAACATGGCGAAAATGCATACTATGGACAGGGAAAATAGGAAAAGAGAAAGGGATTTAATATCAGCGTAGCGCTAAATAAACAGGAGGTAATATGGAAAAAAAGGAATTACAACTGAATGCCGTCAAGGTCCGTAAAGGTATAGTGACGGCAGTACATGCAGCTAAGGCCGGACACCCCGGCGGATCCTTATCGGCAGCGGATATTTTTACATATCTTTATTTTAAGGAGATGAATATCGATCCTAAAAATCCTCAAAAGCCGGACAGGGACAGATTTGTGCTTTCAAAAGGACACACTGCGCCGGGACTTTATTCAGCGATGGCCAACCGGGGTTATTTCCCGGTGGAAGAGCTTACCACTTTGAGAAAGCTGGGATCGAAGCTTCAGGGTCACCCGAATATGAATGATGTGCCGGGAATAGATATGTCTTCAGGATCACTTGGACAGGGGCTTTCGGCTGCTGACGGCATGGCACTTGCGGCAAAACTGGACGGAAAGGATTACAGGGTATACTGCCTGTGCGGTGACGGAGAACTTCAGGAGGGCCAGATATGGGAAGCGGCGATGTTTGCCGGAGCAAAGGGACTCGACAATCTCTGCGTGATAGTTGACAACAATAATCTGCAGATAGACGGTCCTATTGATCAAGTATGTTCTCCTTATCCCATTGACAAAAAATTCGAAGCGTTCAATTTCCACGTGATAAATATTGACGGAAATGATTTTGATCAGATAGAAAAGGCGTTTAATGAGGCAAGAGCTACAAAAGGAAAGCCCACATGCATAGTTGCAAAAACAGTAAAGGGTAAAGGGGTATCCTTTATGGAAAATAATGTAAGCTGGCATGGTACGGCACCTAATGATGAGCAGTATGCGGTCGCTATGGCAGACCTCGATAAGATAGAGGAGGGCTTAAAATGAGTGATGAGATAAAAAAAGTAGCTACGAGACAGAGCTATGGTGAAGCGCTTGCGGAGCTGGGAGATCAGTACCCAGATCTGGTTGTGTTGGATGCGGATCTTGCAAATGCTACGAAAACAGGTATATTTCAAAAGAAGTTTCCTGAAAGACATATTGACTGTGGTATAGCGGAGGCCGATATGACAGGGATCGCTGCAGGACTGGCTACCTGCGGAAAGATACCCTTTATCAGTTCTTTTGCTATGTTCGCGTCAGGCAGGAACTTTGAACAGGTCCGGAATTCAATAGGCTATCCTCATTTGAATGTAAAGATAGGCGCAACACACGCTGGTATCACCGTAGGAGAGGATGGAGCTTCACACCAGTGTATGGAAGATCTTGCCCTGATGAGAACCATACCCGGTATGACAGTAGTCTGCCCGTCTGATGATATTGAGACCAAGGCTGCAGTAAAAGCAGCGCTTGATATGAATGGACCATTCTATATGAGGACCAGCAGGGCAGCAACTCCTGTGATAAATGACAGACCTGATTATAAATTTGAGCTTGGCAAAGGTATCCTTATGAAGGACGGGTCAGACATTACGATCATCGCCACAGGGGTAGAGGTAAGTTACGCACTTGAAGCGGCAAAGTCTCTTGAATCAGACGGAGTTTCTGTAAGGGTGATTAATATTCATACTATTAAACCGCTTGATGAGGATATTGTACTAAAGGCTGCAAAGGAGACAAAGAAGATATTTACTGTAGAGGAGGCTTCTGTTATAGGCGGACTTGGATCTGCTGTTGCCGAGCTTACTGCAACAAAGCATCCCGCTGAGGTGTACAGGATCGGTATGCAGGATGTTTTTGGTGAATCTGGTACCTGGTCGGGTCTTCTTGAAAAATATGAGCTTGACGGGAAGGGGATATACGGACAGATAAAAAAGCATCTGTAAAATCCGTTGAATCAACAGGAAAATATTGGTCAGAAAAACGCCATTGTTAAAATGGCGTTTTCCTATGCAGCAAAGATAAAATAGTTTATCAATGTCATGATCAGATTGTTATTATATAACATTTTTACAAATTCGTTTCCGTTTACGGCAGTGAAGAAAACGGGGAGTCCCTGGGGACCGTAGAATAAGAGGATAAAGAAAAAGGAACCCCAAATAATAATTAATCCACCGGCAAAACCTGCTACTCCTCCCAGTATTTTGTTCAAAGTGCCGACTACCGGTGCATCTCCAAGGATCCTGAAAAATCTCAGTACGGTTTTAATTAGCCAGCGAAATAGAAAAAAGGTTACGATAAAGGCAGTCAATGAGACTAAGGCATCCTTTATCAAAAAAGATGAGAGCTGATCTGTAAGATCCACTTTTAATATAGGAATTACGGAGGCCAGCAGGCAGAAAGATAAAAGCGAAGAAACGACAGGGATCATCGCCCGGATGAGCCCTGCTCTTCGCCCGGCAAAAAAACAAATAAAAAGTATAGCAATGATAACAAAAAACAGACTATTTGGGTTCATATGAGTATTATTTTACAAGCTGTATGGTTTTCACTGATTCACGATTTACCAGGATATAGCGACGCGCTCTTTCCGTTGTGGAAATAAGAAGCGTCGAATCATCCAGAGGACCATCATATTTCACGATTCCTCTCATATCATATATCATCATATGAGTATCACTATATATCACAATACGTTCCTTGCTTACCTGGACGTCAATATAATTCAGGTCGAACGGAATGCTCAGAAGCTCCTCTCCTGAAAGGTTGAATACTGAGGCGGAATAACCACCCTCGATCACATTTTCCCGGACAAGTACAATTCTGTCCTCACTGTAGAAAACGCCTTTAATTCTTGTGTCGAAACTGTACTCGTAACTTTTTTCAGGCTTTTGATCACCCGAAAAAATAATCATTTTGTCGGTTCCTATGGCAAATGCAGTCGAGTCATTGAGGAATTTGATTCGGGGAATAAGTGTTTCCGGAAAATCATAGCCGCTCATATAATGATCACTTTCGTTTGCTCCGACATCGCCGAAATTATAGAATGCGACGGAACTTCTCATTTTATCGCCTTCTACTCTTGTATAAGCCACCCCGAGAAGATATCCGGAAGGGGATAGGGAAATATCCATGGGATAACCGCTTTCAGACATGGAGCTCTTAATGGATGCAAGTTCTTCGCCGGTTTTGTCATATAATCTTATCCAGGAGGTATCTGCATCTTCAAGCACTGCTGCTACGACTCCTTGCCTTGATACGCATAGATCCAGTATTGGCAGTTTGGTAGATATCTTTCCCATATCGTTAGCGGAGGATGCGACATATATCTCGGTGCCCTGTCTGTCTGCGATCGCGACAAAATCTCCACAAGTGGCAGCCTGAGGAGACTGCATTTCATAAGTGATGTTCCAAATAGCCTTGCCGGATCCTTCAAATGCTTCGGCGCCATCTCTTGATAGTTTTAGAATATGACCATTGTAGGCCAGATACTCAGAGGTATCTGAATCCTGACGCATCGTTTTTGATATAATCTCATAATCATTAAATGTAGTGTTCTGATATATCCGGTGGATAAACCATATGAAGAATACCAGAACAGCAGCCAAAGCGACAATGCGCAGAACCTTTTTTATACGGTGCTTTAAAATCTGTCTGTCGGCATGCTTGTTCTCCGGAGACTTATTTCCTTTTACCAAAGTGAATCTGGACATGGGGGTATTTTATCATTAAAACATTTGTGGTTGCAATGTGATTTGACTACAACATATGTGCTTAAAAAGGGCTTTTGAATATTTTATTTAAATTTTTCTTGCATTGGGTTGAAAACTGTGTTAAGGTAGCACTTGCCGTGACTAGATAGCTGGGAAGCGGAAGTTGCTGTCTTGAGGATATGAAGATATCGGACAGGCAGGTAATTTCGTGGAGCGAATGTCAAGTCATAGATACTGGCGACGAAGTCACTGTACAGAATGGTTGGGGCAAGGCCCGTCAGGTGGGAACCGGCTCCGGACATAGCGAGTCCTGATTTGAATTTAAAATATATAGGACACACGCGGCAATGTGTACAGTCACCGACCAAATTTTATTCTTATTATAAGGAGGCGACTTTTTTTATGGCAAAACAAGTTATGAGGATCACCCTCAAGGCGTATGATCATGAGCTCGTGGATCAATCGGCGGCAAAGATCATTGAAGCAGTAAGAAAAAACGGATCTGATGTTTCCGGACCCGTACCTCTTCCAACCAAGAAAGAGGTGATCACTATATTGCGAGCTGTTCATAAGTACAAGGACTCGAGAGAGCAGTTCGAGCAGAGAACTCACAAAAGGCTGATTGATGTAATCGCGCCTACGCAAAAGACGGTTGATGTGTTGTCGAGATTAGAGATGCCTGCCGGTGTTTACATAGATATAAAAATGAAAGAAAAGAAGTAAAACCGGAACAGTAGGACTAAGAATAACGTAATGAGCATTTGATTGTAAAATAGACACAATTTGCTCCGAGGCGTGTCCGTAAAGTCGGACGGGAAAGGAAGATGAAAAAATGAAAAAAGCTATACTTGCTAAAAAGGTGGGTATGACACAGATTTTTGATGAGAACGGAATTCTGATACCAGTAACCGTGTTGGAAGCCGGACCTTGTGTGGTTACTCAGCTTAAGACCGTTGAAAATGACGGATATGAAGCCGTTCAGGTAGGATTTGTTGACAAGAAAGAAAAGATCATTACTAAAGACAAGGGTGGAGAAAAGACCATAGCCCACAGGCATGGCGTAAACAAGCCGGAGATGGGGCATTTTAAGAAGGCAGGAGTTGATCCTAAGGAGTTCGTCAGGGAATTCAGGTTTGAGAATTGCTCTGATTATGAATTAGGTGCCGAGATAAAGGCAGATATTTTTGAAGTTGGTGACAAAGTTGATGTAACGGCGATCTCAAAGGGAAAAGGATTCCAGGGAACGATCAAAAGACTTGGTCAGCACAGAGGTCCGATGAAACACGGCTCAAAGTTTCACAGACATCAGGGATCGAATGGAGCGACATCATCACCCAGTCGTGTGTTTAAGGGAAAGGGAATGCCCGGACATATGGGGGCTGTACAGGTAACGGTGAAAAACCTTGAGGTTGTGCGTGCAGACGCTGAAAAGAATCTCCTTCTGATCAAGGGGGCGGTTCCGGGACCCAAGAAGGGTTTGATTACGATAAAAGAAACCACCAAGGTTTCTAAATGATCGAAAGGAAGGAGGATAACCCGAAATGGCAAGCGTAAAGATTTACGATATGACAGGAAAAGAAACGGGTTCAATGGAACTTGACGATAATATTTTCGGCGTCAGGATCAATGAGCACCTTATCCATCTGGCTGTGACACAGTACTTGGCAGACAATCGACAGGGAACACAGAAGGCAAAGACCAGATCCGAGGTGTCCGGCGGTGGAAGGAAGCCCTGGAGGCAGAAAGGAACTGGTCACGCAAGACAGGGATCTACAAGATCTCCTCAGTGGAGACACGGTGGAGTGGTTTTCGCACCGGTTCCCAGGGATTACAGTTTCAAGCTTAACAAGAAAGAAAAGAGGATCGCTCTGAAGAGCGCTCTTACATCAAGGGTTGAGGCTGAAAAGTTTATCGTGCTTGATGATCTGAAACTTGATGCGATCAAGACAAAAGAGTTTAAGAAGGTGCTGGATTCATTGAAGATAGGAAAGGCCCTGGTGGTTCTGGATTCCCTTGACAGGAACGTTATCCTTTCGGCAAGAAATCTGCCTGATGTTGCGACCTGTCAGGCGAATAGCATTAATACATATGATGTAATGAAATACAGCACGATTGTAGCAACTAAGGCTGCAGTTGAGAAAATACAGGAGGTGTACGCATAATGGCTGATATAAAATATTACGACGTGATACTCCGCCCTGTGATAACTGAGAAATCAATGAACATGCAGGCTGAGAAAAAATATACATTTTATGTGGTTCCTGAAGCGAACAAATGTATGATCAAAGAGGCCGTTGAAAAAATGTTTGACGGTGTTAAGGTAGAAAAAGTCTACACCATGAATCTTCAGGGAAAAAAGCGCAGGAGAGGTTATACTCAGGGGATGACCGCAAAGAGAAAGAAGGCCGTGGTTAAACTTACCGACGACTCGAAGGATATTGAGTTCTTTGCAGGATTATAATAATGGATCTGAGAAAAGATTATGCCCGGTTTTGATATTAGATACCGGACGATAAAAGTATTCAGACTAATACAGGAAAGGAAAGGAAAATGGGAATAAAATCATATAAACCCTATACTCCCTCGAGAAGAAATATGACGGGGTCAGATTTCTCAGAGATCACAAAGAAGACACCGGAGAGATCTTTGCTTGAGGCACAGAAAAAACATTCAGGGAGAAATAATCAAGGTAAGATAACTGTTCGTCACAGAGGAGGCGGCAACAGACAGAAGTACAGAATAATAGATTTCAAGAGAAATGATAAAGACGGGATTCCTGCAAAGGTCGCAGGGATAGAATATGATCCCAACAGAACTGCAAATATTGCGCTTCTGATATATGCAGACGGTGAGAAGAGATATATTCTTGCTCCGGAAGGCCTAAAAGATGGAATGACCATTATGAACGGTGCTGAAGCAGAGATAAGGATAGGTAATTGCCTTCCCTTCAGACAGATACCTGTAGGTACTGAGGTGCACAACATAGAGCTCTATCCGGGAAAAGGCGGACAGATGGTTCGGAGTGCCGGAACGTCTGCGCAGCTTATGGCTAAAGAAGGAAAGTATGCGACACTCAAGCTTCCCTCTGGTGAAATGAGGATGGTTCCTATTGAATGCCGAGCTACTATAGGAACAGTTGGTAATATAGATCATAACCTTATCAACTATGGAAAGGCAGGGCGTATACGGCATATGGGAATACGTCCTACAGTACGCGGTTCGGTCATGAATCCTAATGACCATCCCCACGGAGGCGGTGAGGGACGTGCTCCTATCGGACGTCCTGGTCCTTCTACTCCTTGGGGCAAGCCGGCTTTGGGATATAAGACCAGAAAAGCAAAGAAGGCGAGCAACAAGCTGATCGTGAGAAGAAGAAATGGTAAGGCATTAGGTTAAGGAGGGAAAGACAGATGTCACGTTCAATAAAAAAAGGACCGTTTGCAGATGAAAGCCTTTTGAAAAAAATAGATGCTATGAACGCATCGGGCAAAAAGGAAGTAATAAAAACCTGGTCCCGCCGCTCAACCATCTTCCCTTCTTTTGTGGGGCATACGATAGCGGTTCATGACGGAAGAAAACACGTACCTGTGTATGTTACGGAAGATATGGTCGGACATAAGCTTGGGGAGTTTGTAGCCACGAGGACTTATCGCGGACATTCGTCATCCGAGTCAAAGTCAGGTGTTAAGTAGGGATAATTAGTAAGGAAGGAGGTCAGTAATCCATGGCAAAAGGACATAGATCCCAGATAAAAAGGGAAAGAAACGAAAACAACAGGGAAAAGAGACCGCACGCTAAATTATCCTACGCGAGAATTCCTATACAGAAAGCTTGTTTTGTATTGGATGCCATCAGGGGGAAAAATATTGATGAAGCGGTAGCGATACTCTCATATAATCCGAGACATGCATCGGAGGTGATACTGAAGCTCGTTAATTCAGCGATCGCTAATGCGGAGAATAACAATGGAATGGATCGATCAAAGCTTTATATTGCTGAATGCTATGCCAGTCAGGGTCCCATGCTCAAGCGTATACAGCCAAGGGCTCAGGGGCGTGCATACAGGATATTAAAGAGGATGAGCCACATTACAGTTGTACTGGATGAAAGGAGCTAATATATGGGACAGAAGGTTAATCCCCATGGCCTCAGAGTAGGTATAATAAAGGATTGGAGTTCGAGGTGGTTTGCACCCGATACAGAGTTTGCTGATAATCTGGTGGAAGATTATAAGATCAGAGAGTTTCTTAAGAAAGAACTGTATCAGGCTGGTGTTTCCAGGATCGAGATAGAGAGAGCAGCCGGCAGAGCTAAGGTTATCATGTATGTTTCTAAAGTCGGTATCGTAATGGGTAAAGGTGGCACCGAGATTGAGAAGACAAAGAAGAAACTGCAGAAACTCTCAAAGGATAGTCTTGTTTTGGATGTACGTGAAGTAAGGCGGCCTGATAAGGATGCACAGCTTGTGGCTGAGAACATAGCAGGTCAGCTGGAAAATCGTGTATCGTTCAGGCGTGCGATGAAATCTGCGATGCAGAGAACCATGAAGAATGGTGCAAAAGGAATAAAGGCCAGTGTATCCGGCAGACTTGGCGGTGCGGATATTGCAAGAAGAGAGTTTTATTCCGAGGGAACCATACCGCTTCAGACATTAAGGGCGGATATCGATTATGGTTTTGCAGAGGCTGATACCACGTACGGAAAGATAGGTGTAAAGGTTTGGATTTACAAGGACGAGGTGCTCGGTAAGCATAAATATGCTGTGTCCGAAGATGATCTGCCTGAGGATCCTAACATGAGAAATAACAACAGAAGAAGGAATAACAGGAGGGAGGGTGACAGATAATGTTAATGCCAAAAAGAGTGAAGCATCGTAAGCAAATGCGTGGAACGATGCGAGGCAAGGCGAATTCCGGCAATACCATTGTATATGGTGAGTATGGCATAGTTGCTCTCGAACCTTGCTGGATTAAGTCAAATCAGATAGAGGCAGCCCGTGTAGCTATGACAAGATACATCAAGCGTGGAGGTCAGGTATGGATAAAGATTTTTCCTGACAAGCCGGTTACGGCAAAGCCTGCCGAGACCAGAATGGGATCCGGAAAGGGCGCACTGGAGTATTGGGTTGCCGTTGTAAAACCCGGAAGAGTAATGTTTGAGATAGCAGGCGTATCTGAGGATATCGCAAGAGAAGCATTAAGACTGGCTTCACATAAGCTTCCCTGCAAGTGCAAGATCTATTCCAAGGCTGATCTTGCTGCGGAGGTGGCGGCGAAAGGCGGTGACAACTAATGAAATCAGATAAATATATGGAAGATCTCAGGGCAAAGTCAGGAACAGAGCTTAAGGGCGATCTCACCGCAGCAAAGAAAGAGCTTTTTAACCTTCGTTTTCAGAATGCGACGAACCAGCTTGATAACACGTCCCGCATCAAGGAGGTAAGAAAGAATATAGCACGTATTCAGACGGGCATCACCGAGAAATCGGCAGAAGCCTGATCGGAAAGGAGATAAACGTGGAAGAGAGAAATCTGAGAAAAACCCGTACAGGAAAGGTCACAAGCAACAAGATGGACAAAACCATTACCGTGGCTGTGCAGGACAATGTACGTCATCCCCTTTACAAGAAGATCGTAAAACGTACTTATAAGCTTCATGCTCATGATGAGAACAATGAAGCGAATGTCGGAGATACAGTTAAGGTAATGGAAACGAGACCCCTGTCGAAGACCAAGAGATGGAGACTCGTAGAGATTATAGAGCGGGCAAAGTAAACCTGAAAGGAGCAAAAAATGGTACAGCAGGAATCAAGACTCAGAGTTGCCGATAATACCGGCGCAAAAGAGCTCCTTACCATCAGGGTTATGGGAGGCTCAACAAGGAGATATGCCAGTGTTGGTGATATAATCACGGCTACAGTTAAGGATGCGACACCCGGTGGAGTAGTAAAAAAAGGTGATGTTGTGAAAGCTGTAGTGGTACGCACTGTCAAATCCATACGCCGTAAAGACGGATCATATATCCGTTTTGATGAGAATGCGGCAGTCATAATTAAGGATGACAACACGCCAAGAGGAACACGTATATTCGGACCCGTAGCGAGAGAGCTTCGTGATAAACAGTTTATGAAGATCGTATCGCTTGCGCCCGAGGTCTTATAAGGAGGTCATCATGGCGACACTTAAGATAAAAAAAGGAGATACCGTTCAGGTCATAGCCGGCAGAAATAAAGGGAAGCAGGGAAAAGTACTCTCTGTAGACAGAAAGCACGGCAGACTCGTAGTTGAAGGGGTCAATATGCTTACAAAGCATGAAAAGCCCTCGGCTGGTAACCCTGATGGGGGGATTACACACAAAGAAGGAACCATTGATATATCAAATGTGATGTATGTACATAATGGCAAGCCCACACGTGTAGGCTTCCAAATTAACGGTGACAAGAAGGTCCGCATCGCCAAGTCAACCGGCGAAGTCATAGACTGATAAGGAGGCCTGAAAATTGAGCAGATATAAAGAGATATACAGTAATGAAATAAAGGATGCCATGCAGAAGAAATTTGGATATAAGAATGTCATGGAGATTCCCAAACTCGAAAAGATTGTTGTAAACATGGGAGTTGGTGAAGCTAAAGACAATGCAAAGCTCCTTGATTCGGCAGTAACGGATCTTGAGAAGATCACCGGACAGCATGTTGTTACGACAAAGGCAAAGAAAGCGGTAGCTAACTTTAAAATAAGAGAAGGCATGAAGATCGGGTGCAAGGTGACACTTAGAGGCGATAAGATGTATGATTTTCTTGATCGGCTTGTGAATCTTGCCCTTCCCAGAGTCCGTGACTTCAGGGGGGTATCCGCTAATTCATTTGACGGCAGGGGTAACTATGCGCTCGGGATAAAAGAGCAGATTATATTCCCCGAGATTGAGTATGACAAGATTGATAAGATCAGGGGAATGGATGTGATAATAGTTACCACGGCAAAGACAGATGAAGAGGCAAGGGAGCTTTTAAGACTCTTTAATATGCCGTTTGAGAAACAGGAGGCAGTATAATATGGCAAAATTATCGATGAAAAGAAAGCAGCAAAGAAAGCCTAAGTTCTCAACAAGGGCATATACTCGCTGCAGGATATGCGGACGTCCTCATGCCGTTCTCAGGAAATACGGTATCTGCCGTATTTGCTTTAGAGAGTTGGCCTATAAGGGGCAGATACCCGGAATAAGAAAAGCTTCATGGTAATAAGAAAGGAGATCAAATAAATGCTTACGACTAATGATCCGATTGCAGATATGCTTACAAGAATACGTAATGCAAATACTGCAAAACATGATACAGTCGAGATCCCTGCATCAAAGATGAAGCTTGCCATAGCGGGCATTCTTCTGGACGAGGGGTATATCAGGAGTTTTGAACTCGTAGATGCAGTGAACGACTTTAAGAATATCAGGATTGAGCTGAAGTACAACGATAATAAAAAGGAGAAAGTTCTTACAGGCCTGAAAAGGATATCCAAGCCCGGACTGCGTGTTTATGCAGGTCGCGATGATCTGCCAAAGGTGCTTGGCGGACTTGGAGTGGCCATTATCTCTACTAATAAGGGAGTAGTAACTGACAAGAAGGCGAGAGAGCTCGGCGTTGGCGGAGAAGTTCTTGCTTTCGTATGGTAAAAATACACAAGGAGGATTGCGGGCATGTCACGAATCGGAAAAATGCCTATCGCCATACCGTCGGGGGTGACGGTCAATGTGGCAGAAAATAATGAAGTGACGGTTAAAGGTCCAAAGGGAGAGCTGAAAAGAACCCTTCCGTCGGTACTGACCATAAAGCAGGAGAATGGAGAGCTAACCGTTGAGAGGCCCAATGACGAGAAAGAGAACAGGGCGTTACATGGACTCACGAGATCTCTCATTAATAACATGGTTATCGGAGTTACGGAAGGATACAGCAAGACTCTTGAGATAAACGGAGTAGGATACAGAGCAGCAAAGCAGGGTAAAAAGCTCACACTTTCGCTTGGTTACTCGCATCCTATAGAGATGGAGGATCCCGAGGGTATCACGACAGAGGTCAAAGATAATCAGATCATAGTTTCAGGAATAAGCAAGGAAGCGGTCGGTCAGTATGCTGCGGTCATCAGAGATAAGAGACCGCCTGAACCCTATAAGGGCAAGGGTATTAAATATTCCAATGAGGTGATCAGGCGTAAAGTCGGAAAGACCGGTAAAAAATAAGACATAAAGAGCAAATTCTTTTTATGCGGAAAGGAAAGATATGATCAAGAAGAAATCAAGAGCCAAGGTGCGTGAGAAAAAACATATGCGCATAAGGAATCGTTTCAGCGGCACTGCAGAGAGGCCGAGACTTGCAGTTTTCAGAAGTAATAAGAATATCTATGCGCAGATTATAGATGATGAAGCCGGGAATACTCTGACTGCTGCATCTACAGTGGAAAAGGATGTCAGGAGCAAAATTCAGTATACTGACAATAAAGAAGCTGCCGAGTGCGTAGGAAAGGTCATTGCAGAGCGTGCCAAGGCAAAAGGGATAGAAGAAGTTGTATTTGACAGAGGCGGCTTTGTATATCATGGCAAGATTCAGGCGCTTGCCGATGCAGCCCGTGAAGCCGGACTAAAATTCTAAGGGAAGGAGTGGACAGATGGAAGCAGATAACAGAGACAGAAGAAGGAATTCCAGAAACGACAGAGAACCTGATGATGGACTTGAAGATAAGGTCGTTACTATCAAGAGAGTCACAAAGGTCGTTAAAGGTGGTCGTAATATGCGCTTCTCAACCCTTGTGGTAGTAGGAGACAAAGATGGACATGTTGGCGTAGGACTTGGAAAAGCAACCGAGATACCCGAAGCTATACGTAAGGGCAGGGAGGATGCCAAAAAGCATATGATATCTGTTGCTCTTGATGAAAACGGATCCATAGCTCATGACTTTATTGGTCATTTCGGAGGAGCTGAAATTTTACTGAAAAGAGCTCCTGAAGGAACAGGTATAATTGCAGGAGGACCTGCGCGTATAGTTTGTGAGCTTTCCGGAATAAGAAATATACGTACGAAATCCCTCGGATCAAATAACAAGCAGAATGTAGTACTAGCTGCAATAGACGCATTAAAGCAGATATCATCCCCGGAAGAGGTAGCTCGTAAGAGAGGGAAGTCCGTTGAGGAGGTGCGTGCATAATGGCTAAAAAGTTAAAGATCACGCTGGCAAAATCCACAATAGCGGCTTTGCCCAAGCACAAGAAGACAGTCAAGGCATTAGGTCTGCATAAGACATACCATACCGTAGTTCAACCGGATAATGATGCCATCAGAGGAATGATACATCAGGTAAAGCATCTTCTTAAGGTTGAAGAGATAGAAGAGTAATACTATTTAGGTCGAGTGGGGCTTAGCCCTGCGTTTAGCGAAAGGAGAAACTGATAAATGGAACTTCATGAGATAGGACCGGCAGCCGGTTCAAAGCACTCCAGATACAGAAAAGGACGCGGTCATGCTTCAGGAAACGGGAAGACTGCAGGATACGGCCATAAAGGTCAGAAAGCAAGATCCGGTGCTCCACGTATAGGATTTGAGGGCGGTCAGATGCCCTTATACAGACGGCTTCCCAAGAGGGGATTTAAGAACTATAACCATAAGGATATCGTTACTCTTAACGTTTCTCAGCTGGATCAGTATTATAATGATGGGGAAACCGTTGTAAGCGAAGATCTTATCGAAAGAGGTATCATTAAAGATATCAGAGATGGTTTGAAGATCCTTGGTAACGGAGATATAACTAAAAAACTTACCGTAAAAGCAAATGCTTTTTCGGAGTCCGCAAAGCAGAAGATTGAAGCAGCAGGTGGAAAAGCCGAGGTGATCTGATGTTTGAAACAGTTAAAAATGCTTTCAAGATCAAGGATATCAGAAACGGAATAATCTTTACATTCTTGATGCTGATAGTGGTTCGATTAGGCTGTCAGCTTCCTGTTCCGGGAATAAACAGGGACTTCTTTGCGGAATGGTTCTCCCAAATAACTGGTGATTCTGATTCCTTTAATTTTTTTAATGCGTTTACGGGTGGTTCTTTTGAGAACATGTCTCTTTTTGCGCTTAACATCACTCCGTATATTACTTCCAGCATAATAATACAGCTCCTTACCATTGCAATTCCGGCGCTTGAGGAAATGCACAAGGAAGGTGAGGAGGGCAGAAAGAAGCTGGTAGCAATCACAAGATATGTGACGGTAGGGCTTGCTCTGGTTGAGTCCCTTGCTATGGCGATAGGATTTGGAAGACAGGGCATATTGGAAAAGTATGATGCATTAAATGTAATACTTGTCATATTGACACTTACGGCGGGTTCAGCTTTTTTAATGTGGATCGGTGAGCAGATCACTGAGTTTGGGGTTGGTAACGGTATTTCTATAGTACTTACCATAAATATCATATCCAGAATACCAGATGATATGACAAGTCTTTATACAATGTTTGTTGCAGGAAGACCTTTGGCGTATATGATACTGAACGGCGCGATAATTCTTGCAATAATCCTGGTGACAATAGTGCTGACGATCCTGCTCAATGATGCTGAACGCAGGATACCTGTGCAATATGCAAAGAAAATGCAGGGCCGGAAGCAGTATGGCGGAAACAGCACCTATATTCCACTGAAGGTAAATACCGGAAATGTTATTCCTATTATCTTCGCGTCCTCTATAATGCAGTTCCCCGTGGTTATTGCACAGCTTTTCGGGAAGACAGGAGGAACATCAGCCTGGGGACATATTCTTAAGGCACTTAGCTCCGGTAACTGGTTTAATGTTAATATGCCGTGGTATACGCTTGGAGCATTGGTATATGTCTTATTGGTAATCTTCTTTGCGTATTTCTATACGTCAATTACATTTAATCCGTTGGAGATTGCTGATAATATGAAGAAACAGGGCGGATTTATTCCCGGAATAAGACCAGGAAAGCCTACGAGTGACTATCTGACCAGAATATTGAACTATATCATTTTCATAGGAGCGGTAGGTCTTGTCATAGTTGCGATGATACCTATATTTTTCAACGGGGCGTTCAATGCCAATGTTACATTCGGGGGAACATCTCTTATCATTATCGTAGGTGTTATTCTTGAGACATTAAAGCAGATAGAGTCCAAGATGGTAGTAAGAAATTATAAAGGATTTTTATCATAATGAAGATAGTGATGCTTGGAGCGCCAGGAGCAGGGAAAGGAACACAGGCAGAAAAGCTTGCATCAAAATACGGACTTCCCCATGTTTCCACAGGTGACATATTCAGAAAAAACATAAAAGAGGGAACAGAGCTTGGCAAAGAGGCAAAAGGCTACATGGATGCAGGAGCACTTGTACCGGATGAACTAACGGTAAGACTTCTGCTTGACAGGGTTTCGAATGATGACTGTGATTTGGGATATATTCTCGACGGGTTTCCAAGAACAATACCACAGGCAGAGGCTCTGGACAGGGAGCTTGCAAAGCTGGAAGAAAAAATAGACTTCGCAATAAATGTCGAAGTACCGGATGATAACATAATAGAACGAATGTCCGGAAGAAGAGCCTGTTTGAAATGCGGAGCAACTTATCATTTGCAGTACATACCGCCGAAAAAGGAAGGTATCTGTGATGAATGCGGTTCTGAGCTTGTTATAAGGGATGATGATAAGCCTGAAACTGTAAAAAACCGTCTCGCCACATATCACGAGCAGACACAGCCTTTAGTGGATTACTATAAGAAGCAAGGCGTGTATCATGAAGTGGATGGAACAAAGGATGTTGATTCTGTTTTTGATTCAATAAGAGACATATTGGAGTAAGTAAGAGGTATTTATGTCAAAAGCTGATGTCATTGAGGTTGAGGGTAAAGTTGTAGAGAAGCTTCCGAATGCGATGTTTCGCGTGACTTTGGAAAATGGTCACGAGGTTCTGGCGCATATTTCGGGAAAGCTTCGTATGAATTTTATCAAGATACTTCCAGGAGATAAGGTGACTATAGAGTTGTCACCATATGATCTTACAAAAGGCAGGATCACCTGGAGAGATAAATAAAATTTCCTTGAAATGATCATTTGGCTATGTTATGATAGTCGTTGCTCTTTTTTTGGGAAATGAAAGAGTAGGCCGGACTTAATCTGATATAAACTGGCGTTTATATTTTAGGAGGTATTACTATGAAAGTCAGAAGTTCAGTAAAACCAATTTGTGAAAAATGCAAAGTGGTGAGACGTAAGGGAAAGATCCGTATAATCTGCGAAAATCCAAAGCATAAGCAGGTTCAGGGATAAAATAAAAAGAAAGGAGAAGCTCATTTATGGCTCGAATTGCCGGTGTAGATCTGCCAAGGGATAAGCGTGTCGAGATTGGATTGACATATATCTTCGGAATTGGCAGACCTTCTGCAACAAGGATCCTTAAAGAAGCGGGAGTCAATCCCGATACAAGATGCAAGGACCTTACGGATGCAGAAGTAACCAAGATCCGTGATGTCATTGACAAGACACAGGTTATCGAGGGTGATCTCAGACGAGAGGTTGCTATGAACATTAAGCGCCTTACAGAGATTGGATGCTACAGGGGAACCCGTCACAGAAAAGGACTTCCCTGCCGCGGGCAGAAGACGAAGACCAATGCCAGGACCTGTAAAGGCCCCAGAAGAACAGTTGCAAACAAAAAGAAGTAATCGATAAAGAAAAAAGAAAGTAGGTTAGTTTTAATGGCTGGTAAATCACAAGCAGGTGCGAAAAAAACG
>JAEEGL013712566.1_pt1 | contig 24059 bp, 18 predicted proteins | sample 9134231 | NCBI WGS metagenome assembly JAEEGL01 (sample SAMN16246548, study PRJNA631951) | gut metagenome | biome: gut microbiome; feature: rumen; material: fiber-attached | host: Bos | place: Iran: Karaj | collected 2018-10
CTCCTGCCTTGTATTCTGCCAAAACCTTTACTCTCAAGTCAATTGGATAAGGAATTGTAACTCCCATTTTCTAACCTCCAAAAAGTGTCTAACTTTTTGGGGGCAGTTCAGGGGTAAGCAACATCTTGATTACCCCCTAAGACCCCCAGAAAACTTCCCCGCGAGTTTACCTGTAAACTCGATAGTGAGCATCTGCGAACGGATAACGCCCCAAATTCTTACCCACGATGTTTGCAACGCAAACCCGTTAGTCCGTCTTCCTGAACTTGTTTCAGAATCTCTATGTGTACAGATGCTGAAGCAAGCTCGAAATAACGAGCTGCAAATTCAGCATGACAAACATTCTGTCAGTCTTACAAAACGCTTTTTATTCCTAAAGCTAAAGAAGTGCCTGGAAGAGGATAAGAATCTACGCTTTCTGCATTTACATTGAATAGATTTTCAACACGGGCGTAAGGAGTAAAATTTTTGATTCCATTATAAACGCAGGAAAGGTTTGTTAAAAAATATGGTTTTAAAAAGGTTATATTAGCATTTGATTTATATCGCTTTCCCATATAGTTTCCTTCAAGAGTAAAAACGAAACCATAAAAATTAAATTTTGAAGAAACAGAAAATGTTAAATCCGGTGTCCACATAATCCTGTTACCGTATTCTAGCTTTTTTGATTTATCCAGGAGCCTTGTGTACAAATATTCGAAGGACAAATTCAAAACAATTCTTTCTTCAAGAAATGACTTTGTTAAATAAAAATTACAGCCCAAATAAAAAGCACTTGCAATATTTCGAGGAGTATTTCCGGCCCACTGAATTTTATTTTTATAATAGTTAGAGAAAACGCAGAACTCAAACGGAAGATAAAACTTTTTTAATGAAAAAATTATTTCACCGCCAATTCCGTCTTCAGCCTTTAAATCAGGATTCCCGTAAAAGCCTTCGCCGATCCAGTACAAATCATCCATATTCGGAAACTGAACCATCCTGTAAAAATCAAGCATAAGATCGAATTTTTCAAAAGCAAATTCTAAAGCTAATTTTGGAACCACTTCAAAATTTTTGTCGCAAGAAACAATACTGAGCGGAAGCGTAACAAAAATATTTTTAGAAGCAAAAAATTTTGTAGTCTCATTCATGGAAAATAAAAACTGATTATGATTTCCATCATTAGTTGAATCCAGAAAGTCGCAATTGAAATTTATTCCTAAGCTTTGTTCTATTCTTTTTAAATTGCAGGTTTTTGCAGAAGAAGAAAATTTTATTGTATCAAGCTTATGCTTACTGTGTTCTTTAGCGGCATCAAAAAGCCTGTGGTAACTAAGATAAGACAGAGTGTTTTCAAGGGAAACAAAATTAAACACTTCGGGACTCTCAAGCCTCAGTGTCAAACGGTTGTCCAAATCCTGCTGAGTTCCACTATTTGCACCGTAAGCATTGCCGGGACAGTTTTTGGCACCGGAATACAAATCATTTGAAATGGAAAAACAATTTGCGTTTCCAAAATAAGTGCAGTAAAAAAGATTTAAATTTGAATCGGTAACATCGGAATGTTCACGCTCCCTTATTTTTTTTAAACCGTATGTATAAAAGTGTCTGTTTTCTGCGTGATTCAGTTTTAACGCCATAGACAAAAAAGATGAATCAGCAACTTTTCCTTTATAGCTGATGTTTTGAAAAAGCCCGTCTACAGGAGCTGACTGATTAAAGAAAGTCTTTAGTGAAATGTCAAAGGTTAATTTGTTTTCGAGGGACTGCTTTTTTGTTGTGATATAAATTGTGCCGCCGACAGCACCTTCGCTATTCACTGAGCTTGTAAAACCGCCGCGGACTATTTCTATTTTTTCGGCATTAGATAAATCGAAAGAAGAAAAATCAAAGGTTCCGTACTGGGAGTTATTTACACAAACGCCATCAATTACCACCCTGACAGTTTCATCCGTAAAGCCACGAATCGAAGGTTTTGATTCAAGCCCGTAAGAGCCGTAACTTAAGAGCTGCATTCCGCTTGACTGCAGAAAATCAGTTAAACTTACGGCACAGCTTTCTTCTATATCTTTAGCAGTAAAGACCTGGGTTTGCAGCGGAGACTCTTTTGTAATGTAGGTGTATAGATGGAAAACACTTTCGTCTTCGCCGGCACTTTTGTTTTGAGAATAAATTTTTTGTGAAAATAAAATAATAAAAAAAGGGACAGTAATAAAAACTATCCCCTTTAAAGAAATAAGCTTCATTAAAAACTATTTTTTTACGATTTCACTATAGTTGGCAAAATATCCGTTTTCTAGAGTAAACTCTGTTTTTGCTTCTTCTAAAGTTGCACAAGATGTTGCATAGTGACCTTCTTTTGAACCTGCAGCTCCGGAAATTGAACATGAATGGTCTGTTAAATCTTTAAAAGAAACTGCATACCACTTTCCAATATCTGCACTGTCATTTGAACTGTGAACATATTTCTGCCAGTATACACTAGTTTGATTATTATTTGTATACTTAATTTTTGTCCATGAAGCATCGTTTGGATCTGTATTTGCATAAATATTAATGCCTGTATACTTAATATAAATATAACCGGAAATTCCGTCTTCATTAAATACAACAGTTACATTGTCACCTTCGTAAGTAGGGCTTTCTGCATAACCACAGAAAAAGGTTTCAGAAGTAATATTAAACTGTTCAAGATAGTTACTTTCCCAGTATCCATAAACTGACAGTTCGTCATCCTGACTTGTTAGATCAGGACAGCCGGTAAACATTAAAACAACTAAAGCACTTATAACTACAGAAAGTACCTTAAAAAATGAAAGCTTTGAATTTTTCATAAAAACTCCAAAATCCGAATTGACGCAGATTTTAAAAAATTTAGTTCACTCCCTCATGCAAGAGAGCGGGAATAATTCCACGCCTGCCAAAGTTTCCTGACTTATTCAAAAAACCGATACCTTCCCGTTTTCCAGTGGTTAGTCTTTTTGACTTAATCGGTTTCTTAACGAATTCACAGTTGCGTCTTCAGCCCATGATTTTCACACGGTTCCATTGAAACAAGCACTATTAATATAAAGGATTTTTTCACTTCACTCAATGAGAGGTGGGAATTTGCTTTAAGCCAGAACAGCAACTCTTTCTTTAATTGCTTTCATCTGTTTTGCAGTAAGATTAAAAGTTTCTATAGCTTCTTCTTCTGTTATTTTTCCAAGTTCAATAAGTTTTGCAATTGTTTCAAACTTTTCTTCTTGTCTTTCTTCCTTAACGAAGTCTTCCATAATTCTGCACATATGCTTAACCCCCTTTTCATCTTCCTTGAGGTATCTGGCTCTTTCTGCCAGAAGTTTATTTTTCATATCATCGGCCTTCTTGCAATGAAAATCATGCATAAGGTCGCCAATCGGATCATTTCCTTTATATTCTCCGTTAACATAGATGATGTGGTTCTCATCGCCAAATGGAATATTACATTCTTTAACAGTTCTCTCAATGTGATAAAGCGGCAACCTTTTTCCAAAAATATCATTTTCAGTAATAAAAATAACATAGCTTTCTGGAAGATTCTTTGCATCCTCACCAGGAACCGTTATATCCGCATCCATTAAAGCTGAATTGTAGCGTGCACGTTTTGCTCCTGCACCCTTATCAGCTCTCTGAATTTCTATGTCATAAGGCTTACCTTTATTGTCTTTTGCATAAACATCAAGCCTGACAGAACGACCTTCAAGACTCTTTACAGTTTTTTGAGCAACTGTATCAATCACCTTAAGCTTCTTGTTATCAAGAATTGTTTGAAGTACATATTGAGTACAATCCTTATCATTTTCAAAAAAGCGTGTCATGAAATCATCATCCATTAAAGTAAACTCCTGGATGCGGGCAATCATTTTCTGCTTCTTTGTCAATTCTTTCTTTGCCATAGCACATAATACCATAGTTTCACCCTGACAACAAGTTAGCTGCATTCCCCTGTTATCAACATTAAAAATAAATTCATCATTACTCAATGAAGAAATTATTTGCCTCATGAGGGGAAAATTCTTATCTTTATACAATGAAAAATACAATGAGAAAAATTATTTTAACGCCGGCCATCATACTTATTCTGACAGGCTGCTTATCACCTTCCGTAGAAAAAAGTATTTTGTACACAGAAAGCTTTGAAGATGAGTTATCCCTCTCGTGCAAAAACTCCAATGCACTTTACATAGAGCGAAGTGAAGACTGGGCAAGCGATGAGTCCTATTCGTTGCTTTTAGCTTTTAACTCTTTAGATGAAAATGAAAGTGCTGTTTTTTCTTTTGACCCTCTGCAAAAAATAAAACTTTCGGAACTAAAAAAAATAAAATGCGATTTATATAATCCCACTTTTTACACGCCGGGCATTTATTTAAATCTTGTAACAAATCAAAACAAAATAAAATCTTCCGTCTTCCAATGCAGCTTTGGTGAAAACGAAGAAATAGAATTCTGGTTCCATGAATCAGCTGAGAATAAACCTGAGAATAAAAATGAACCAGAAGGATTTATTGAGAGCATAGAAATTGTTATAGAAGATGGAACATACGGCTTTGAACTTTATGTAGATAATATAAGGTTTTTACAGAATTGAATGTCGGGAATTGGCCGTTTCCAAATTTTTGTGTATTCAGATGCTGAAATTGCAGCTCGAAATATCGAACTGCAATTTCAGCATAACAATTTATGTAAACTGTTATGCTGAGAAAGAAATCATTCGTCAACAGGAACCCAAGTATACTTAAGTTCACCGTTCTCCATGCTGATTTCAAGTGAAATTACTGTGTTTGTCACATCCATTAATGGATCATCATCGGTAGCGTAATATCCATATCTTTTTCTATCAGTAAAATAATGCCCCTCAATAAAAAGATATTCATCAAGCTTCAGCTCTTTTTCTCCACACAAAATTGTAAATGTCACCTTTCCATCATAACCAGAGGGAAAAGATTCAATGATTTTTTTATTCTGTTCATTTATTACTTTGAACAGTTTCTTATCGGATAAATCAAATATTTCAGATCCTTCTTCAGGTCTACGCCACACATTTGTTGTTCGTATTTTAACAGAGGTGTTAACTGATTTGTCTATACTGATGTAAAAATAATAAGGCTCAGCATCTTCAAATTTATAATTCACGGGAACATTGTCCATAATACATGATGTAAGAAAAAAACATGGAATCAGTAATAGCAAATTAAATTTCATTTCTACACCTCCGATTAACGATACATCTGCTTTACAGTTTTTACATCATTTTCAGATATATACTCTGAACGTATCTTTACTCTATAGTTCTTTGAATTATATGTTTTCGTATAAAAATCTGTCAACGGTTCTTTATATGAATCTGAGACACATAGTCTTGGATAACTCATTATGGAATAAAAATCAAAATCTCCAACAGTTATTCCATAGTCCATATACCAAATATAAGGAAGCCAAATTGTTACCCAGCCACAACGCAATGGATAAGAAGCCACTACAAAAGATTGATTAGGGATTTTTCCCCAATTTGTGTTATCATATGTGTAATTGAATGCCTTTATGGTAGCATCTATATCAATATAATTATCCCGGTCACTACGCTGGAATTCATGATAAAGACCTATTGTATGACCTAACTCATGCGCAGCTGTGGAATAATTAAGAATTTTATTATCACTATTGATATTTATTTCACTATATCCAACTGCTCCTACAGTAGAATTCCCATTTGCATTAGAAAGTTTTTTTTGTTTGTAAGTAACATAATCATACTGCCCAATGCCTTTGCAGAACATTTCCCATGCATTTGGGGTTATCTCTTCAAATCGTACGGCTTCGTCCGTCAATGTCTGCCAATCCGTCATTGCCTTTCTCATAACCTCTTTTTTTTCTTCAGGAAGTTCTGAGCCTTCTGCATTATCAAATCTATAACGAATAAGACCGTCTTTCCATCTTGCTCCATTTGAAAAACCACCAAAACTCATCTGAGGTTTAATATAGACACCTCTAGTACTTATTTCATTTGAATCATACATAATCAATCTATCTATATCACTCTGAATGTCTGTAATTACGGATTCTATATTTTCTCCCTTCTGAACCCTACTGTAAATTTCTTTTGTTGCAATTCCTTCCAGGGAGTTTTCTGGAATCATCTGATCATCGCTAATATAAATATATCCATCCTTAACTTTATATAAAAAATCAGTAATTTCAATTTCATCTCCAATTACTGCCAATTTTTCTTTATATTGAGATTCAATGATACTAAGTTCGTTATAGTTTACATCTATATTTTTATCTATACTTCTAGAACTTATATTCATTTTATATAATTCAGAAATATCAACAGATTCCCGAACCACACTTCTTGAATTTACATCTGGCTCAATAAAATTTATAGCATCTAAAGAAGCCTGATAGGTCAAAAAAGCAGCTTTTCCAAATGCAGTTTCAAAATCCTCAATTTTCACCGATGAATTCACTGAAAATGGAACATCTTCCCTTGAATCAACAATCTTATGATTGCATCCAAAACACAATAAACCAGATATCACAATTGTGATACATTTCAAAGCTTTTAAAATTTTCATAAAAACTCCTTATTATAAATAATGTAAAAATAGTTATGCATGACACTCATTCAGAAATCGCCAGTCTTTATAGATTAGTTATCCGAACAGCTTAATAACAGAACCTCTGTTATTATCAGTTAGCTTTTTGCCACGCATATTTCATCAATAACACAGCTTTTGGTAGAAAACAATAGGTAAAAGGGGTAAATATTACCAAGGTAATATGAAAAAATGCTGAAATATGACCAAGGTAATATCAATTTTTCTTCAAATATTACCTGAGTAATATGGTAGGTTTTTAGGAATTATATTCATATTCAGGTCATATTGTTTGACGACATTCAGAATATTTCACTGCATGCTTTTACAAAAAGTTGAAAGCTTTACAAATACTTAACCTTTTGCTGATTTTTGCCGATAATATAATGAATGATTGTTTAGAGGATTTTATGAGTTCGGGCAAAAAAAACTTAATAGGCTTTTTAATTTCTATAATTATTTTCTCCGCGTTTTTATTTTTATCATATACAAAAGCATTCAGGTTTATAGAAGTTAATCTTTATGAACCTAGAGTAATTAAATCATATGAAAACCAGTTAGAAAAAATTTCTGCGGATTTTACAAATTACTATAATTCCCTAAATAATGACTTTTCAAGTTTTGTTGCCAAGGATGTTGCTTTAACATTTTTAGAGCGCGAAGTTTCAGAAGAAAAACTTGAAGAAAGAGAAAATTTAATCACTGCCTTATTAATTGGTCATAACGGACTCAATGGAATCCGCCTCATAGAAACTGATGGCGTTCACATTCATTTCAGCACTTACGGAAGCGACATTTTAGTTGAAACAGAAGATACAATTTCATACAGAAATTATACTGATTTAGAGTTAACTGATTTTATAAAGATTCAGGCTGCCCAGATTACAGACCCATATTCACCCGAAGAAAATATCTCAGACCTTTGTAAAATAAGTTTTGACAGTGAAGCAAATGAAATTCTATTCCGCTATCCTTTATACGATAAAATGCAGGCACTCCGCGGAACCTTTGTATTTTATGTAAACGTTTCTGATTTCATTCAGTATTTGAATTCAAAAGATTTGGCTTCATTCAATACCAAAGTAAATATAATTGAGCCTAACGGTTTGGTTTTTAATATGCCTGTTATTGGTAAAAAATATCTCTCTGAACAGATTCAGGAAAAATGGAAAAAAGGAATGTATGGAGCCCAGCAGCTTGTTTCTTCTTCTGAGAACGATTTAAATCTGTTCATAATCAGTCACAGCGAAGAAAATAAACTTGTTACGGTTGCCTGGATTTGTAATGAAAAGGATTTGGTATTTTCTGAACTGGAAAAAATAATTCTGCTGATTTGTATGTTCATAGTAATTCTTTTGACAGTCACATTATTGTTCAGCATTAAGCAGGATGATCAGGTTATTATCAAAAACAGAGTAAAGAAATTTCAATATGAATTGCTAAAAGAGTATTTGAATAGAAAAGATTCTTCTGACTGGAAATCTATTTCAAAAGAAATTGTTTCAAGAAAATATGACTTTATTGATGAAATAAAATCAGGCTTAAGTAAAAAGTCTAAAAAGAATTCAAAAGAAATTGATAAGTTCTTAGATGATTCCTGGAACGAAACAATGCTTATGCTTACAAGTGGTTTTTCAGAAAGAAAAGAGATTAATTCTAAGAATATAAATTCAGCTGATTCAAATGAGATAAACGGAAACAATGATGAAACAAAAGTTGTTGAAGTTGTAAAACCGGTGGATGATGATGTAGAAGATCTGGAAGAGGTAGAGCCGCTTGAGGAAGTAGAAGTTCTTGATGCTGAACCTGTTGAGGATTTGGAAGAAGTCGAACCGCTTGAAGAAGTCGAGCCTTTAGAAGAAGTTGAAGCAGTTAATGAAGCTCCAGCAGAAGATGCAGAACCGCTCGAAGAGGTAGAGCCGGCAGATGCAGCTCCAGTGGATGATGTTAAGGGCCTGGAAGTAGTTGAAGATGCAGATTCTCTTGAAGAAGATAAACCGTCTTATGTTGATATTGGTCTCAGTGAATTTGTAAATAATGAACCTGAAATAAATGAAGAAACTCTCGAAGAATATATGAAAAAAGAAGAAGGCGTAGAAAAAGTTTTCGATGAAAATTCTCAGAAGATTAAAAAAGAAGCAGAAGAAAAATTTAATATCTCACCTTTAGATTTTTCAGATTTGGATAATGTTTCAGATTCGGATAAAGAATTAGATTCAAATAAAGAGTCAGATTCAGATGGTGAAAATCTTGATAAAAAAGATTTGACCGCACAGTCTGAGTCTGAGGTTAAAAATACAAAAACTTCGTCACTGCTTAGCCGTGCGAATCAAGCTTATTTAGCGGGGAAAAAATGAAATCAATTATTGTAGAAAAAGAAGGTGTTTTTTCAATCTGTGAAGATATAGAAATCCTTAAAGAAGTACAGGATAAAGAACTAAAAGCCTTAATCGATTCTGTTTTAAAACTTGCCAGCTGATCTTTATTTCTTCAAGCAGGCTAAAAGTTCTTCAGGAAGTTTAGAAGGCCTTCCGTTTTTTACGCTTGCCCAGGTAACATCTGCAACTGTACAGAGAGTTCCGTCGGCTTTTGTAATTTCCTGGTGAACCGTTCCACTTACTGCGCCAAGCTTTGTCATTTCAGATGTAATTGTCAGTTCATCATTTAAAAAAGCAGAAACCTTGTACTGGATGTCTATATGAGTTGTATACAGGCTGTAACCAAGTTCCGTGCATTTATTAAAATCAAATCCAATCTGATTCATAAAATCCATTCGTGCGTGTTCTAAGTAATGTAAATAATTTGCATTGTTTACATGATTATAAGAATCGAGCTCGTATGCCCTTACAGTAATTTTTGTTGTAGTTTTCATTTATTCTTCCTCAGGTACTTCGTCTTCAATTGATTTTTCTATTTTGAACTGCTGCAGTAAATTTACCATATAGTAAAGTTTTTTATATGCATCAACACACATATCTTTCAAGCGGTTCTCTGCAAAGTGATTTATATCCTTCCAGTTTAAAACAATCTCCGGCTTAACCCTTACGAAATCCTCCAGAAGCATTTTTAAATTTCTTCCGTAAGTTGCAAAGTATTGAATAGCCTGTTTAATGCATTCCCTGGCTTCTTCGTTGATATCATTTAAAAGCATCTTGATTATATTGTTTGCTTCCTTATCTCTGTCAGCGCGAGGAATGTATGTCTTTAACTTTGTTCCGTATTCATTTGATTCAGCAAGTTTTGTATCGAGTGCCGTAATTCTTTCGCTCAGTTCCAGAATTTTATGAAAGGCTTCACTCATTGGTGTTGCAAGCTGATGATTTGTCCACTCAGCTCTAACTAAAAGAATGTCACTCAATTCCCTGAGTTCGCGCTTTGTATAGTTAAGCAAAAAGCACTTCAGATAATTCAGGGCTCCTGTAAATAAGAATGAACCAACTCCTTTCCTTTCGTAAATGGAACTGTTAACTGCCGTATAATTCTTTAAGGTACTGATTGAGGTTGAACCAAAAATCTGTACAAGCAGTTCATTTATTTTTCCTTCAGAAAGCTGTGACTTTACTTTGTCCAAAAATTCCTGGGCTGCCTTTCTTACAGAAGTAATGTATTCATCAATTACATAATATTCAGTCTGATTAAAGTGCTCTTCATAACCCGGATTTTCTGTAATCAGTTTAATCACCATTTCCAGAACTTTTTTGTCTTTAACATTCTTCATTCTGGCCATTGCTTTTTTCCAGTTCGGCAAGGTAATTGGTTCAACGCCCTTTGCCATTCTTAAGGATTTAAATACATCGGTCCAGTCTTCATCAAACTGTAAAACCCATGCAACGGAAATAAAGTTTTTTAAATCTTCTGCAATGTATGTTCCGTTTATATTTCTAAATGACGGCTGGGTTGTAAAGTCGTGTTCCCTAAGATGTGGATCAAATTTTTTCAGGATGAAATAAAAGTCATAGGTACAAAAGTTTTTCAGGTAGATTAATTTAGTGTATAGCGAATCAATTTTTTCCAGCTGATCATTATTCATGCTTGCCACAAATTCCTGCTCAGTAGAATTTATTTTTTCTGCAATCTGGTCAGGCGATTTACCTTTTGCAAATTCACTTAAGTTGTCTGGTGATATTTCATCAATTAATTTTTTTTGAGCTTCACTTAAAGAATAGTCCAGCACAATAGCTTTTAATGTATTTGGCGTTGAAGTCTGAAACATTGCCTGTGCAGGAGAAATAATTTTATATATTTCATAAAAGAATTTTCCCAGCGAGGCTTCTACTTCATTTGTTGAATGTTTATAGAATTTGTATTTAGTTTTTGATAAGTCTTTTGCAATATTTTTTAATGTTCTTTTTTTAATTTTTTCAGGATCATCAGTCCCAAATAAAGAATCAATAAAGTCTCTAAAGAAATTACTCATAATGCTTTAATTTTATTCTATTATATTCAGATTTTCTAGTGTTTCTTTTTGTTGTTGTCTGACACTTAAAATGATATAATCGAGTTTATGACAGAATTATTAGCCCCAGCAGGGAATATAGAAGCACTTGACGCTGCTTTAGGCGAAGGTGCTGATGCAGTTTATCTTGGTTTAAAAAGTTTTAACGCAAGACTCCGTACCTCAAATTTTGCCTGGTCTCAGTTTGAAGCCGCTGTACAAAGTGTGCATCGCTTAGGAAAAAAAATTTATGTTACTGTAAATACTGTTTGTGAAGAAAATGAAACTGAGCGCTTATACAGGTTTTTAGGCTACTTAAATAAAATAAAACCGGATGGACTTATAGTTCAGGATTTTGGCGTGATTAGAATGTGCCAGGAATTTTTCCCTGAACTTGAATTGCATGCTTCAACTCAAATGAATGTAGAAAGTGCTGCTGCTGCGAATCTTTTGTGCAGGCAGGGCTTAAAGCGTGTCGTTCTTGCGCGTGAGTTGGGTCTGGAAGAAGTAAAGGAAATCAAGGCAAATACAAATGCCGAGCTTGAAATGTTTGTACACGGAGCTTTGTGTGTTAGTGAAAGTGGTCTGTGTCTTTTCTCAAGTTACCTGGGTGGTAAATCTGCTAACCGCGGAATGTGTACTCAGGCTTGCCGCAGATTCTATAATGCAGAAGTTAATAACGGAACCTATACACCGGGATATTATTTCAGTCCCTGCGACCTCCAGCTTTTAGAGCATATTCCTGATTTAGTAACTTGTGGTGTAGACAGTTTTAAAATTGAAGGCCGAATGAAAAGTGCTGAATATGTTGGAGCCGTAACCGCAGCCTATAGATATGTAATTGATCACTGGCAGCAGGATAAAAAAGGTGCTATTGCCGAAGGCAAACGAATGCTCAGTACAGATTTTGCCAGAACTAAAACTGATTACTGGTACGGATTTAAAACTAAAGAAGAGGGAGTTAAAAACGCCGGACAAAAAATTTTGAATCCGAATCAGGCTGGCGGCACTGGAATTTATTTAGGTAAGCTTGGAAATCTTCGTGAAGCAACTTATGAAGAAAAGAAAGAATATGCTGCAGCACATAAAGTTTTTTCTCAAACCGAAGGCAGCACGGAAATTGAACCGATTCAAATGGCAGTTTTAAGAGACGGAAACTATGACCCTGAAATTGGAGACAGCATCCGACTTCACAGAAAAGATGATTCCGGTCGGGAAAGCCATAAAGTGCGTCTGGTAAAAACTGATGAAAACGGATTCAGGTGGATTGATGTTCCTGTAAAATTTACAAAGGGTGACAGCGTTTATCTTTTGCAGACAAAGGCAATGTCAAAACGCTACAAGCATATCCTGCCAAACGATTTATCTAAATTCAGAAGGCAGCCTGGTCCTGAAAGACTTCCTGTTTTAGATTTAACTCCTGTAAAAAAAGATGAACTCAAGTTTTTCCCGGAAGGCTTGTACATTGCAGTTTCTACAGTTGCAGACGCGCATGTTGTTCAGAATGCTCATCCTGTCAGACTGATTTTGGAATTGAATTCAGAAACAACTTATGAGCTTCTAAATAAGGATTTACCTTCTAAGCCACTTTTACCGTTCAGCAAAAAAATGGTTTTCCTGCAGCTTGACCCATTTGTTCCTCAGGGTGATGTTGCAAAACTGGAAGAGACACTTAATCAATTAGTAGAAAAGGGCTGGACTAATTTTATAGTAAGCAATCTTGCTCATATAAACATTTTAAAAGGAAAGAAAGTAAATTTAATTGCGGGTCAGTATCTGTACACATTCAACAAGTGGGCTGTAAGCTTTTTGGAGAATCTTAATATAATTGCGTTCCAGACTCCAATTGAAAATAATGAAGAAAATCTGGAGAACACCTTTGTAACTCCGAAAGAAAGGGAAAGAGTTTTACTGACAGTTTTTGCATATCCTGCGTTGTTCAGAATGCGTTTCAGCTTGCCAAAGGACTATGACTTTACATATTTTGCTGATAAAGAAGAAATGAATTTTAAAGTAGCAACAGGCGCTGACGGTTCCTTTGTTATGCCTGAGCTCCCGTTCAGTTTAGTTGATAAAATGGATACGTTGAAAAATCATGGATGGAAAAGGCAGTTAATTGATTTTACAAAGACTAAAGTTTTGAAAAGCGATTTGAAGTCTCTGTTTAATCTTGTGCAAAAGCATGAAGTTCTAAAAGGTGCATCCCGCTTTAACTGGAAAGACGGATTTTATAACCCTGCAAAAATGGAAGCATATAAGGCAAAAGATTTGCTGATGAAAGAAGAGAATCAAAAGGGAAAGAAGCAGCCCGGTAAAAGAAGATCTACTGGCAAAAAAACTTGATTCGCATGGCAGAGTCGTGATGTGTTCCTAAGCCTAGATGGCAGACTTGTCTGTCCATCTGAAACGGATTTGACACGCATGATGAAGTCGTGTCGTGCTCATAGTGTTTTAGACGGCAGACTTTGGCTGTCCGTCTGAAAACGAAGAAACCCTTTCACCAAAACTTGATGAAAGGGAAGAACAAACTAATGGAAAACCTAAATACTTTTAACGCGATATCCTAAAACGTGATTTCCTCCTCTTCATTTGAGTCGTTTTCATTTTCAGCTTCAGTGTCAGTTGCTGCCTGAGCAAGAGCTTCAAGTTTAGCTTTTTTATTTTTGCTTACATTTGTAGAAGTCGCAGACTTCGGCCCGTCATCATTTGCGTTATCTGTCTTCTTAAAAAATGGCTTGAACTCAATATGCTCTGCAACAACTTCAACCTTGCTGTGATTTACTCCATCTTCAGATTTCCAGGTACTTTGCTTCAATCTTCCAACAACTCGTATCCCGCGGCCTTTAGGACACCATTTTTCGCAGGTATCCGCCAGAGAACCGAATGTTGCAATATCAAAATAAGATACTTCATCCACGGTCGAACCAGAAGCATTTTTATAGCGTCTGTTTACAGCGATAGGGATTTTACAAACCTTTCCTCCGCTAAAATCTTTTTTTTCGGGCTGTTTTACAACATTTCCTTCCAAAATAATTTGATTCAATGCATTCATATACATCCTCATACATAAATAGTTTTTGCTGTATCTTACCTGTGCACCTGTAAGGTAGAGCGAAAGGTGTTTAATTTAACCTTCACTATATATATATACTCTGGCAAATCAAAAATGTTCAAAAATGGAAAAAAAAATAAAATAAATTCAAAAATATTTTCGCGGACACATTTTTGATTCACCAGCGACTTCGAAGTGGTTTCGACCAAGCTCAACCACCCCTCATAGCGAGTCCAACTACCACATTCTTTGTGAGCCCGAGGTTATTTCGACACGCTCAATGACCTCATTTAAACTGAAAATTAAAAATACTTAAGAATGACAAAAAAAATGTATTTTTCTTGCACAAAACGGGAATCTAAAAATAGACAGCCCTATATATTTCTCCTATAAATGAATCATGAGGTGTTCTTTTTTACCTCGCAAATAATTATAAAGGGGGCTAAACTTATGAAAAAGTTTAGTAAATTAAGTGCAGGACTTTTAATTTCTGCATTTCTTTTAGGTTCCATAAGTTGTTCTAACCTTACAGAAAATTATGCTGCTAACTCTGTAAGTGCTGCCAGAACTGTTAAGAACAATGACTGTAGTTCTGAAATTGTTGTTGTAAAGGAAACAACTTCTTCTGCAAAAGATGGAACATGGTGTTTTAAAAAGTGGACTTCTAAGGGTGATAATGTTTATCACATTCACGATTATTATGTTTCTACAGGAAGTGATTATGCCCGCTATAAGTTCCCTATTACAGAGGGCCGCTATGAAGTTGTAATGTATTTACGCTTCATCGGATTAAACGCAGGAAAATCATTCAGTTTTGATTCTTATGCTTATCGTGCAGATTCTTCAAAGGCAAATCTATTCCTTAAAGCAATTGATGTTTATGATGATGCAGGTTCAACTTCTGTAGGTTCATTAGAGCTTTCAAGTTCATCATCTGCAAAAAATTCTGACGGATATTTAATCCTTGATAAATCTAATTATTACACATTCACCGGAAAAAATATCACAAAAGAATCGGGCTGGATTAAGTTCACATTCGAAGCTCCAAAAGGTGCTGATGAAGGCGATGCAATTTACATTGATAACATCAAGATGGATTATAAAGATCCTCCAAAATCAATGATTGTTTCTACAGCTTCCGGAACAACCTGGTCTCAGACAGGAAAATTCCAGTTTATGGTTAACAAGGCTTTGGGAAAAGGCGAATCAGTTTCATTCGAATTAAAGCCATGTGTTAACAGCACAAAGCTTACAGTTCGTGGCGTAGATTCAAATACAAAATGGATTGCAGACAAAGATTTAACAAGTGACTGGAACAAAGTTTCATTTACTACAAGCGCAGAAGAATCTGCAGTAGGTATTACAGTTTATGTTTCAAGCAATTCTACTTCACAGAAAGTTGAAATAAGAAACTTTACTGTAGGCAGTACAAAGTATGAAAATTTAACTGCATCTCAGTGGTGTGAAAGCCCTGCCATCATCAATTCAAAAATTGAAGGCGGTTCTTCTACTGAAAATCCTCCTGTAAATCCACCTGTAGAGCCACCTGCAGATCCAGATGAAATTCTTTATGAAAGCCCAGTATCTGGAATTACAATCAGTGATTTCCAGATGATTAATGTTGGTCCTGGAAAAGACTGTTCTAAACAAATGTCTGTTAAGTGGCACTCATATCTTCCTGTTAACTATGTAGAATATACAAAGAAGGATGATACAAGTTTCAAGAATTCTAAAAAAGTCTGGGTAAAAGCCGGCTTAACAAAATCAACTTTCACTGGAACAGACGGTAAAACTTACGGCTGGTGTTCAAGCAAAAAGAACGACGGTACAAAATACTATCTTTGTGATACAACAATTCCTAACCTTGAAGCAGATACAGCTTACATTTATCGTGTAGGTGTAAATGGTCCTTCTCCAAAAGTTTCTACTGCAAGAAGTTTCAAAACAGCTGCAAAAAATGGAAGCTCATTTACTTTCTTCTGGGCAGGAGACTTGCATACACCAAATTCAAGTGCAGATTGTATCAATAGAATCACCGAATTAGTTAATTATGCAAACGCAAATCTTACTAAGGATGGAAAGAAGGCAATTGATTATGTTTTATTCACAGGAGATTTAGTTGCTTCCGGCGGTAAATACAGTGACTGGAAAAACTGGTATAAACTCCCTGAAACACAAAAATATATGTTTGCATCAATCGTTGGTAATCATGATTATTACTGGTACGACGGATATAGAATTAATGACAGCAAAGCCCGTGTTTCTCCAAGATGGCTGCTTGAATGTACAGCTTATCCAAAGACAAACAAGAGTACAAATGTAACTTTACCTGAAAGCAATTACTGGTATTTATATAACCGTGTTCTTTTCATTGGTATAGACTCACTGGCTGATGAAAACATTGATAAAGATGCAAAAACCTCAATCAGCAAGCAGATTCAGTGGTTTGAAGAAGTTGTACAGAGTAATGCCGGTAACTATGATTACATTGTAGCTTTCCAGCACTACGCATACCTTGTAAATGATACAGTAAAATACGGACACTACAAAAACTGGTATCCTGTATATGATACATACGGTGTAGACTTTGCTCTTGGTGGAGACAGCCATGCTTATTCACGCACTTATGAATTAAAGGCTGATAAGAAAGTTTCAAACGGTGGAACTGTATATGTTACAAGTGCAATGACAGAAGGTTCTTCATTAAGTGAATTCCCTACAGGAGACAGCGGAAAGGGCTCTGGAAGATGTGAATACTATGGTGGAACCCGCACAGGAGCTTCATACTTCACAGTTGATTCAAGCGCAATGACCTTGTATACAATCGGTAAAAACGGAACTGTATACGATAAAAAGTCAGTTAAGAGAAAGTCTCGCTAAAAATAGTTTAGTGATTTTCACATGATGAAAGCGGAATGGATGTTGAAAAATGTTCATTCCGTTTTTTTTTGCAGATGCTTTTGATTTATTAAAGTAAACAGCTTGACTCCAGCACGGTATGAAGCCCCGTCAGTTCCGAAGGAAAGTGAGGGGATAGATACAAAGACAAAACCTGCAGCAATGTGACGGCGCGAGGTTTGGAAGTGAAGCGGACAAAACTCGGGAAGTGAGCGCAAAGCGCGAACGACGAACACCGGATGATGCTTTAATTAATGCTGCCGAAGGCAATTTAAGTTTAAGTGAAGTATAAAATTTGCGTTACAACAATAAAAATGATTTTTAATAATAGGGAAAAAATTTGCCTAATTTAATAAATTTTAGTATCTTAGTTACAAGCAAATTAGTCTGGAGAAGATCCAGTAAAATATAGGAGCAAAGATAATGGCTAAACAATTAATTTACAATGAAGAAGCAAGAAAAAAGATGCTTAGTGGTGTAGAGCAAATTGCAAAGGCAGTAAAAGTAACATTAGGACCTTGTGGTCGCCTTGTAATGCTTGATAAAAAATATGGCGCACCAACAATTACAAAAGACGGAGTGTCTGTTGCAAAGGAAATTGAATTGAAAGACCCGTTTGAAAACATGGGAGCACAGCTTGTTCGCGAAGTTTCTTCTAAAACAAATGATGTAGCTGGAGACGGAACAACAACAGCAACAGTACTTGCATATGCAATCGTAAGAGAAGGTTTAAAAGCTGTAAGTGCAGGCATGACACCTATCGAAATTAAGCGCGGTATAGATAAAGCTACAGCAAAAGCAATTGAAGAAATCAAAAAGAACTCAAGAGCTGTAAAAGGCAATGATGATATTACACATGTTGCAACTATTTCTGCTAACAATGATCCTGAAATCGGTAAAATCCTTGCTGATGCAATTTCAATTGTAGGCAAAGACGGTGTAATCACTGTAGAAGAATCAAAGAACATGGATACAACTGTAAAGACTGTAAAAGGCATGCAGTTTGACCGCGGATATTTAAATGCTTACTTTGTAAATGATCGTGAAAGAATGGAATGTTCTTATGAAAACCCATATATTTTAATTCACGATGAAAAAATCAGCACAATGAAAGACCTTCTTCCTTTACTTGAAAAAGTTGCACAGACTGGAAGACCTTTAGTAATTATTGCAGAAGATGTTGACGGTGAAGCTTTAACAACTTTAGTAGTTAACTCAATCCGTGGAACATTAAAATGCTGTGCAGTAAAAGCTCCTGGTTTTGGTGACAGACGAAAGGAAATGTTACAGGACATTGCAATCCTTACAGGCGGAAAAGTTATTACAAAGGATATGGGACTTAAACTTGAAAGTGCAGATTTAAGTGATCTTGGAACCTGTAAATCAGTTAAGATTGATAAAGATAACACAACAATCGTTGACGGTTCGGGAAATAAAGATGATATTGCAGCTCGTGTTGCTGAAATTAAAAAAGCAATTGAAAAAGCAACTTCTGATTATGACAAGGAAAAATTAAAGGAACGACTTGCAAAACTTTCTGGCGGAGTTGCAGTAATTGAAATTGGTGCAATCACAGAAACTGAAATGAAAGAAAAGAAGTTCCGTGTAGAAGATACTCTTGCTGCTACCCGTGCTGCTCTTGAAGAAGGAATTGTTTCTGGCGGTGGTCTTGCACTTATTGATGCGATTAAAGCACTTGATGAAACAAAAGAAAATTTAACTGGAGATGAAAAAGTTGGTTTCCAGATTATTAAGCGTGCTCTTGAAGAACCAATCAGACAGATTGCAGAAAATGCCGGTGTTGACGGTTCAGTTATTGCAGATAAAGCAAAGAACGAAAAGAGTGGTGTAGGATACAACGCAGCAAAAGGTGAATGGGTAAATATGATGGAAGCAGGAATTATTGACCCTGCAAAAGTTACCCGCTGTGCTTTACAGAATGCAGCTTCAGTTGCAGGAATGCTCTTAACAACAGAATGTGCTATCACAGATATTCCAGAACCACCAGCTCCACAGGCTGCTCCAGACATGGGCGCAATGGGATACTAATGTAGATAAGTTTTAAGTAGAAGACACCGTGTCGTATAATTCGATGCGGTGTTTTTTTTTATTTTTCAGCGTAAATCACCATGGTTTTTGCATTTTCATCGTAAGGAGAAAAGTCAAAGCCGCCATACACTTTAGAAGTTTTAAATCCAATCTGCAGGAGTCTGTCCCTTAATTCACAGGCTGAATACAGGCGCTGTACAAATTCATGTTCTATGCGTTTACCAGTTTTTTTATCAATTAAAATCCATTTAGAAGAAAGTCCCTGCCAGTCATTTACGGGTTTAAATTGAGTAAGGACAGTTTTTCCGTCACGCTCAAACCACTCGCCTTCAGTAAAATATTTTACGGCAGTTTCACGGCTTATACATTCAAGAATAAATTTGCCGCCTTTCTTTAGTGAAGCAAACACCCGCTTTAAGATTTTTGTATCATCTTCAATTGAATCGCAATAACCGAAAGAATTGTAAATGTTTACAGCAAGATCAAATTTCTTTCTGGAATTAAAAGTGCGCATATCGTGGTTTATAAGATTCAGTTTTACTCCTTCGTCATTTGCAGTTTCCTGTGCCATGTCTAAAAAGGTCTGATTTAAATCTACACAGGTTACATCCATCCCCTGGAGTGCAAATTCCACGCTTAATCTTCCGGGGCCTGAACACACATCAATTACAGAATCCCCTTTGTTTAACTGCGCTTTTGTACAGCAGCTTTCAACAATTCCGTAAGCCTGAGCCCACTGCTGTTCATCAAACATAATCGGTGCATAGTTGTTCCAGAAATTTTCATCTTTAAACCATTCGTTTTTTTTCATAGTAAAAATCATCTCTCCAGTGAAGAATTTAATAAAGTATCCGGTAAAGTTTCATTATGGTCTAAGCCTTAAAAACTTCTGCGGTTTTTCTTCAGGTTCATTCTCTATAAATTTTTGTGCATCCTTCAGTTCTTTTAGTGTCGGCGTAAAGTCATAGTGCAGTTTCATTTCTTCCTGGAAGTGCGTTAAATACAGACCGTAATATTCTTTTGCATTTTCATAAATTGAAATGAATTCTGAAGCATTTACTTTATGTGAAGTTTTTTCTGTTTTTATATCCGTAATATACCAGGCATTTTTTCTGTAGGTCAGTGTGAGTTTTTCTGTTGTCGGCTCAATGGTGATTTCATTTATTCCTTCCGTTAAAACTAAATAGTAGTGAACGGTGAAATTTTTTGTGTCTCCGTTGTGAAGTACAGCACCATTTTCTTCTGTCAGCATTTTGCAGTCTTTTTTCTTAGGAGCAATAAAATAGATGTCAGGGATAAAATCTGTATCTTCTATTTCGAAATTTGAAATGCCGCACAGATTGAATTTTGTCTGGTTTAAGCAGAACCATTTTGCAACCGGCTGTGACATTTCCTGCGGGTCATACATTGAGCGTGCTTTGGAAGTTACATAGATGTTTCCGAGAACTGTTGTGTATTTATCCATTGTTCTTCCCTTGCTGCATTTTGTTGCCTGAAGTACATCCAGACGGTTTACAGCCGAATAAAACATCTGCACCGTTTCTTCTGAGGTAAGCCCTATGGAACTAGGATTGTTTTGCTTTTTATAATACACGCCAAGAATAACACCTGTCACAAATACCAGGGCAACTATAATAGTAAACAATAAGCTTTTGTATTTTCTGAATGTCCTTGTGCTGCCAACTCTTTTATCTATGGCATTTAATTTTTTTTCTTTTTCTTTCAAGAATTTTTCTTCATCGATTGAATCTCTTTTTGCTTCATTTAATTTTTTTGAAGAAGGAAGGCTGCCGTTTTCTTCGAGTCCCAGTGCAAGATTCATTTCTTTTTCATCAATAAAAATATAATCACTCAATTCAACTTTTTTATAAGTGTGTTCAGTTAAAGCTTTTTGTGAAAGATTTGTGTTTAAAGCATGACTGACATTTTTATTTAATCCCTTAACCTGATACTCAACGGGAATAAAATTTCTGTCGCCAATATTTTTTTGTCTTTCAGTTTGATTTATAGCGGTAAAAGGAAATTCCTCTGAAAGCAGTTTATAGTAAATTGCTGCCTGTATAAATTTCAGTGCTGAATATCCTGTAAGATTTTCGTTAACATAAAATCCCTGCTCTTCACTGTATTCTTTTTCATCGAAGAAAGAACAGCTCATTTTAAAAAATAGATGCGGGAGAAAAATAATTTCTGAACAGTCATCGCTTATATAAATTCCGCCGGCTCCGTTTTCCGGTAAATAAATTTTTTCTTTAACGGCAGCTTCAATTGCACGGCAAATTAAATTTATTTTGTAAACTGTCAGGGCAGCTTTTTCCTTGCACGAAATTAGTTCCAGAAGGGTAGTGCCTTTTTTTGCTTCTCCAGTAAGTCCGATTAAAGAAGAAGAAGTGAGTGTTGTGTTTGTAAATTGCCAGGGTGAAAAAGTGAATTGGTTTTCATTTACAGTTACTAAAGTTCCCTTTTCATTCAATCTGTCAGAAAATTTTGCCTTGGAAAACTGGTCTTCTGTAAGCCTTGTATCCAGAATAATTCTATTCTCATTAAATGTAACAGCACTCATATAAATCCTCAAAAAACATTCGTCATGCTGAATTTCAGAATGACATATATACTGTTTCGAATTTAATAAACTTCGCATTGTATTTCAATCAGTTTAAACAATCATTTTTTTTATGGAAACTTATGCGAAAAATTCTTATAATCAACCTATGAAATTCGAAGCAAAGTTTGTTTTAAATGATGGTGCAATTTTTGATTTAAACGGTAAAAAATTTGAGCTTTCATCGGAGAAAGTTAACGGTGAAAAATTCAGTCAAATAGAAAATATTTCTGAGTCCTCTGCAATCCATATTATAGAAGTTTCTGTATCAAGTGTCGGTTTAGATGAAGACAGTTACAACGAAAGCTTTCTTGCAGCTTTGCGTGACAGCCTGAAAATCCTTGAAGAAAAAAATGTTTATGTTCTTGTTAAGCCTTTGAGCAATAAAGAAGCTTTGAGTGAAATTGAAAAAGAAGCTTTTACTGCAAGCTTTAAGCACTGCATGAGAAGAATAAAAGACTGCGAGAGTGTCATTGGAATGATAGTTCCTTCCTGCGTTGACAGGGATTATTTTGTCGGAGAAATTCAGCCTAAACACGCGCATTATATCTTCATGTAAAGAAAGTTATGATACTGCAAGCATTTCTAATATATGTAGATGTTTAGTAATATATGCTTGTCATAAATTATTTTTTATGCAAATATAACACTCACATAATTTGATTCTACGTTTTGATTTTATTTTAGGAGTTTATTCCAATGTATTACGAACGTAATGATTTAAGAAAGCTGGTTTTTGGTACACTTTCATTCAGTATTTTTTTCATTGTATTGTGTACTTCAATTTTTATTTTTTTACCTTATGAAAAGAAAGCTTCAACAGTTTCAGGTGCAGTTTCTGATTTAGAAACAGATTCAGAAAATTCAGGCGATTTATTTGCTTCAAATTACAGTCTTAATGATTTAGTTGTAGACACAAAGAAAAAAGATGACTGCGGTTTAGTTTTGTATCGCCAGCCACAGAGTAAAATTGCAGTTGAATGGTTTTATTCAAGAATCACAAATGATAAAGAAATTTCTTCTTCTATTTTACAGTATGCTGATATGTATAATATTCCGCTTTCTTTAGCATTTGCAGTTGCATATACAGAAAGCAGATATAATGTAAATGCAATCCATGTAAATACAAACGGAACTGTTGACCGCGGATTATTTCAGTTGAATAACAGCAGCTTCCCAAAGATTCCTGAAATTGATTTTTATAGTGCTGATGTTAGTGCCCGCTACGGACTTTCTCATTTACGCTTCTGCCTCAACACTGCAGGAAATGAAATTGCCGCTTTAGCAATGTACAATGCAGGAACAGGAAGTGTTAAAAAGAACAGCACACCGCAAATCACTTTGAATTACATTTCACAGATTGAAAACTACAGGGCATCAATTGAAGAGCTTTTTGCCGTAGAAGTTCTTGCTTTGTATAATACAGATTCAAACAAAAAGCTTTTAGCACAGAATTTACGATAATTCTTTTGACTTTAGTATTTATAATGATTATTCTTGAAAAAGGATAATCGTTATGGCTAAAAAAAATACAGTTTATAAATGTTCCAGTTGCGGCTGCACTCAACCGGCGTGGCTTGGTCGCTGTCCTGAGTGTGGTGAGTGGAATACTTTTGAAGAATGTACCTTAACTTCCGGAACTGCACATTCACCTTTTCAGGCAGTTTCTTCTATAAAACAAAAGCCCGTTTTTATGTCTTCAGTTTCTACGGAAGAGAACCCGCGCATTTCTACCGGAAGCAAAGAATTCGACAGAGTCTTGGGCGGGGGCGCTACCTTACGAAGTGCTATTCTTATTGGCGGTGAACCTGGAATCGGAAAATCAACCCTGCTGATTCAGTCAGTTGCTTCTATTCTAAAAAATAATCCTGATAAAAGCGTTTTGTATGTAAGCGGCGAAGAGTCTGCAAGCCAGATTAAAAACAGAGCATTAAGATTAAAACTGAATGTTGAGCGCTTAAAAATTTTATGTACCCTGCGTCTTGAGGATATTCTTGATGCATTAAATTCCGGCAAGGAAGATGTTGTAATTATCGATTCAATTCAGACTGTATTTTCAAGTGAAGCAGGAATAGTTCCGGGCACTGTGAATCAATTAAAGTATTGTGCAAACGAATTAATCGGCTGGGTAAAAGAAAGAGACTCTGTACTTTTTATGACCGCGCATGTAACTAAAGAAGGTGTTATTGCAGGGCCTAAAAGCTTAGAGCACATGGTTGATACTGTAATAAGCTTTGAGCGCACTGCTGATGAAGTCAGGTTTTTACGCTCCTTAAAAAACAGATTCGGCTCTGTAGATGAACTTGGGATTTTTGAAATGAATGAGAGGGGCTTAAAAACTGTAGAAGATCCAAGTGCCTTGTTCATTACAAGAAGAGAAACTGAAACGCCTTCAGGAATTGCCTGTGTTCCGGTTTTTGAAGGCTC
>JAEEGL016051035.1_pt1 | contig 24059 bp, 17 predicted proteins | sample 9134231 | NCBI WGS metagenome assembly JAEEGL01 (sample SAMN16246548, study PRJNA631951) | gut metagenome | biome: gut microbiome; feature: rumen; material: fiber-attached | host: Bos | place: Iran: Karaj | collected 2018-10
GGTAGCAAAGGCAAATCTCGAAAAGAAACAACTCGATTTCGTGCTTGCCGAAGAGGTGAAGAAAAGCAAAAAGTAATGTAATAACACATATTCCAGCTTCTTAGAAACATCTTTGAAGCTGGAATTTTTCATTTGTTATCTATAAATGAACAAATATCTTAGAGCCGTTCTCATAGAAACAATTATTGTAACTATCTATGTTGTTTCGCTGTATTTTTACAGAACATCAACAAGCAGTTGTGTTACTGATGGTCCTCGTTGTGCATTCTTCAATGGATTGATCACATTTTCAAACTCAAAAGCAAGGAATGGTATCTTGTATATTTATCACATAATAATTTATAGGATTTTAAATATTTCCTCACGGAGTAAGAACGAGTAATATCACATTAATTCTTTCATATGATAACAGAAAACACAAAGTATTATTAACGGCAAGTCATTGATTTTGTAATTTTCAGGCATTAATCTCGTACCTCTGTTGTAGGTCCGCTCCTCCTTCGCTTTAAAACCTTTCCAAATCCGCTTCGGAACTATAGGATCATAGGAGGAAGAGCGGAGGATCATAGGAGGATGAAGGGAGGTACAAAGTCTTTCTATGGTCTGCATAATTAACGTGAGAAGTTTTTTTATAGTAAACCATAAATTTACCGTTATGTCTTTTGTTTGTTTACATCTTTTTTCGTACCTTTGCATCTGAATTATTCTATATAAACTAAACAATATTTGAAATATCACAAATGAAAAAATCATCTTCTTCGCCCTGTTTGCGATTTCTGCAATAACGGCAATGGCACAGACCAATCCGAAATCCGGATATGTCATCACAAACTCGGGTGATACTATCAGAGGAACTATTGATTTCCGTACTAACGAAAAACTGCCAAAGCAATGTGATTTTATGGGTTAATAACGGAAAAACAACATATAAGCCAGGCGATATAGAAGGATTCCGATTCGACAATGGAGGCAAGTTTTTTGTCTCACGCCAACTTAACGTGGCAGGAACTCCTGATCTGTACTTCGCTGAGTTCATGGTACAAGGTAAGATGAACTTGTACTGCGTGACATACAATGGCGACGAATACTATTTCTTTGAACGTGAGGATGGTGAGATGGCAGAACTCACAAACAGAAACACATCCTATGCAACTATCGATGCTGCTAATCAAGGCACAAGAGACATCATACAGGAGAAGCAGAAACAATATGGTAAGGTAAAGATGCTTCTGCAGCAATCAAAGAACGCCATGTTAGAGATGGACGACAATAACATGACGAGGAAGAAACTCGTAAACGTGGTACGCGACTATCACAAAGATGTATGTACCGACGGCAGCTCATGTATTGTGTATGAATATAACGAGAAAACCGACAAGATCAAAACCCATTTCAAGATCCTTGCATCATACGCACACCATGCCACGGAGAAGTCAGGCTCACAATTATATTCTGACATAAACTATTCGGGCAACGCTTTTGAAATAGGCGTAGGTGTCGATATTGACCTTGAGCGCACAATGAAAGGTCTCAGCATAGACTTAGGGTTGGCATTCACACCAAAATACAAGTCTAAAAGTGAAAAAGAGGAAACAGACTATATAAAACACCTGAAATTTGAGAAAAGCATCTTGACCTTATCCTTTGGTGCGGCAAAAAGCTTTGGCAATGGTAAGATACAGCCAATCATACGTGGTGGAGGATTCATCATGCTTCCTTTTGGTGCAGAAGAAACAATACGCTATGGTAATAGTCCTCCTGCACCAGCATCTGCAGGCGACACACACTACGGAATATACATAGGAGGTGGTATTCAGATGCCAATAGGCAAGCATTACACCCGACTGCATGCAGATTTATACAAGTCATTGGAAGCGAAGAAAATCGGCGAGATGACAAGGATAGGCACTACAGCAGAGTTTGCTTTTTAACACATAACAATAATATGCCAGCACTAATAAACTTAGGGCTGGCATAATTTTTATCCAATATGGAATAGCATTCCTATGATAATTACTTTATCTTATAAGCATAGAATGCTCCGGCATGGCGCACGTAGAGAATGCCATCGGCAATGACAGGATGTGCCCAGTATGGACCGCTTCCCTTCACAATACGGAACTCGCTTACTACGTTGAAGGCATCAGGCACGGCTTTTACAAGTCCTACCATACCACGACGCTCGTCATAGCAGTAGAGTTTGTCATCGGCAGCAATGATAGAGCCCTTGCCCTTACCCTGCCAAGCAGTCTCATAATTCGTCTTGCCTGTGTTCCAGTTAATGCTGCACCAGTTGCCGGCATTGTTGTTAAGCCAGTTAGAGCCGTAGATATTGTCGCCAACGAGCACATAACCGCCGTGATGGGTATCGAGTGTCTCTGTGCGCCATACGCAGGTAACGCTCTTCAGATCGTCAGCGAGCTGGAGCTGGAAACCGTTGATGTCGTAGCCATGACAGAAGAATATCTTACCGTCACGATAGAGTGGCGAATTGGTGGCGATGTTGTCAAAACGGCTTGAGTTGCCATAGTGCTTTGGTCCCCAGTCGTCGAAGGTCCATTCTATCTCGCCTGTCTCTGGATTAACACCGAAAACTGTGAGAGCAGAGGAGCCTATGATCTGACGCTTGCCCTTATACTCGATAAGGATTGGTGACACATAGCCGCTCTTGTTGTTCAGGGCACGGCTTTTCCATACCTCCTCGCCTGTGAACTTGTTGAGGGCAACCATAGTGGTCTGATTGCCACAAGGTGTATAGATTACCTTGTCGTCATACACCAACGGACACTCACTTGTGCCCCACATGCCTGTTTCACGACCGTACTTATCGCCGCCGTTTACTGACCATACTATCTTGCCGTCCTCAGCATTGATACATACGACTTCGCCCATTCCGCTCACCACGTAGAGGTGGCCGTCGCTATATGTAGGGGTGGTACGAGCCTCTGGGTACGAGCCTTTCCAAGGATTGCCGTATTCCACGGCATATACCTTAGTACCATCGAGACGGTAACAGCTAAGCATTTCCTTGTTCTCCTGATCATTGAGACCGGTGAGGTAGATACGGTCGCCTACCACCTGTGCAGAGGAATATCCCTTTCCGGCATCCTCTACCTCGAAGATTTTCTGAGGACCCTCGGCAGGCCACTGGTTGAGCAGTCCCTTGTCAGGATAGGAACCATTGTTCTGGGCTCCACGCCATCCGTTCACGCTCGAACCTTTGGTGAACTGCGTCTGAGCCGTTGATGTGCAGGCACTAACTGCGAGTGCCATCATGATTAACACGTTTCGCATTGTCTGATTGTTTTTGTTGTTATACTTATATATATGATTATGCATGTATATACTATTATCGGCAGGAGCCACAGGAGGAATGTGGATAGGCTGAAGCTGAAGGTTGGGAGGAGGACAGAGATTAGCAGACACGCCACAGCACCTGTCAGTATGGCAAGCAGAGGCACGATGAGCTGTTCGCATCGGAACATACGCACTATGGTTGCCGTCGGGAAGCCTAAGGCGTGATACTGGCGTATCTCCTCGCTACGCGCCACCAAGTTCTTGCGGATGACAATAATAAGACTCACCAAACCGAGCAACAGTCCGAGCACTCCGAGGGAGAGGAAGATGCGGAGATAGGTGTCAGTCACCTCGAAGAAATGAAGCAGACGCTCTACTGACGGGATAAGGGTGAAACCATAGTCGGAGAGAGCGGTGGTGAGGGTTGAGGTTAGAGGGGAGGGGTTAGTGTTTAGGGTTGAGAGTTTAGAGCCTTCGACCTTTGACCTTTGACCTTCTTCCTTTACCAATATCACACGACTGCCCATTTCATCGGGCCAAAGCTGACGGAAACAGTCGATTGGCATGATGGCATTTCCGTGGAATATGCCAGTAGGATATTCGGCAGCTATGACAACATTTACCTTGCGCCCGTCACTTGCATGATAGCTCAGCGTATCACCCACTTTCTTCATCATACTCCAAAGCAGAGCCTCAGAATCAACGGCAATAGGGATAAGACCCTCTCCCCGCTCCCCCTGCATAGTGGGAGTGCCGGAATGCGATGGATGTCCCCCTATGTAGGGGGATTTAGAGGATCGTGAGATATCTATTCCGAATGATTGCATTTCTTCGGAAGACATGCCCAGGACAGAGGGAGTTGCAACACGATTCAGATTCATGCAGCTTGCCTCATCCTCAGCATGCTTTGGCAACTGGAGGAAACGGAGATTGGATGGCAGGTCGTCGAGATACAGATGATGGCGACCCGCAGTTGTGTTGAGGTCATACTGCAAAGGAATGCGACTCTCGCCATAATACTGATATCCGCCTGTTGCAGACTCAGAGGAATGGGAGAAATCAGGACGGTTTACTCCCACGGCAAACACCGTCAGAACACCTAATGCCAATGTGATGAATGAAAGACGGTGCTGGCGGCGGTAGTATTTGAAAGTTGAAAGTTGAAAGTTGAAAGCTGAAAGTTGAAGATTTCCCTTTGACCTTTGACCTTCGGCTTTTGCCTTTTGCCTTTCGCCTTTTGACATTTGACTTCCCCTAACAGTAAGCGCAAGAACGACAAGGGCAAGGATGACAGAGAGAACGAAAGAAAGAACGATCGTCATGATATTTGCGTGTAGGGCAAAGCCATCGGTATGCACTACCCCACTCCACGGACCTGCCAGAAGGAGGAGAATGACAGCCGCGTAAGCATAGCCCAATAATACGCCTATGGGCGCAGATACGAGCACTACAGGTACAGCCTCCGAGAACAGTCTTCGGAACACCTGACGCTTGCTGAATCCCAAAGCATTGAGCAATTGTAACTCAGGGCGTCGTAACTGATACATCTCAGAAAGAGGGTTCTGCATCAGCAATATTGCAGCGATAATGATGAAGAAGCCTAAAGCCAGGAAGAGCGTACCGAAGTCGGTGCCGTTCTGTGCAGCATCAAGGGCAGCCACACGAGGATGCACCACCGCTATACCGAATGATTGCGGAGTGAGCAGTTTCATACGAGCGGTGTCGCCCATCACCTTCGTTGCAACACCATAGGAACCAATCCAGTCCTTTCCAACGGCATCGAGGCTCACAAGAGCCTTGGGAGTCTGACGACATGCAGTCCAATAGTCCTCATCAGCCTTTGTTATACGACTCATGTCAATAGGCAGGTCGCTATTCCAGTCGGTACAACGCTTAACGCCTGACAGTCCCGGAAAATCGGCAGTTATCACATCAGCCTGTTTCTGGAACACATTTATAGGAACGATACGACTCACCCGAAAACGATGGCTGCGCGTCAGTAACTTCTTCAATCCACCTTGTGAGACATAATATTCCATAGTGACAGAATCGCCCACATGAGCATTCATACGTCGGGCTGCATAGTCAGTCAGTATGGTCTCATCACCTTTCAGCCTATCGGTAGCCGTAACAAACGAATAAGGTATAGTGCCGAGGCTGTTGACAAAATAAGCCAGATAGCGGGTAGATGGGTTGAGGGTTTCCACAACGCTATGAGGCAGGAATACACGGTCAATGGCGATTATGCTGTCATTGATAGGTTGCAGTCCGGAGTCATGTGGTCGCCAGATGCTATGGAAGGCATCGGAAGTAATGTTGTTTGGCGACAGGATGACATTAACCTTACCCTTCACTCCCAATGCCTCTGCCAATTGCTGACGGTTGATAAACACGTTAAGCGGGCGTACCTGCTCATTATGAAGCAATATGTTTCCCCCATCCTGGGCCGACTTTATTCCCTTTACGGTGAGTCGCAACTGCGTGGCATGACTCTGGGAGATGAAGAGAGAGCCTGAGCCAACGAGATTGTTTGAGGGAATGTGGAGGATGATGGGGTTAGGGGTTAGGGTGGAGGGGTTAGAGATCAGAGATGAGAGTTGAGGGTTTAGAGTAGCCTCATCATAATTCAGGGAATCATTGTCGGTACCCCAAACCATGACAGGAATCATCTTGCCTTCAGAAGAAATGAAGCCTTCGGAAAGCAGATAACCTTTGGCATCTGATAAAATTTCGTTGTTGAGAATGGAATCGCTCAAGAAACCTGTGCCTGTCTGGATTATTGTTTCATAGTTTCCAAGTCGTTCGCTGACACGTTCCATCAGAGAGCCACGCACAGAATCGCCTAAGACGAGACTGCCCGTAAGCACGGCTGTCATTACTGCGATAGCCACAGCAACGAGCCGATAGAACTTTTTGTAATATGAACGACTTCTTTTCATTTTTATGTCTAAAGTCTAAGGTCCAAGGTCTAAAGTTTAGGGTTTAGAGTTGCGCCCCAAACACTTTTCCCTCTTTAAGCACATATCGTTTATCGGCAATGGAAGCCAATTCCTCAGAGTGGGTAACAAGGATAATGGTCATGCCCATCTGAGTGTTTACGTGCCTTAGCAACTGTCCGACCTCCTTGGCATGTTGACTGTCAAGCTGCCCCGTAGGTTCATCAGCCAAGAGCAACTTAGGACGCATGATAAGGGCACGGCACAAGGCTACACGACTTTTTTCTCCTCCCGAAAGAGTTTCGGGCAACTGTTGCAGAATATCGCCTATGCCCATCTGTTTTGCGAGCTGCATAGCCCACTGCGTTTCCTCCGTTGCAGGTTTCCTATGAGTTGCCAATGTAGGTAGCAGGATATTCTGCAACGCTGTGAACTGAGGCAACAGACGATAGTCCTGAAACATAAAGCCAATCTGATGGTTACGTATCTGTAACAGCTTTGCTTCATCATCGTATGGTATATGCTCGCCATCCAACAGATAGGTACCACCATCGGGTTTCAGCAGCGTTCCAAGCACATTCAGCAAAGTGGTCTTGCCTGTACCAGAGACACCTGTCACAGCCACGAAAGCACCCTGCTCCACTTCCAGACCAAGTCCGTTGAGCACAATGCGCTGCCCGCCATTGCCATCGGCAAAACTCTTTTGTATATTGTTCAGTTCGATATATGACATGTTAAAGTTGAGAGTTGAAAGTTTAGAGGGGAGAGTTTAGAGTTTAGTGATTGGTGATAAATTCACCATTCGTTATTCACTCTTCACGTTCTCCGAAACACAGCAAGGTGCCAAGAGCCGTTTGTATGTAAAAGCGCGATCCCACAACAAGAGGCTGCGCTATGATCTGTTCTCCAGTTTCATATTCCCAAAGCTGCCTACCAGTAGAAACTTCGTGAATGCTGACAATCCCTGTCTTGGTACATACAAGCAGACGGTTATCAACCAGAATAGGACCACACTCCCCAGTATCGCCTTTAAGGGCAGTATGCCATTTCTCCTTTCCTTCCTTACGGTCGAGACACACCAAACGGCGGTCAGGCGTCAACAGGTAGAGAGCATCCTCAGCAACAACAGGCACGGAAAGCATTCCGCCATCATCCTCAGCAGCCGAAAGTAACTTGCGATGGCTCGTGATGCGACCTCCATTGGCAAGGGTCAGTTCATATATATCGCCACGATAGTCAGCCACATACACATTATCTCCATCAACAACAGGAGAGGCGGGGATATAGGCATCGAGTTTTAGCGAGTCGGCAGGAATTCCCGTTGTTCCGTTAACGATACGCACCCATGAATCGCAGCCTCCGAAGAGGACATAGTTCTGCCAAAGCACAGCAGCACCATTGATATAATTACCTGTTTCTACACGATTGATGAGCTTACCAGTAAGAGGCGAGAGCGTGTACATGTAATTGTCGTAGCTGCCTATGAAGAGGGCTGAAGGGGAGAGGTTAGAGGTTAGGGCTGGTTTCGCCATAATCTGCCCTTCTGTGGCAAAGCTCCATCGCTCTGAACCGTCAGGCAAAGACAGAGAACGCACATTTCCGTCAAGCATTCCAACATAGAGCGTGGAATCCTCTATTGTGAATGAAGCCTCCATATCAGAGCCAAGTGCAAGGCTAAGCCGTTGTTCACCTGTTTCCTCATCGAGCCCCACCATCTGTCCGTGCTTGTCGCAAGTGAGTATCATGCCGTTATATGCAACAGGCGAAGCCACCGTCCTTACGTTGTGACGATGTTCCCACAACAACTTTGGATGTTCAGGCAATTCAGCACTTACCGACATACTCTCAGGCAGAGAGCGACAACCGGTTAGCAGAACCAGTAACGGCAGCAGAAGTTTCAGAACGAGGGCACCAGTAGGACAAAGTTCTGCAATCCTATCGCTAATATGCTTCTTGCTCTCCTCAGGAATAACCACCCGCATATCAAAGCCACGGCGTTCAAATGTAAAGCCGTCATTAGTATTATAGACACAAAGTCCGCAACGAATGCACTTGGCAGGTTCGTAAACCAAACGCCCAGTAACAGGAATCTGTTCCTTTATAGGTAGCGAAGACTGCAATCCATATCGAGTAACCTTGATACCAGCCTCTGTGGAATACTTACGCAACTTACATTTTTCCTTACCGTCACAGGCACAATGCAGACAACGGCTCGGTTGCGTATAAATCTCCTTCAAACGCTGTTTCTCCTTTTCTGTGAAACGGCCTAAACGACTGTTGAAATTAGTGTTTAGGGTTGAGAGTTGAGTGTTTAGAGTGGAGGGTTGAGAGTTTAGAGTTAAGGGGTTAGGGTTTAGAGAGGAGAGAATCTCCCTAATCTTTACACCCTCGTCAACGGTTGAACGCCTACACGCTTTCTCGCACGGAGCCTTACATCCCTCGCACGATACGCCACCCAATAATTCACGAGCCTCATCAAGTCTGCCGAGATCATAGAGACGAATGACACCAGCCACATCTATGCCACGCTGACATACTATCGTGCAGGGACCCTCGCAATCGGCACGATGGTCACTCAACAGCAGTTCGAGCGAGAGGCGACGCAGTTCCTTTACTTCATCGCTATCAGTCTCTATCTGCATCCCCTCGTATGGCATCGTTGAGCAAGAAGGTATCATCTGTCCTGTCCTGACATCCTTCACCATACAGACCATGCACGAAGGCTGATGCTCCTTTCCTTCCGTATAGCACATCGACGGCACCATAATGCCCATCTCTTGCAATTCCTCAATGAGAGGACGCTGACCGCTGACCGATATATCTTTGTTATTTACGCTTATTCTCATACTTAATGGCATTAAAGTCACATTCGTCTATGCACAGTCCACAAAGGGTGCATCGTTCCGTATCAATAGTATGTTTCTCGTATGGCGCGAAAGGAATGGCATCAGCAGGACAGCATCGGGCACATTTAGTACAACCGATACAATCGTCTGTTACAGTCAAAGTCACCATCTGCTTGCAACTGCCAGTACGGCAAATACCCTGCACATGCTCCTCATACTCTTTACGGAAATGTTGGAGAGTGGACAGAACAGGATTCGGTGCTGTTTTGCCCAATCCACAGAGCGCAGCCTTCTTCACGGCATTTGCCAATATCTCCAGATTGTCAATGTCGTTCATTGTGCCCTTGCCCGATGCAAGACGGTCAAGGATGTCCAGCATCCTCTTAGCACCCACCCTACAGAACGTGCATTTGCCACAACTCTCGCCAGATATGAAGTTCAGGAAATAACGCGCCACATCAACCATGCAGTCGCTCTCGCTCAACACCACGAGACCACCCGACCCCATGATAGCGCCCATCTCATTGAGGGCATCGAAATCAACGGCCACATCGCAAAGCTCGGCAGGGATACAACCTCCGGAAGGACCGCCAGTCTGCACCGCCTTCAGCTTCTCACCATTCTCCATGCCACCGCCTATACGCTCCACAATCTGTCGCAACGTAATACCCATAGGCACTTCGATAAGTCCGCCATGACGCACCTTTCCTGCCAAGGCAAACACCTTTGTTCCCTTGCTGTTCTCCGTACCTACTTCCCGATATACATCAGCCCCACGACTTACGATAAACGGTATCTGGCTCAGCGTTTCTACGTTGTTTATCAGAGTGGGATGGCCGAACAGTCCGCGCTGTGCCGGATAAGGAGGACGCAGATGCGGGAATCCGCGCTTACCCTCTATTGATGCTATCAATGCCGTTTCCTCACCGCACACGAAAGCACCTGCACCCTCAAAGATATTCACATCGACAGAGAAATCCGTTCCGAGAATATTATTTCCTACAAATCCACGTTCGCTACACATCTCCAATGCACGGCGAATGCGAATCACAGCTTGAGGATATTCAGCACGAATATACATTATAGCCTTGCGAGCACCAACGGCATATGCAGCAATCACCAAGCCTTCGATTACACGTAACGGGTAACTCTCCAAAAGGATACGATCCATGAAAGCACCAGGGTCGCCCTCATCACCATTGCAGATGACGTACTTTTCCTGATCCTTCTCCCCCGCCACAATCTGCCATTTGCGTCCTGACGGAAAACCACCGCCACCACGTCCACGAATACCGCTCTTAAGAACCTCATCTATCAAGGCTTCCCTATCCATAGTCAGAGCCTTGCGCAATCCTTCAAACCCACCTCTAATGATATATTCATCAATATCAAGGGGATTCATCTGACCATAGCCTTCGGTAGAAATGCGGTGCTGCCCTTCAAGGAAGGTATTTATGTTCTCATTGCGCTTTATGTCACTCTGATAAACTATGTTATCCCAAGTCTGGTCGGTATGGAATGTATCTACCTGATTAAGCAGGGCATTGCGAAGACGAAGCAAACGAGATGCCGGACGGAAATGATGCAGCAACACCTCCTTCACCTCCTCTGGGCGTATGTTGGGATAGCGTGTGATTTTGCCATCGGGCATGGCGACATCGATAAGAGGTACAAGGTTACAGGCACCTACACACGACACAGGCTTTAGCGACACATTGATGCCCAATTCACGGCAAGCCTGTTCAACAGCCTCGCGCACCTCGGCAGTACCACTTGCCTGACAACAGTTCTCCATACCTATGCGTACCTCGCCCTGAACGGTTTTCTTCTCTTCGACTTTGTCAGCCTTATCAGAATCAGCCGTCGTACGCTCGAACTCTGCCAAAACCTCATTAACACGTCCCGGCTGCACATGACCGAAGATTTTATTATCAATCTGCACCACAGGAGCCAGTGCACAGCAGCCCAGACAGGCAATCTTCTCTATTGAGTATCGCTGGTCATCGGTAGTGATAGTGTCCTCGTTCATGTTCAGTTCGCGTCGGAAAGCATCATACACGGTATTAGCTCCTTTCACATGACAGGCAGTACCACAACAAACGCGGATGGTATGCCTACCATATGGAATCATTCGGAACTGGGCATAGAACGTTGCTACGGAAATGGCCTGTGCCCGGTCAATATCCGTAGTTTCATATACACGTTCCAAAGCGTCGGAAGGCAGATAGCTGAACTCCGTCTGCAAGGCCTGTAGCAAAGGGATGATATGCTCACGTCCCTTTCCTATCCTTTCTATGACGGCATCAGTTCTGTTACGGATAGCCTCTCGAGCCTCCTCTGGTGAGGTGATGTTACAATTCTCACATGTCATACCGTTATGATTTCTTCTTTACTACATAAAGACTCTTATCCGTTCGCACAACCATCATACCATCGGTAAAGGCTGGAGTGGCAAATGTCTTTTCGCCAGTCTCAAAACTGGTTATAAGCTTGAAGTCCTTGCCTGTGGAGAAGATATAGCACTTACCACTATTGCTGAACAGCCATATTTTTCCGTCGGCTATGACAGGTGATGAATAGAACGGTGTGGATAGTTCGTGCTGCTTCACAACCTTGCCGTCCTTTGCATCGTAGGCACATACTGCCCCATAACTCGTAGCTACATAGAGCATATCTTTTGTAGCTACAGGACTTGAACACTCTGGCAGACAATCGCCTGCCTCCCATAGTTTCTCTCCTGTTGCTGCATTGATAGCTATACAGGTGGCGTACTCGCTTGCGCCAAAGATAATGCCGTTGGATGCACATGGACTACTACCTACCTCTCCGCTCATGCACTCCACACGCCAAAGCTCAGAACCATTAGAAACGCTATAAGCGGTAATAGCAGGATTACCCATCACAATGACTGCTTGCTGACCAGATGCCTTGGCAATGATAGGTGAACTCCACGCTATCTTGTCCTTACGGCTCTTGCTCCACAACTGGTTTCCGTTTACCGTACTGAGGGCTATCAGCTTGGCATTTGAATTATTGTCGTACTGGATAATCAGTTCGTTACCATACATAAGCAACGATGATGCAAAGCCGTAATGGTTCTCAGGCACTCCAAGATTCTTTGCCCATAGTCGCTTGCCGTCCATATCGGCACATATCACATCGCCAGTGGCAAATATGGCACATACCTGCTTTCCATTGGTGGCTACAGTAGAGGCTGCAAGTCCTGTGTCTGCTGTCACATTAGGCATTGACGATGGTGAACCGCTAATTCCGTCAGCCTTCACCGTCCAGCGCAACTCTCCCGTCCACAGGTCGAAGCAATAAAGTTCACGCGACTTCTTATCAGCTCCTGTCAGGAAGATATTACGACCATTGACAACAGGTGAGTTATAACCATGCTTAGGTATGGCTTTCTGCCATAATATGTTCTTGCCATTCTTCAGATTCCACGAAGTAGGAATATTACGTGCTGAGGAATGTCCAGAGGAGTTATTGCCTCGGAAAGCATTGGAGGTAAGCTTGGGGATTGGGAATGTGTCTGCCGGTTCCTCTGCAGCTGCCACAAGTGCGCTATCAACTTTCTGCGTATCGGCTACCGTCGTTCCTGACATCAATGCGGTACTCGTAGTATCTGCAGCAACAGAATCATTTGCTGCCAACGTATCGTGCATTCCGTTTATCCAGCCTTGCAACGTACCTGAGTAGAACATGGCAAAAACCAACACCAGACATCCGACACCAAGCATCCCATACCCGATATATTTGCGGGCATTGCATTTTATCATCCACTCATCAATAGGGTCGAGCTCTTTTTCTGGGAGGTTCTTCGTATCCTTGAAATACATACGCAGACTCAGACCTATGACTACTGCCATAGCACAGAGAATCCATGAACCTATCTTGAGGTGGGTTTCCTGTGTGAAGTACGCCTTTCGAGAGAGCAGATCGAGCTGACGTATCTGTTCTGCCAATTCCGCATTTTCCGTATTACTCTCATTCAATTGCTTTAGCGTTTCCATCACCTCTGTCTGAAGCGGAGTGACCTGACGCATCTGCACCCAACTCACTCCCATCATCACCAACAGGACGAGAGCAAAGATAGTAGTTACCAAAGCTATATTCCTATATACGTTTCTTTTCATCTTTTACAGCTATGTTTTGTGGACAATATTCAAAGCATTTACCGCAAGCCACACAGGCAGACGGTTCTATCTCGTAGGTCTTTCGCGTTCGTTTCACGGAGAGACGGATAAGCTTGCAACCAAGTACAAAACCGATAAGGGCGCCTGTCAACCATGCCCAACGGTTGTAACTCTCACGCACACTGACTACCGATGCCTCCAGATCCTTCATCGAACGTCCCATCTCGTGGAAAGCTTCTACCTCGGCTGGCATAATATCACCGTTTGTTTCTTGTTGCAACAAGGTGTAGAGATATACATCACGATGGGCAATGCTCAACGTATCGCTCTGACTCGATAATAGCCAGCCACCACCAATAGTGAGCATTGGCAGCAGGACAATATAAAGCAACACACGACGTACTCCCGTCATGCGATTCTCGCCTCCTTTGTTGGCATACGGTTCACGAATAGCATCTACCGGACAGGCATTATGACAAAGCGCACAGTTGATGCATGGCTTCTTCGTTACTTCCACACGCTTCAATGCAACATTGCTTACAACGCCGAGAATAGCTCCGTAAGGACATAGGAACCTACAGAAAGGTCGGCCCACGAATACAGCAAGTATCAATAATGATACTCCGAATACTATCATTCCCACATCGCCACTCAGACGGAAAATAGGTATGAAAGGATCAAAGCGGCAGATTATGAACTGACTACGGGTTGCAGCATAGAGGATGGCAAAGCCTAAATATATCCAGGGAAAGAAACTCAATGCTGATGCCACGGCACGTGATATACGGAAATTACGAACATTGACCAGTTCCTGCAAGGCTCCCATCGGACAGACTCCTGCACAGAACACACGTCCGAAGAACAAGGTGAACACCAAGGGTAACAGAAACAGCAGTAGCACCACGAAAGGTAACTTATAGCTGCTGTCTGCCAAAGCCAACACCACATTCTGTATCGACCCAACACTACATACACACCCTGTGCGGAAGAATCCGAAATACAGCACCGACACGATACTCACGGAAAAGAGAATTCTCCTGCTCGGCTTACGATGTACAGCCCAGGCCACAATACACATCATACCCAGAAGCAGCACCACATCGAGCCATGACCAGAAAGTCTCCCACGGCATTCCATGGATAATCTCCGGATACTGATATCCCGAAGTGAAATCGGGTTTCGGAAATCGCGCTACACCTAATATTCTATGCATGATCTTTCAGTTTATAGCCCTGACTGACAGGCACGCGCTGGATGGCACCCGAAACACATACCTTTGATATCTTACACTCATTACAATTAAGACACAGCTCCTGCTGAATCTGCAAGAAGAGTGAACCGTTGCCAAACGATGTACAGCCCTTTACGCATTTGCCACAGCCATTGCAGAGATTCTCATCAATGGTATATTCAAAATATGGCTCTTCTACAAACAGTCGCGTAATGGCTCCCGTAGGGCACATCATATTCTCAGCTGCTGTGTTCAGTTCCTTCACGTTAGCTCTGTAATAGCCTCCACAGAGGTCACAGTAGCCGCACACCTGATTAGCGTGGAAGCATTTAACCGCTGATACTGGCAGTACACAATCAGTTGCACATCTTCCGCATTGCAGGCATTTCTCCGGATCTATCTGCCACATCATCTCACCTTCCCTGACAGATGCCTTCGAAGTCAACACTCCACCAACAGCAACCAACGAGGCTCCTGTCAGCATTGCACTACACTTTCGCAGAAACTCGCGTCGAGCCATTGGGCTATTTAGTTTCTTATCATTCTCTTCCATAACTCCTTAACTAACCACTTTCATCGGACATTCTATAGTACAAGACCCACAAAGCGTTTGCGCTGAATGGCGGGCATCATACTGAAACACCGAAATTTTATTGCCTCCTGCCACGATAAGCTTATCACCAAGAATGCACATATCGTATGCCGAATGTCCACCTCCCAATGCCTTGTCATCGAGCAGAATACTATGGAACGTGCCATCGCTTCCGTAGCAACTGATACGAGGCAATCCTTTCTCACTCGTAAGCAACTCTCCTTTTTCTGTTGCTATGATCTGCACCGGATTGCAGCAACCGCTGAACTCTCCAGCGCCCATGCCTGACTTTCCAAACGATGCCACATATTCACCATTGACCGTGTATTGCTCCACTATATGACGACCTGGATTACTACAGAACACATGACCATTAATGTTTGTTATGCCAAACGAATAGCTGGGCACTACGAAACCGTTAGGACTCTTTATGAATCGTGCCAACGTTCCGTCAAGCTTATACTGACATATATTCTTCGCTGCTGCATCGGTTACAAAAATACCGTCTTTCAATACCGTAAGCTGGCAATAGTCGGCATCATCACTACATGCCTCCCATTCCTGAATAGCCTCCCCCTGTCTGTCATACACCTCAATTCTCGATGGAAAAAGGAGATAGAGTTTGTCATTATAGACTGCTACATCACGTAAGCCGCTACGCACAGAAAAATTGCCCTGTAACTCTCCGTTTATGCCGTATCTATATATGTTATTCGACGTGCCCACCACTATCTGATCGCCAATCAGTTCAATTGCCGTGATTTCATCGGGTACCACAAAACCAAACGTACGACGGTAAGGCGATACGAACTGCACGCGCTCCAGTTCATCCTTCATGCGCTTCGCCTCCTTGCCATCATAGAATATATCAGCAGGATTGGTCAGCATTTTCCACAGACTGCGCCCCATCACACCGGCAAAGGCTGCTCCCAGCATGATAGAACTTCCCACTTGCAGAAACCTGCGTCGTGACATATTGTTCTGTTCTTTCTCCATATACTAAAGTTTAGAGTTAGGGATTAGTGGTTAGAACTTTACACTTTCTACTTTACACTTTTATTGGGCTATCTTAAAACATTTCAACGTCTTGGCATCACGTAGCAACAACATTCCGTCAGCGTAGGCCATCGGTCCCCATGCGTCTGCTCCATCTTTGATGACGTTTTGCCTATTCCTTAATCTCATCTCCTTGCCTTTTATTTCATACACGAACAATTGTCCGTCTTCTTTCAAAGCAAAGAGATATCCGTCTATGACGATATAAGGGCCTAAGCCAAAACGCTCGTCATTGGCTGATGTCCAAACGGTTCGGTGCAAATCCGAGGGCTGATAGATACACACGCGCTCTCGCATTCCTCCTCCATCCTTCGGTAGGATGGTTATAACGTTACCTTTGTATAGTATCGGGGTTTGCTGCTCACTACTCATACCCTTGTCTGCCTTATACTGGTCAACAACCTTCGCCTGCCAACCGCTACCAGCCTTATCCACTTGCAATAATGCACCTCCAGCACCATAACCTGCCACAAGGAATATCTGATTGCTACTGAGCTGTAACGGTGACGGTGCTATGACACTAGGCTGCCACTGGTTAGTAAACCAAAGCATCTTACCTTTGTCTGCCCCTTCTGCAGAAACGCCACAAACACCACCAATGCCGGCATATACTAAAGTTAATTTACCACCCAAAGTCATCGGCATCACCGATGAATGCGACATTTTCAGTTTTTTTTCATTGGAAGTTGCCCAACGTACAGATCCCGTTGCCACATCGAGACCTACCATCAGCGTGTCAGTTCCGGCAGGAGCCACAACAAGTTCATCGCCCACAATCAGAGGACACTGACCTGCATACCAGAATGGGACTTCCGTAGAGAACCTTTTTTTGAGATCCAGCGTCCATAGTAAATCGCCTGTCTCACCATTGCAGCACATTACATGTCCTTCAGGTCCGATGGTCATCACCTTGCCATCCTCCGTTACCGCAGGTATGGTACGGCTGAATCCGTGATTACGCTTCATCGGAACTCGATACCAACGTCGCCATAGCTCTGCTCCCGTCTTCAAGTCGAAGCATCTGAGGGCATCGCTGGAAAGCTGCTCATTATAGTCAAGCATATAGACGCGTCCTTTCCATACAGCAGGAGCAGCATGCCCCTCACCTGTCTCAACAGTCCATAGCTCCTTAAAATTTCCTTCCGCTAACTTTATAGGAACGGCATGGCTTACAATATTAGTCCTGTCTTTTCCCCTAAATCCTGACCATTGGTCTTTCATGCCTTCCGTGAAAGTAGCATTGTACTTCATAAAGAACTCGCCTATCACCACGTCATCAGCCTTACGCGCACTGCCCACAGGACGCTTGTCTGCTCCCGGTTCGAACTTAACGAATCGGGAACTAGGGTCATATAAGTGCCAACCAATCAGAACAACGGTCCAGAAGGCAATGACGGCAATTGTGATATATCGACTTTTTTTCTTCATTTTCATAACATAGGGCGAAGAGCCGTGAGAAGATATATTGGGTTATACAAGTCTTCAGAGTACCATAGACGTGAGAAATAGAGTCCGATAGGTTCGCGACTATAGAGCGTACCTGTCTCATATCGGCCATATAGATAGTCAACAGCACGACGGATAGCCTCATCTGTCTCAGGAAGGAAATGGCGTAAAGCACCGATAGCCTTAGCTGTGAGTGTCACTTTCGAAGGAACACCACGATTGCCTCCCCAACCTCCATCAGGATTCTGACACTTCAACAGAAAATCCTTGGCATCCAAAGTCAATGTGATTCCTGCTGTCTTCATATAGTCGATGATAGTTGCGGCTCCATAGACAGGATTGGCTTCCACTCTACACTCTAACCCCTCAACTCTAAACTGCGAAGTCGCATCCTGATCTCCAAACCATAACGGATTCCATGAACCTTCATCCGTTATCGTTTTATCCAACCACGACCTCATACGAGTAATGCTCTTACGGCACCTCGACTTCAGACTGTCAGGCAGGGCATCGCACCAAAGACTCATGGCTAAGATGGCATGTGCTGTAATATCGGGTGTGCTACGGTCAAAAGGCAGCTTGCCCCAACCTCGACAGAAAGTAGGCATACCGCCATCACGGTTCTGGAGTTTTATAAGCCAGTCTATACCTGCACCTACCTCTGGAACATACTGTCCCTTGAGCAAGGTATGGAGTGCAACGAGTGCACCCGAAGTATCATCACCATCAGGCACACTACCACTCAGATTTGTCCATCCCCATCCTCCTGCAGCTGCGCCTGTAAATGGATGTCGCTGCTTAGTGGCATTCTGACGGATGGTGTCTGATAAAGCCTTACAATCGGCTTTTGATAACATATCTCCTAAAGCACGGCAGCTTAGTGACGTTACCCATCCCGCAAGGTTAGTGTCGATGGGCCATGCTCCATCCTCACGCTGCGTCTGATGAAGAAATTGAGCACAGCGATGCGTCACAGTATGTTCCTTTAGTCCTGCTTCTGCCATACACATTGAGACGAATGCCGTCAGGGGTGCCGCCTCAAGAAAGCCTCCGTCTTCTGGCTGCAAAGTGGTAAGCACACGGAGTGCTTTAGGCACAAATAGTTCACGCACCGGACTGACCAATGTCTTATTTCGCCTGTTCTGCAATATTCCAACGGCTATCAATGCCGGGATAGCATAGCTTACCACAGGCAGGTTGAGGAATCGGAACGTACTCTGTGGTAATACTGCCAGTTCAAAAGGGAATGGAGGTATACGCTTCCAGTTGCTTATGACTCCTGCCAAGGCACACATCATCAGGATAGGTACTGAGAAAGTCAGGTCTTTACCATAATAGGCTAATACGCCATCGATAAGCTGCGCCTCATCTTTCCAGCCCAACGTTTCACGAATATAGTGTTCGGTGGCTTCGGGTACTTGATGTAGATGGCTCAGAGCTGTGTATGACAGAAGTGTCGCTGTCATATTCACAGGACTTTCTATACTGTCACCCCATGCTCCTTCCGGCTTCATAGTCTGTCTAAGCCAAAGTATGCCACGTTCTATCTCCTTCTGATATCTTTCGTGGTCTATCACACTCAGAGCGAATATAGAGACAGATGTAGATATGGCAGAACTCGAAAGGTGTCCTTCCCACATTCCGTCTTCGCGCCTCATAGAGAGCAGTCTATTTGACGCATCGTTTACTATCGTCTGTATCTTCTCTTCCGTTGTCATAGCAAACATCCTAATGTTAGCAGACCATAAAATTCATATTCCACATCGCCTTGCTCATCAAGCAGGGTAGCAACGAAACTACCGTCATCCTGCCAATGTGCCTCGATGAAAGGGCGGACATCATATTTTGGTGTGACTCCCTTCTCATAAAGAGCAAAGAGTGCAACGCCAGTACTAAGCATATCAGGCAAGACTATTCCTTCATGAGCCTTGAAACCTCCAGTCTCATGCTGCATAGATAGCAGCTTATCAACAAGTCCGGAATCGTTATCTTGTGTAATGGCAAGTCGTGCAGCCCATGCGTTGGTTCCTTCTCCACTACCATGACTCTGGTAGATATCAAAGAAACGGAGAATTGTATCTCCACTCGCCCTCTCCAATAGAGATGGAGACATAAACCTTGGCAAAGACATGAGACTGTCGATTTGCTTACATACTGTAAATACAGTCTGATGAAGAGCATCAAGCTCTGTCGTTTCAATTGCTTTCAAGTATGCCTTTCGCCGAGAACTGTCAGTACCGATACCTAAGACATAGCATAGCATCCAACCAAACATCGTGTAGTAAAGGTCTGGTTGCCCACCACGATTCATAAAGGCCTCATCCGTCATACGCTGACTGTTCACATACTGACATACACGCTGACGGGCATCAGCACTCAGCTGTTCTGCCCCACGCTGCAAAGCCTGCAACAATCGATATGATAATGTACGCGCCAATTGTTTTCTTAATTTTAAAAGGAAGAGATGATTGTGAGATTAAGAACTTATGATCTCTTAATTTCTCAAAATTCTTTCCGTTGCCTGAAATAGTAGTCGCTTTAACTCGAAACTGTCTATCTCTGCCAATGATGCAAGAGCACGGGTTTGATATTCTTCCACCATGGCCGACATCTTATCCCTTATCTCTTCATCCGATATTCCCGGGAATTGTAGTCTGAGTGCATATACAGCCGAAGGCTTGGCGGTATGCTCGCTGTCTATATCAGACATATCATCCTTCAGTTGATAGGCTATGCCCAATGCTTCCGAATAGTCGTGAAGCTTCTGGGCTGTATGCTCGTCACCATCTGCTGAGAGCAATCCCAAAGAAAGAGCCACCTCAAAGGCTGGCACCGTCTTCTGACGGAATATCTGCAATACCTCCTCAATTGTTACGGGTTGTCCTGACTGCCAAGAAAGCTCCGCTCCCTGTCCGAGACACAGGCTGACATGGGCATTGGCAACAACGCCAAGCAGTTCCTTATTAGGCAAGGATGCCAACAACCGATAACCCTCACCAAGCAACAGGTCTCCAATATTGATTGCCATCGCCTCGCCATATCGTGCATGAACGGTAGGCTGACCATAACGCTCTTCATCGTTGTCCTGTATATCATCATGCACAAGAGATGCCTTATGAAAGCATTCCACGGCTATGGCAGCACGCTTCACCTCGTCTGGAATTGAAAAACGATCTTCAACCTTGCTCTTTTCACTATCTGCCTTATACTTTCCACTTTCTACTTTTATCGCACTATACACCGCCGCCAACAGGAATGGACGCCATCGGCTACCTCCACACAGCATCCACTCTAAAGCAGCTTTTGTCGTGGTGTCTCTTGCAGGAGTAAGCACCGTGGCAAGTGCCTCAGGCTCAAACCATCTGTCCACCTCCTCGCGCACGCTGTCATAATCGAGGAGCATCATTGTTTCTTCACTACGCTTCGACAGCAACTGTGCCACATAGTCGGTATCTACATGAGTGTCCTTGCATCCTCCATCATTAAGGGCCACAGCTATTCCCGGAACCGCATGACTTACAAGCAGAGGGAAAGCCTTTTCAAGGGAATCGAGACAACTGATACCGATTACCGCATCCACGACATGCTGACGTATCAGTTCGATAACGGAAGTGAAACCCTCCGCAACCATCGAAAGCATCCCTATATGGTCTGCCTGTGTCTGTAGGTCAGGAATGACACAGCGCTCACAGCGATGACATAGCAGTCCGAGGTCATCCATTTCTCCCTCGCAACGCATGGAGTCTCTCAGGCATTTTGGCAACAGCAGCAGACGCCGTGAGTATGGGATGCTTGCCACCATAGGCAACCACACGACATTGTGTATCTCGACCATCAGCCAGTCTCGCAATCCCTCATCAAGATTATTCCTCCTGACAAACTCAGCAGCCAATGCTTCAAGGTCGCTGAGCATCACAGGCGGATGCAATGCCTTTTCGCTGACAAAGTCGTGAGCCAGCTGGCGCAGTCTTCTGCGTTCAGCCAACGTCTGAGGTATAGTGCGGTTAGCCATAAGCTCCAAATCCGAAAAAATAGCGTTTCTTTAATGTCTTATACAGTGGATTCTTCTCCGGTATGGCTTTGTCCTTCATATCGTGACCAGCCACATGATGCATACGTTTCAGTTCCTCAAGGAACGTGGCGCGTGAGGTTGTTTCAAAACCACCGTGTGATTCCAGGAAATCAGCAAGTTTCTCAGGAGATTCCATCAATATGCAGCCTCGCGTTGTCTCGGCTATCATCTTTCGCATATCTGCCAGAAACTCCGACTTCTGACATATCTCCACAAGGTTGCTGCCTTCGGAATTTAGCCGTTCCATCGCCATCTGCAACGGTGGACAGAATTCTACATAGCCTGATGGCGATATGTGATGACTCATACCCGTAGCTCCCGGACATATTGCCTTGCCTTCTGCATCCCAATAGACATCAATGATAAGAAGAGGCGCATTGCGACGCTGCTCCACGATGAATTCACGCAACCGATGTATCTGCTCTTGGCTTAGCGCATTCTCCGGATGGGCATCAGCACCCACAGGACGGTATATATAGTACCACATAAAAGCAGCTCCTTCACGGGCCATATCCTCTAAATGCTTACGACAAACAAGGTCGTCAAAGTTCGACTTGCAGATGCTTGCTGCAACTCCGAAAATGAGCTTTGCCTCACGACACATTCGCAGTCCTCTTAATGTACGTTCATAGACATCATCCCTACCCCTTCGGCGGTCACTCTCATCGCGCAGTCCCTCGATGCTTATCAATGGGGTCACGTTACCGAGATTATTCATGCGTTGGGCTATGTCTTCCGTTATCAGCGTCGCATTGGTGAAAAGCTGAAAATAACAGTCTGGATGCTTCTCAAGCACATCGAAGAGTCCGCGATACATCAACGGCTCTCCTCCTAATATTCCGAAGAAATAGCTTCCTTGCGATTTAGACTGACGGATGATACCGTCAAGCTGTTCGGGTGTCAGACTCTTCCTGCCTCCCCTTGTCACCCAGCAACCTGAACATGCCAGATTGCAGGCCTCCGTCACCGATATCATCATAAAGGCAGGAAAGAAAGGTTTACCTTTGTTTACCCTTCTCTCAAAAGCCGCCATATTCGAGAGGTTGCGCAATCCGAAGTTCCTGACAAACTTCCATAGCAACCGAGGGGTTGTTCCTTTGACAACCCGACACGAAGCTTTTACTATGGATGTATAATCAGATAACATTGTTATTTATTTCCCTCATAAGGGGAGGTTAGAGTTTAGTGTTGAGAGTTTAGTGTTTAGAGTGGAGGGGGTTAGAGCCTTAGTCCTTGACTTTTGACTTTCGACTTTAGCCTTTAGACTTTGAATCATCCTTAAACAACGGTGTGCCGAAATTTCTCCTCTCCAACAGTCTTGCCCTGAAGGCATCAGCATAGAGCATTGAATGGTCAACTCTCAGTGCCTGCTCTTCCTGTTCGGCTCCACCATTGATAGGGCTTCGACCGTATTTAGGGAAGATGATTGCCTCCGACGGACAATTTCGGGCACAGGCAGGACAGTTGTTCTTGCAATTTGCAGGATTCATCACCCGCACACGGTCATCAACCATTTCATAAACACCAAAGGGACAGAAATCGAAACACTTCCCGCATTCCGTGCAGCGATCCTTATCGATTACTGGATACCAGGCATCATCACCAGGTCCAGTATCGCCAGCTCCTTCCCTAAGGTCAATAAGTTCCTTGACCTCTACACCTCGCCAAAGCAACAAACTCCTTACTGCCCGTTTATGGCAGGCAGCTATCGTTCCTTTAGCCAGACGAGAGACCTCGGCCTCATCACCTTTCTCTATCAACTCGCATAAATCATCCACGTACTCAACTTCCCGACCTTCTGCTTCGGCATGTGCAACAAGTTCCGAAAGTTTTTCCTGTGAAATAAACTTACGCCAGCGACAGGTGCATATCACCAATCGTTCTGTCATTATCTTTAGTTATTATGATTATGATATAATAGACGAAAAAATCACTACAAAGATAGTTTTATTCTATCAAATCATCCATAAAAAAATAATAAAGTGACGGTTTTTTAACCTGTTTTAACTATTGCTAGGCGGTATTTACCACAAAAAAGACGGAATAGATACATATAAGAGGGTACCATTTATAAATGGAAATAGTTCCTTAATCACCTATGGGGTGTCTCTAAAAATTATTGTACTATTGTACCATTGTACCAAAAAGACTCCTCGCTATTCGGGTTTACGAATCTGAAAATCTCTAATGCCATGCAAACACACAGGAGATTATTTTGAAGTTTCGTGAATTATCACTACTATTGCAAATAAAAGCAAACTCCCCTTCATGAGGCTTCATGAGGCTTCTATCTCTCATATATGGGAACGGACTTGAAACGGACCTGAAACTCTAAGTTTGCATCGTCTAAGAAAAAGATAGGATAATCTTTGCTTAGTAAGGCCAGATTCCTTACCTTTGTTGTAAAAAGGAGGAATCGGCCTGCTGGATAGGGAAACTCA
>JAEEGL011108574.1_pt1 | contig 24058 bp, 18 predicted proteins | sample 9134231 | NCBI WGS metagenome assembly JAEEGL01 (sample SAMN16246548, study PRJNA631951) | gut metagenome | biome: gut microbiome; feature: rumen; material: fiber-attached | host: Bos | place: Iran: Karaj | collected 2018-10
GAAGTGTGTTTTTATACTCTTTTAATATATGACAGCCGCCTCTTCCAAGGAAAATTGCATTATTTTTATCTGCTAGTTCTTTAAATACCTGTCTTAAAACTTCGTAGTAATCTTTTTCTTTAAATGACTGCTGCGGATAAGAAGAGAACATTTCAGTGGCATCCCAATTCAGAGCACCTAGTCCAAATGGGTGAAAAACCATTCCTCCTTGAGCAAGGCTTGCTATAGCTTCTTGGAAAAACACTCCTATTCTGTTATAGGTATTCTGGTCAAAATGTTGAAGCTGGTCTTTTTCTTTGCCCATTTTTTCAGCTATAGTATTGAGTATCTGCTGGTCATAGCATGTATAACCTAGTTTTTCAGCAATTTTTAAAGCTATATAAGTGCCAGAAGCACCTAATTCTCTAGATATAGTGAGTATAGCCATATGTTCTCCTTCTCACAGCCATTTTATTTATTCTAACATTATTTGGGGTCATTTGTTAATAACTTATTTAGCCAACTTCTTCATTATAGAACTATTTTTGAATTTTTCTGCCAGCGGCCGCTTAAATAGTATATCCAGGTGATAGTGCAGCCAACAGCAAAACCAAATAAATTGTTCCACCAGATAATAGAATAGCCGAAACAATCAGGATTATCTTTAAAGATATAGGTAAATATAACTCTTGTGCTTAAAGCACAGGTTGCAACAAGGGTTGGAAAGGCTGTGTGGTTGGCACCCTGGAAAACACCAAATACAGGTACATAAATAGAAAGAATAAGATTTGTAAATGCTACTGTGTTTATATGGTCTTTACAATAAATAGCGGCTTGATCGCTTATTCCAAATATCTTAATAATGTCTTGGTTGTAATACCAGACAAATATAGAAATTATTACAGTAGAAACGAATGACATTGCCAGAGCCTGATTCATGCCCTGTTTGACTCTATCCATTTTTCCTGCACCTATATTCTGACCGGAATAAGTGGCAAGTGTTGTTTGAAATGCGTGAAAAGGAAGATTTAAGAATAATTCCATTCTCTGACCAACTGTGAAAGAAGCTGTCATAGCTTTTCCAAAGCTGTTTACCGCTCTTTGTATAAATGTCAGACCTATGGCTACAATGACAAGCTGTAAAGCAATAGGAGAACCCATCTTGATTGTTAACCAGGCTAAAGATCTGTTCCAAGAGAATTCTTTAAGCTTGAAACGAAAAACTGGATATTTGACACTCATATAAACGTAGGCAGCAACAAAAGAAATCCCTTGAGAAATATTTGTTGCCCAGGCTGCTCCTACAACATCCCACTTAAAGTAAGCTACAAAAAGTAAATCAAGTAGAATATTCAGTATAGAGGTTATTAGTAAAAAATAAAGTGTGGAAGCACTGTCGCCTACGGCTCTTAGTATCGAAGAAAAAATATTGTAGCCAAATTGAAAAACCATTCCCAGCATACAAATATTGAAATATTTTAAAGTTAATTCGAGTATTTCTGGTGGAACTCCAACAAAATGAGAATACGCATGTCTGGAAATAGATATTCCTATTACAGATGCTAATACTCCCATTCCAAGAAGAAGCAATATTCCTGTAGAAGCATTGGCTCTAACCTGTTTTTCATCATTTGCTCCATAGGCTTGAGCAACTACAACTCCGTTTCCAGAAGAAAAACCAATAGCTAAGGCAAGGAAAATGAATGTAAATGTTGCTGTAGTTCCTACTGCTGCCAGTGAAGATTCCCCACAGAAATTACCAACTATTATGGCATCAGCAGTATTGTATAGTTGCTGAAGAACTGCTCCGAAAAAAACAGGAAGAGTGAACCTTATGATATGCTTCCAAGGAGCACCTTCAGTCATTGATTTACCAATAGCCATATATTTTAATTACCAGAAAGATGAAATATTTGTATCTATCCAATAACACTTTTTGTATTTTCTTTCAAGAAATGAAAAGTAAACTTAGATTTGTAAAATAGAGTTGTTTTGTTATTATATATATTTAGAAGTTATAAGATTAGGTTATTATTAAATATGAATATAATAGGTGTTGGTGTTCCATCTGCTTTTTCTTCAAAGACTTATAATTCAAAGGTTAAAGTAGTTAAAGATAGAATTATTTTGCCCTATACCTCGTTGTGTCTTTTTAACATATTGATGATATTAACTGTAGATTTGAGTTTTATAACAGGTCATTGGGTATTCGAATATGTAAAACAAGTCTTTCATAAAGATTATCCTATAGTATTTTGTTTACCTTTAATATTTTATACATTTATTTTTTTCAAAGGCATAAAAATCTATAATGTAATTGATTTTTCATTAGTCAGTATATATAAAGAACTCTGGGTTTGGGGCATTAAAATTAAAATTAACTTCTTTAAAAGAGAAGAAATATTAAGCGTAGGTAATGATTGTATTCCTTGTGTACATAACCCTGCAGGGAGGAGAATAGGAACTATAAATGGCAGATTAGTTGAGAAGAATCCGCGAACCGACTTATATCATCGTTATTCTGTTAGTTTTTTAATAGACAATGGGGATGTTGTAAATATGTATTTTGGACCTTTCCCTGAAGATCATGAAGATACAAAGGCTTTTGCAGCTTTAATGTCAGATTATTGGAAAATCCCATTGGTTATCGGCGATGAGACTGAGCATTTAAAAGTAGTAAAAAGTGGTAATTATTTATATAGGTTTCAAAATGAAGGAATAAAAGATTCTACAGAAGCAAATAAAAATGCTTTTTATGATTGTTTATTTGTTGTATTAAGTATATTTGCAGCGGCAGGGATTTTGCTTTTTATTCTTTATTTGGCAAAGTAGATAGATATTTTTTAAAAGCATCTGGTTCTTTTAAGAACTTGACGTATTCATCTATTCTTTCGATTGTTTGCGGTGATACCTGATGTTCCAGACGACAGGCTTCTTTTTGTGAAAATTCTTTTTCTAAGCCCAGTATGTTGGTAAAGAAATTTTCTAGTATCTCATGGTATCTATTAAGAGATTCTATAACTTCTTTCCCTTTTTGAGAAAGAGTAACGGGTCGATAAGTGTGATAGTTTATCAACCCGTTTTCTGCTAATCTTTGTAGTGCACTAGTAACAGAGGAACGTTTGCAGCCCATTTTTTCGGCTAATACAGAAGGGCTTACTGCCCCGTCTTCTTTCTGTATTTCAGCTATTACTTCCAGGTAAGATTCCAAGGCCAGTGAAACACGTTCCATTTGTTACTCCTAGCATTTTCTGTTTTTATTTCTGCATCCAGCACAGCCCTCACATCCACTGCCGCAACCAACGGCTCCTGGTTTGCCTTTTAATGCTCTAATTAGTCTTGAAAGCATTATCCAGGCTGCCATAAGAGAAATAAATACAACCAAGGCTTCTTGAGAACTGCTTCCGCCTCTCGAAATAATTATTTCTCCAACTTTTAGTGTTGCAAAGCTTACACCATATGCTATACCAAAATAACATAAAAGTGAGAAAATTGTAAACTTTATTGAACCGGTCTCTCTCCAAAGCACTCCAACAGTGGCAATACAAGGAACATAGAGCAGTGTAAACAACATGTAGACAAAAGCTATTAAAGGTGATATTCCGTTTTTCTTCATAGCTTCAGCTAATTTTTTTCTGTTTTCTAATTTCTTTGCATCATCATCGTCTTCTTCTTCGTCTGTCTGATAAAGAACAGCAAGAGTAGAAACAAGAGATTCTTTTGCAAAGAAGCCCGGAATCAAAGTAACTGTTTCTTTCCAGGTAAATCCTAAGGGCTTCATAAGTGGAGCCATGAAATTACCTATACGACCAAGATAACTTTTTTCTGTTTTTTCTTCTTTTTTCTTCTGATTGATTTCTGAAGTGGCTTCTTCAATCTGACTGTCTATTTCAGCAATTTTTTCTTCTTTTTCTTTGTTGCTGAGTGTTGTATTCTTTTCTATATCAGCTTTCTGAGCTAAATAAGGAGCTTCTATTGCTGCTTTTTGTCCTTCATAATCAAAACTTAGAGGAATGTTTCTTGGAAATGCTGAAAGAGCCCAGATTATAATAGAGCCAGCTAGAACAACTGTTCCTGCTTTTTCTAAAAAATGCATTGCTTTTTCTTTTAACATATTCCAAACACTTTTAGGGGTAGGAATACGATAAGGTGGCATTTCCAGCATAAATGGGCTATCTTCAACTGTCTGGAAGAAAAGACTGACAAAATGACCCAGGAACATCAGAACTACTAAATCGATGACAAATAGAGCAAACATCCATAAACTAGGGGAATTAGGGAAGAAGGTTCCGCAGAGAAGAACCAATATAGGCAATCTGGCATTACAGCTAACAAGAGGAATCAAGAACATGGTTAATAGTCTTTGGAACTTGCTGTCTATGATTCTAGTAGCCATAATTGCTGGAACATTACAGCCTACGCCCATAACCATAGGTATAAAGGCACGTCCTTGCAAGCCTATGCTTTTCATCAATCTATCAACGATAAATGCTGCTCTGGACATGTAACCGGAATCTTCCAACAGAACTATCCAGAAGAAGAGTATCAGTATGTTAGGTATAAAAACTATTACGGAACCTACGCTTTTAATGCCTGCATTTACTACTAATTCTCGTAAAATTCCGGGGGACATCCAACCTTCAACTTTCCCTCCAAGCCATTCAATAAAAGCTTCCATCCAGTCCATAGGATATTGGCCTATTGTAAAAGTTGTCCAGAAAACAAAAAGCATTAATAAAGCAAATACCGGTACACCTAGATATTTGTGAACTAATACTTTATCCATTTTTTGCTGCCATTCTGGAATACTTTTTTCTGGAACGGTAGCACAGAGAGGTATCATTCGTTCAATACGATGATATCTGTCTTCGGCAAGATTACAAGCTAGTGTTGCTTTTGTAACTGGTTTAGAAGATTCTTTTGATAATTCGTTACATAAGCTATCACGAATTTCTTCAAGTTTTGGGTCTTCTTTTTTGGGTTTTACAAGAGAGTTTATGGCATTATAACGTTGTGTGGCTGTAGCTGTTTCCCATCTTAAATTTTCAAGTTTGATTGCTTCTTTTGCTGCATTTAACCATTTTTCAGGTAGGGAAAGAGCTGAAACTTTTATTCTTATGCTTTCGCTGTCTCTTTTGGCAAGATATTCAACTAATGAAGAAACACCAACGCCTGTTCTTCCAACAGTTGGATATATTTCGCAGCCTGTGAGTTCTGTAAATTTTGATAAATCGATTTTTCCGCCTTGTTCAGTAAAAGAGTCATAACAGTTTAAGCTGATTACTGGTTTTATTCCTAATTCTATTAACTGTGTGGTAAGGAATAAGTTTCTAACCATATTGGTGGAATCTACAACATTGAGTATGGTTCCACGGCTGGCTTCATCGATTGTAGCAAGGACTAATGTTTCTTCTGGTGTGGCAGGAGAGAGTGAGTAGGTTCCAGGCAAATCTGTAATATGTATGTCGCCATTTTTTGTGTGGGTAACCCCTTCAAGACGTTCAACAGTAACGCCAGGCCAGTTGCCTACATGGAGATGTTCTCCGGTAATAGCATTGAATAGACTGGTTTTCCCACAGTTAGGATTGCCAACTAGGTAAATTTTCTGTGGATTTATAGAAGTATCATTATTATTGTTCATCTGACTTTATTTCAACCTCTATAATTTCGGATTCACTGCGTCTTAGACCTAGTTGATAACCACGAATTTCAAAGGTTGTTGGATCACCCATAGGAGCTCTTTTTAATGCTTTTATAGGTGTGCCAGGAACAAATCCAAGATCAAGGAGTCTTTGTGCAGTAGCTGATTTTGTGTCTATAGATGTAATTGTGCCGGATTTCCCTTCAGGAAGGTCTGCCAGACAAATGCTATTGATAATCATTTTTTTAGTCCTTGATAAATAATTAAATTAGTCTTGTCTAAGTAAAATAGACTACTCTAACTTTCGAAAATTAGAATAGTCTAATTTTCGAAAGAAGTCAATATTTTTTTAATGAATATTAATAAAAAAATAATAAACTTTTAATTAGAATTAGGGTATTATAGATATATTGAAAACCATTAGATGGAGATAAACAATGTACAAAAAGATAGTAGTTATTGTGCTAAGTATTTTCCTAGCTAATACTATGTGTTTTGCAGAAAGTCCTTTCGAGGATAAAGAAGTTACTAGAGAAAATACAGCCTCTGAAAAAGATTTGGAAACCGCTGATATTACTGTTGATGAAAGCATAAAAGATTATGAAAAATTTATTGCAGATGGCGTAGTTGCATCTGGAACAGTTGCTTCAGGCACTGCCAACGCTTCTGATACCGTTGATGCTTCTAGCACAGCTAATGCTTCAGATAGCGCCAATGTTGCTTCAGGCACTGCTTCTACTGAAAACAAAACTACAGAATATACTGTTGTTCCAGGTGATTATTTAAGTAAAATAGCAAAGAACCTTCTTGGTGACGCAAGCCGTTGGCCAGAATTGGTTGAACTCAACAAAGATAGATATCCTTCTTTGTTAAGTAACCCCAACTTGATTTATGCTGGCTGGGTATTAAGAATACCTGGTGGTGCTTCTTCAAGCTCAAGTAGTTCTTCAAGTAGCTCTTCTAGCAGCTCTTCAAGTAGCTCTTCAAGTTCAAGCGACAGTAGCTCCTCTGGTTCAAATCCAACTGTTACTCCTTCTGCTGATGACAATTCTAATGTTTCTGCAGGCAAAGCTCCAAAGAGAGCCGTAGATTCTCCAACAGGAGCTCCAGCACTTGTATATCAGAGTGCTCCAAGTGGTTCTGGTGTTAATACTAAGTCTGCTCAGTTTAAAGAATGGTTTAATTCTGCTCTTGATACTTATGGCGATTGGAATATGCCGGCAATCAAGAATCAGTATGGTCAGACTATTAGTGTTGAAATGTATATGAAGGCTATAATGTTTATCGAAACCAATGGTACTCACAGAAAGAGCGATGGTTCTCTTGTTAAGAGTTATTGTGGTGCTCAGGGCTTTATGCAGTTAATGCCTGCTACCGCACAAGAACTTGGTGTGGATGCTAATGACCCGAAACAGAATCTTGCTGGTGGTTGTAAACTCTTCCAGAAGATGTTCAGCGGAAATTACGGCCCTGCTGGTAAGACTAGTGGCGTTGACAAACTTTTGTTGGTTGCTTGTAGTTATAATGCCGGTCCATGGTCAAGCCTTGTTAAAGGTTCTTGGCAGGATCTCAAGAACACTGGTTCATCTGTTCAGGGTTATGGTATTAAACTTAAAATGTGTCTTGGATTAGCTTTAACAGAAGATGAAAAGACATACGCTAGAAACAAAATGACCAATGGACAAAGCGTAGAATCTTATGCAGCAACTTGCTATTCTCACGCTCAGGGTTATGGTCTATAATTAATTGCTAACTTTTAATGGATATAAGTAATAGATATTATTTATATCCATTAAATTTTTGTTAAAGGTAGAATAAATGACTAAAATAATTAAATCACTTTTGTTTTTATTGATATTAACTGGTTTTTCAGCTTCTTTATATTCTCAAGAACAGGAAAAAACAACCCAAACAAGCATGATAACTGATGGAGTTACATTAGAACATACTAAAATAAAAGAAATGTTTGGAAGCTTCGATAAATTATTTATTGAAGTAAATGGTAAAAAGACAGAAATCTTTGATTCTGAAGGCAGAACCATAAAGCAGGTAATACCTGTAGAAGGAATAGGCTATGTTGTTTCTATGGATTGTGGCGGTTCTGGTGGGTTTTACGATATCGTATTGCTCGTTGCAAATGGTGAAACTTGGACAGCAGCATGGGAAGACACCTTAGCTCAGCCAACTATTTCTATAGAAAATGAAAATGGCAAAAAGATTCTAAATATTGAACATTTTGTTATAGAAAATGATGCTCCTAAAAAATCAATGACTAAAGTTGATTTAAAAACCAACCAAGTTATACAAGATTAAGAAAATAAAAAAATACCCTTTGAAAAAAGGGTATTTTTTTTGTATGTTTTTTATTTTCCGTCTTTGAGTGAAGCAGATACAGCTCTTTCACTTGCCCAGTTTTTGATGAACTTGATTTGTTCAGCCATAGTTCTAGACAATGGAACCGTATTTCGAATAATAGTGTAAAGGTCGTCTTGGTTCATTTCTTCATTTCTGCTGAATGCTTCTATCATAGCTGCTTCAACAGCAGATTCTATTTCTGCACCATTCCAAAACTCAGTTGCTACACTTAACAAAGGCAAATCAAATTTAGAAAGGTCGTTCTTTCTTTTTTGCAGATGAACTTTGAAAATATGTTCTCTTTCTGAGTCGTTAGGAAGGTCAATAAAGAAAACTTGGTCGAAACGACCTTTTCTTATTATTTCTGCAGGAAGCAAGTCTATACGGTTTGCTGTTGCAGCTACAAAGACATCGGAGGACTTTTCCTGCATCCAGGTTAGAAATGCAGAAAAAATATGAGAACCAGTGCTACCGTCTTTCGCAGTGCTGCTACTGATACCGCCTTCAATTTCGTCTATCCAGAGTATAGCAGGGGCAACAGCTTCAATATTCTTAATTGCTCTGAAGAAGGTTCCTTCAGGGGTTCCATAAGCTCCTGAATATACTTTATTCATGTCTAGTCTGAACAAAGGCAGGTTCCATAAAGCACTAATTGCCTTAACAGATAATGATTTACCGCAACCGGAAATACCCATCATCAGTAGACCTCTAGGAGGTCTTAGTCCTGCGGCAGCAGCTTCTGGGGTAAAGAGTTTTCGACGTTTGACAAGCCATTCTTTAAGATTTTCCAAGCCACCTACGTCTTCTATTGTTTCTGAACCTCTGACGTATTCAAGAACACCATCTTTACGAGCTAATTGTTCTTTTTCATCGTGAAGTTTGTCTAGTATCTTATTATCTAATGATTTCAACCCTATACAGGCTTTATTGAGTGAAAACCTGATTTCAGCAGAAGTAAAGCCTTTTAAGGAAGTATAAACCTGATCTATTTCATCTTCATTAAGTTTGATTTCTACTCCGCGTTTTTTCAGAGCTGCAAAATAATCGTCAACCAGATACTTAATTTCGTTTATTTCTGGCAGTTTATAATCAACTAAAGTAATGTCTTTATTTAGTTCTAAGGGTAAAGTGAATTTTGCACCCAATAGGATTAGAAACTTATTACGACCTCTGAATGCTGAATAAACGTTTTTAATTCTTCTTTGAATTTCATTATCGGAAAGAATTTCGGCTAAGTCTTTGAATATATAGAAACCGGGTTTGTCTAAACTCTGTATTTTTTCTAATGCTTCAACTGCTGAAAGAGGTTCGCTTGTTCCTGATGATGGTTCACAAAGACCGTTTTGAAGGTCCCATACATAAAAAGAACCATTGCCTTTAAAAGCAGAATTAAAAAAGCCTGTTAAAGTAGATAAAGAGGATTCTTCTTCCCAAGTTTCAATAGCTACTACCGGATAACCACCGGAAAGAACATCTTTAATTGCTTTGATTGAAGCTTGTCTTATTGTAGGAGCTTGATTTGTTACTGTCATTATTTTATTGGGGCTATTGCTTTAATCAATTTGTCTAGAGCAGCACTTAGAAGTGTGCTGTTTTGCTTTTCTGTAGCTAGACAGGTTTCTCTGAAAAACTGTGCTTCAAATAAGTCTCTAGTTCCATCTTCGTTTAAAGAAGTATATTTTGAAATGAAAATATCTTGATTTTCTAGAGCAGGTGTAATTTTAGTCAGATTATCTAATTCATTTAACATTGTATTAATAACCCTTATTTTTATCAAAAGCTTTAGATATTATAACCTAAAATAATGGTTTGTAAAGAAAGCAAATAAATATAAAGGACAAACGCAATCTTTTTCCCCTATTAATCAGTATTTATTTGTTTGTAGCCTACCCATTGTCATAAACGTATAGCTTTCAGGGCTAAAGCCCATACGCTATACTTATTATGACAAATGTGTAGGCAATTAACACAATCTAAAATGAATGAAAAAAGGATTCGTTTGCTTTGGCTGTGAAGAGGCTTTGGGAGAGGTATAAATAGAGGATTCTATAATTTTAACTTGATATTTTTTTTTGTATAAATATATTCGGATTCAGGAGAATCCAATGAATAAAAAACGTCTGAAAAATGTTGCTGAAAGTATTTTGGAATCTGTTACAACACAGTCCGAAAAAGCTATACAGCATTTTGACAGTAGTCCTCTTCCAGACAAGGAAATTTTATATGAACTAATTCAGGATATCTTCGTAGTGCTATTTCCTGGCTATTTTGGCAGGTCAGGAATGTCCTTTGATTCTATTGAAATGCGTATCAGTTATCGTGTAGCAAGAATTTATGAAATTCTAAAACCACAGGTTTACAGAGAAATGATACATGGTTGTCGTAAGGATCCTAAGAACTGTAGCATTTGTGAAGAAGCAGCAGAAGAACTAGTATTGAATTTCCTTGAAACGATTCCATCAATAAGAGATTGGCTTGATATGGATGTTGAAGCTGCTTTCAAAAATGATCCTGCTGCAGGTAACTTTGATGAAATAATATTCAGTTATCCAGGATTAGAAGCAATAAGTGTACATAGAATAGCACATTTCTTTTATCAGAATGGTTTGAGAATTATACCTAGAATTATGTCTGAATGGGCACATTCAAAAACAGGAGTAGATATACATCCTGGTGCAGTCATTGGACAGAGTTTTTTTATTGACCATGGTACAGGAGTAGTTATAGGCGAAACGACAATAATTGGAGATAATGTAACAATTTATCAGGGAGTAACATTAGGGGCTTTGAATTTCCCAAAGGATAAGGAAGGTAAGATTATCAGGAATTCTAAGCGTCATCCTACTATATGTAATTCAACAGTTATTTATGCAGGTGCAACTATTCTCGGTGGAGAAACTGTTATTGGTGAACATAGTGTAATTGGTGGTAATGTTTGGTTAACAGAGTCTGTTCCTGCTAATTCGAGAGTAGTTATATGCGATTCTGGAATAAAAATTACAGATAGAGGCTCTCCTAAGATTCCCGAATGTATTCGAGAACAACAATAGTTACTATATATAGAATTAAAAGCAAAGTTTCATTATCGTTAATAAAAACATAATTTTTACCGATAGCCTGGCTGATTGCACTAATTCTATATATATGGTAAATAACTTGAATACAAAGACTTATAAATACATTATTCTCTTTCTAGGAATATGTTTCATAGGCTTTTTAACTGGTTGCAGACAAGGGCCAGCTAAAGAGCCTCCGAAATATTACGAGAGAGAATTAGCGCGAATGAAAAAGGAAGAACAAAAAAAAGCGGCTGAAAAAACTGAATATCAGTTTATGTCCGATCGCTATCCGTGGCGTGGAACAAAAAGCGAAACCCATTTACAATGTGTTCCTTGTAGAATTACAATAGAAGATAAGTGTTTGTCGCATAGAATAGAGTATCTTACAGAAGTTGTTCATGGAAAGCGAAAATGTAGAATAAAGTTTAGAGATTAAGATGAGTAGGATAGAAGGAAAGATTAGACCTATATTTGTCTTTATTTTGACGATATTTTTTGTATCGTCTATCTTTTCTACTGCTTTTTCAAAACCTGCTAAATCAGACCAGCCACCTGTAGAAGATTTTGTTGTTTCTGATAATGAAGAAGCTGAAGAAGGTGCTGAAGAAAAGAAGAAACCTGCTTCTGACGAAACTTCCGAAGACGAAGAGGAAGGTGACGAGGATGAAGAAGAGCATGAGCCAACAGAAGAAGAATTAGCAGCAGCTGCTGAAGCTCTGAATAAAAAAACTGAAAAGCTAGTTGAAGAAGTAAAAAAAATAGGTAATAACAGTGTAGGTATTATCGAGTGTCTAACAAAAGAAGAAAACTCTGAAGCCTTAGATAATAGCAATGAACTTCTAGAAACATTATTAGACACTTTATTGAAAGAGAAGAAACTTAATTATTCAGATTTAGAAAAATATGGTCAAAGACTATGCAATAAGGATAGAAAATCTTCAATAGGTAACTATGCCTTAGGTCTTGGATTGATGAATAAAAAGAAGCCTAATCTTAAAAAGGCTATGGATTGTTTGGGTATAGCAAAAAGTGCTAAAAAACCTTATCCAGGAGCTTCTTCAGCTTATACAAGCTGTTTTTTAAAGAGATTCGGACTGTATATTGGTTTGGGTGTAGTTGCAGTTATTGCTCTTCCTATTGTTATTATAGTTATAAAGAAAAAGAAGAAGAAAGCTGCTGAGGCAGAAGCTGTAAATGCTGAAAACCCAGATGGTGAACCAAATTTAGATCTTCAAAAGTTATTAGATGAAGGAAAAGAACTAACTGATGCAGCTAATCAGACAGCTGCTTCAGGAAGTAATTCTGAACAAAAACCTGCTGAAAATACGGAACAAATACAGAATCCTCTTGAAAAGGCTCTTGAAGAGAATAAAACTGTTGCTCCTACTTCAAATGCTGCACCGGCAGCAACTTCAAATGCAGTTAGTGCCAAAACAGAAACAACAGAAGTTAAGACAACTCAACCGTCTGAAGCTGTATCGGCTCCTGCTGCCAATACTCAAACAGCAGATACTGCTTCTCAAGCAACTTCCACTGCTCCCAAAAAGGTTGTTCGTGTAGTCAAAAAAGTTAGAGTAAGAAAAGATGCAGATGGAAACTCCTATATTGTTTCTGAAAGTTCTTCTAACCAAAATGTTTCTGAACAGGTTTATCAGGAATCACCTCAAAGAAAGGCTGATTTAGAAGCAGTTCGTTCAATAGTGAGACCAACAGAAAAGCCTTTGCCTCCTGTAGATACCCAACTTGATATTCTTTGGGGAAATCTGAGTCGTAAAGCTATGCAGGGTCATATTGGCCTAATGGCACGCAAAAGCGATTCTTTAGGAAGTTCTTTGGCGCCGACTACCGGAGGGGGTGGTCCCGTATATGGTGGTGGTTTTTCTGTTGATAATCGAGTAACAGATATCCGTCTCGGTGATGTTTCTATAGACTTATCTGAAGAAGCTTTGAAAGATGATTTGGTCGGAAAGCTGAAAATGTTAGCGATTACCGATTCTGAGCTGAGAGAACTCTTTGCTATGAAGAATCCTGCACATATTCCTCATTTAATTGAGTATATTATGACGAAGCCAGAACCTATGCGTTTGGCATTTGTTGCTAAAGAAATAGGGAACTACGGTGACCCTGCTGTTGTAGATACTTTGGCTAGCCTTCTCTATCATGAAGACGAAAGAGTTGTTCTCGCGGCTATTCAAGGTCTTGAAGCAACAAAGTCACCTGCAGCGGTTATTCCGCTTTGTCCTTTTTTAAGGTCAGAAATACCTTTATATGCTCAAGCAGCGCGAACAGCATTAAGTAAATTTGGTGCTGTTAAGATTATGCAGGCTTTAAAAGATTTACCAACATTTACAGATATAAAAATAAAAGAAGCCGGAATCTTTGTTCTTTCCAGAATGAAAGGTGATCCAGTAGAAAAGATATTGAAGGCTCTTTTAAATGATGAGTCTTCTAGTGTGCGAATACAAGCAATATTAGCTATGTCTTACCAGAAAAATCCTGTTTATATTGATTCTCTGAGGGAATTCTACCGCATAGCCAACGAAACTGAAAAATCAATGACAAGAAAAGCTATTGTTTATTTGAACGGATTTAATAAATAAAGTTTCATCAATAAGTAATTATAATAGCTTTTTAAAACCTATTTCTAATTGTAATTATTGTTATGTCTTCTTTCCATGGAAGATTAACAGAATAGTCATTGATTTCTTTTAGTATAGCTTCAGAATAATTAACTCCGTCGCTATTCAGGTTTTTATTTACTATCTTGACTAGATTGTCTTTACCTAATTCTTCACCATTGTTGTTGGTTGTATCTATTGCTCCATGAGTGTAGAGAACCATTATTTTATATCTAAGGGATATTTCATGTTTACCGTAAGAAGTATCAGATTTTGAACCTAAACCAAGAGATGTTGATGGAAGGTTAACGGTTTCTGAAGCTTTTCGCTTTGTATCAAATAACAATGGATAGGGTTGCCCTGCATTGGTACAAAGAATAACATCGTTTGTAGGATCTAATATTCCAATAAAACAGTTAATAATATGCTGGTTCTTTTTATAGGGTTCAAATAATTTATCCAGCTTTGCCATCATTAATTCTGGGTTATTTGTGTAATAAGGCATTAGAGTAATAAATGCCGTTTTAAGCATTGTTAAAATATGAGCTGATTCTGTATCATTACCTGACACACTGGCAGATAATAGGGCATAAGTTCCTGCTTTTAACGGCAAACATTCAAACATGTCACTGGGAACAAGGTTTAAATTAGTATTTGCTGTATGAACAAAATAGCTACCACATCTAAGTTCTTTATCATAGTTAAGGTATTTATTGATTTCTTTATTTATATCAAGCTTTTCAAGTTTGGAAGCTGTTTCGTTAAAGGATTGAGATATTATTCCTAATTCGTTGTTTGATCTGACTTTGATTCTATAATCATAGTTTTTGTTCCCAAAGGCTTTAACTCCGTTTATAGAATCGGTTATTGGAATAATCATATATTTGGTCATTATTCTTGCTAAGGCCAAACCCATTACCATTATAATAATAAAAATCAATATAACTGTATTAACTTGTTTTTTATAAATTTTATTAATATCTTTTTCTTTTATAATCTTTAAAAGTAGATACTGTCTGAGGTATGAGCCTCTTAAAACACTAACGAAGCATTTTTCACCGTTTAAAGTCATTTCATGGGTAAAGGTTTTGCTATCGTTTTCGCTTTGTTTTAGTGTTGTGGCGAAAATCTGATATTCATTAATTGTCGGGAAACAGGTTGCAAAGGGGTGAGCAGAAATAGCTCTAATATCTTCATCAGAAAATACTCTGTTAATTCTGCTATTTCTTATTTTTATATCGTGGAATATTTCATCTAGATACATTCTTTCAAGACAGTCTAGATTAGTTAAAGTTACATAGCTGTACCAAGCTTCTCCTGATGGTCCAGGTATAATATCCAAATAGGCAAGTATTTTTTCTTTTATTGCTTCTAATTGAGTAAATCTGGCAATATTGGTTTTAGCGGCTTTAAATAAACCCAATGAATGAGATTCTACTATTGCACCAACAATTAAATTGGTTTTCGATGATGCTCTTTGGGTTAGTATATTGTTGGACTGGTTGTAATAATCCATTGCAGATGATGAAGTACTAGAAAAAACCTTTATAAAAGCTTTATGAGCTTCTGTTTTCTGACTATCATCTGGGTATAAATGTGCGTTCTCATTATTATAAAGATAATTTCTGTGAATATGAGTCAATATAGCGCCGCGGTTAAACCAGCTTTCATATATTTCTTGCTTTTCTTTTGGAGATTTGTCTCTATGACGTCTTACTTCAGACGAAACTAGAGCTGAAGTTAATAATAATGTTGAATCAGAAGAAATCAAATGTGCACTATCTATAACAGAGTCATAACACATTTGTTTTAATTTATCGATGATGTAATCTCTGTTTTCAACGTTTGCCGTTAAGTCTTTATTGATATTTCTGTATTCTATTAATTTTGATGTTACATATCTTGAAAAACCAGAATCTATTTCTGATAAACGTTTGTAATTCTTTTGAACTTCATTGGTTAATAAATAGCTTTTTAGTTCAATAAGATATTGTGAGGCCAGAATTGCACCTACTATAATAGGCAGGATATAACATATAGTAAATAACCATATTATTCTTGATCTTAAGTTCAAACCTTTGTCGGGTTGATTAACAAATGCTTGATAAGTAGTTTTAAAGAAGAACCAGCTTGAAATTATAAAAATTAGTCCTATACAAAGGAACAGACTCCAGGCAGGGTGATTTATATTTTTTGCTCCAACGAGTATGCAATATTCACTCAATCTTTTTATACATACAAGTTTAGAATGACGTCTGAAGCGATTTGTTGGATTCTGTTTATAATAACCTTTTATGAATTCATCATTAATCAAAGAATTTTGCAGTATTTTAGGTAATAAGCTATCTTTGGCATCAATAAAACCATAATTTTCTTTTAAATCTTTTTGAATAGTTTCTGAAAGAATGTCTTTGTTATTAAGTTTATTGTAATGAACAAAAATTAATAAACCGCCTATGTTTTGTGAATTAATTTTATTGTCGTAATCAAAAAAGCAAAGAGAGTATTTATCGGGGTTTCCTAATTCTATAGCTTTATTTTTTTGTTCTCTTACTAGTTTAATAATTAAGTATGGTTCTGGTAATTTTTGACCGATTTCTTTTAAATGATCTTCTGTAATTGTTTGGTCATCTGGGCTAGAAGAAGCTAACTTCAAGAATTTTTCAAATTCTATACTTGCCCCTTTGGTTTTTACTATTTCAAGATTCCCATTAAATATGTATATAGATAGCATGTCTTTGGGGAATGTACCGGTAAATCCATCTAAAATTCTTTGTAAATTAGGAATATTGATTGGCATGCCTTTAAGTGATAAAAACAGCTTGGAAAATCTATCTTGGAAATATCTTGTTCTTGTACTGTCATGAGCTATTTCTTCAAGCTTATTTTCTATAGTATCAAGAGTGCTTATGTCTTTTCTTTCACAATCTTCTGATATATAAAGATATAGACTTGTCCAGAATATAGAAGAAGGTAAAAACCATACAAATAATATAACAAGGAGCCATTTGAAAAGATTTTTATTGGTTGTCTTGCTGTCAGATTCTTTATAATTAAGCATCGGCTTGACTCCCTGTTTTCTGGCTTCTAATAAGTGCTATTGGGTTGCTTTCAGCAAGTTTCTTATTTAACAAAGCAGTTTTATTTTCTTGTTTTCTATAGATATACATAAGAGAATCTATTTTTTCATTTTGATGTAAAGATTCTAGAATAATAGATAATAAATCTTCTCTGATATTATCGGTTTTTATGGATTTATTAGCTAAAGCTTGCTGTAATAATTCTATTTTATCTGAAGATAAATCTTTAGATAAGATAATAAAACAGCAATTGTGAGGAATATCCAGTTCTATGTCTGAATTATTAGAAGAATCTTGAAGGCTATTTTCTTTATTTGAGATCTTGATAATATCTGTTTTAGACTCTGTAAAATTGCATTGAAGAATGCTGTATTCTCCAATCCCAAAATAATTGAATTTTGCTGTTTGTGTGTTTATGAAGGTACTTAAATAATTAGCAGAAATATTCTTTTTGTAATTATATTTAAAATATTCTTCCAAATTTCGAATTACTAAGGTAGGAGAACGCATATTCTGCTGTTCTATAAATACTTTTAAGGCCATTCCTGCCATTGATACTGGTAAAGATGAGGTCAAATCTGTTTTGCCATCATGTTTGATAAAAAAGGCTGACAGAGTATTTTCATCTGGGAAAAGTGATGTATAGTAAAGAGAATTATTATCATTTTCCTTTAATGGAAAAACATTAACTTCATATTCTGAATCAGTATAAGCAGTAAAAGGAAGGAGTTCTTTTACAATGTTTTGTTTTTCATAAAACTCTTTTGTTTTTATAACAAGATTTGTTATTCCTGTTGAAATGCTTTCTAATTCACTACTATCAGAATATTTTATTATACTTTGTAATTCATTATGTTTGCCTTTTATGGTGGCTGCATTCTGTTTGAGTATATTAATAGGCCCATTAATTGAGTAGCTTATAATAACACTGAGAATAATCATAAAAATCAAAGCAAATACAGAACCAAATAATAATACGTTAGATAGGCTCAATGCTTTGTCGCCCATGTTTTCCACAGGCATTGAGAGGAAAAGATTATAATTTTTCATTTTATTTGCTGGAATAGCAGCAACTATGACATCATTTTCCCCGATTTTACCATTTTTAAAACTTGGGAGTTGAGTCTGATTAACCATGTCGTTTAGCTTCCAAAGAGGTTCTTCATAAATATATGAATATCTTGGATAATAAGAACTAGGATTTAATGAAGTTTTCGGGAAAGCAATAAGTTCATAATCTTTTGAATTATTAATGTTTACGCCACTTTCATTTAAATAATGTCTTTCAAGTTTTTGTGGGTCATGAATAATTAGTAGACAACCAGTTGCGAAATCATCTTGGTCAATTACAAAATCCATGAAAGCCAAAGTTTCTTCATTGTCTAATTTTGTTTCAATAAATTTTGAACGACCAGAAAGCAAACCTTCAACTGCAGTTGTTGTAAAAACTTGAATTGATGGTGATTCTTTTTCAGTTTGTATTTCACTTCTAGATGAGTTAAAGGTTTTTAAGCTTTGTATTGCTAATCTATTAACAAGTCTTCCATATCTGCTAGCTAAATTTGAATATTGTATGGAATTATTGTCTGGAGCTTGAAAAACAATTTTCCCTGTATGGTCTACATAAACGGCATATGCAATTATTTCTTCTTTTTGTGCCTTGATTAAAGGAGATAGGATTTCTTTAGCGGGTTTATTATTTTTAAGAAGCTCTTCCTTAAAATGTCTATATTGGACTAACAGGTCGTCAAAAGAATCTGAATACTGTTGGTCTACTTTTTCCAAAATTTCTATAGCTTCATTTTTATATTTTTGAGTAATACTTTCTACTTTTTCATATTGATATGCAGTGTTACTGATTAGAATGGCAATAATACCAATTGTTGCTGCAAAACCAAAGGTTAAAGCTGCTTGGGTTTTTATAGAAAAACTAAGTTTAACTTTAAATATTTTTGCCCAGATAAAAAATAGAAATACTACCGGGACAATAATAAGTAATATTCTTTTATATGTTTCTAGTAGCTTAATTGGTTTAGGACAGGGTTTTGAACATATAAGTCTTAAACCTTCCTGGGTGTCGCTTATTGAAAAAAGTTCATTTTCAAAAATGAAACCTGATTTTAAAGAGTTAGAAGAAAGAATCTTGGCTATAGAGCTTTTAAAACGTCTATTATTGCTGCTTTTATTTATTTCTATATTGTTCAAATCAATATAAGAAAAAATATAATTAGAAGATGCCAATTTGTGCATTGTACTAATAGTTTTTTCTGCCAATGTGTATTTGCCAAGCTTTTGCAAATCAAGCCAAGCAATCAAATCTCCATATTTTTTCTCTGTTTCGTTTTCTTTTAGAGGTAATTGGATTTTAAACCAACCACCCATTTTTCGTAAGCCTAATCCTTGAAAGTTAACTAGAGTGTTCTTGTTAGCTGCAAGACTCGACAAGGTTTCTGAATTACCAGAATACATGATTGAAGCTTTTGTTTCTGAAGCAGTGATGGGGGAATCTAAATTTTCGGAAATGCGTTTGATTGCTATTATATAATCTTGTGAAACTTTGGTTTTAATAAGGTTTTCATTAGCTGGCCATTTTAATCTGTTGCCCTTTTCGTTAAACAGGGCTAAGTCTAATAATTCTTTTTCTCCAATACGAGGAACATCTTCTATATTTTCATACCATTTGAAAGATTCAGCCAAACGTCTTAAGGATTCTTGATAATAGGTTTTGGGCTCTGTTAGTCTTTGCATATGGGCTGTTATTTCAGCCATTTCATCAAGACTATGGTTTATTGAATTATCAAGAACTTTTTGTTGAATATTGTAAAAAGCAACTCCAATAGTAATTATTGGTAACAAAAGTAATATTAAAAAAAGTCCAAGTTCACTTAGAAACTTGCGACATTTATGTAAAAAAAGATTGTTGCTTTTTCTTTGTGCTGAAGCCATTTCTCTATTTTAAACCATAGTTGTTTAAAAGGCAAGCAACAAAGAATGGATAAGAAAAACAAATGAAAATAATTATTTTATTTGATTACTTATAATTTCAGATATTTCAAGGACTCTTTCAAAGCTTGGGAGAAGTTGATTTGGAGCAGATAAATCAGAGCTAGATTCTAATGCAAGAGCTTCGCTGGCTTTTAAAAGCATTTCGTCTGTTAATACTCTGGATTTGGATTTTATCATACCTATGCCTATTCCAGGAAAAACTAAGGCATTATTGCACTGAGATAATTTGATCGTTTGCCCTTTGTAATTTACTGGTGGGAATGGACTGCCGGTAGCTATAAGAGCATTCCCATCTGTGCAATTTATAATTCTTTCTGGAGTAGCTTCTGCTTTGGAAGTTGGATTGGAAATTGGCATTATGATTGGCTTTTTGTTGTAACTATACATAGTTGTGAGAACTTCATCGGTAAAAGCTCCAGAAGCTGTTGAACAGCCAATCAGTATGCTGGGCTGAGCATTTTTTATTACATCTAATAGACCTATATAACCTGGTTCTGTTGTTTTCCAATTTGAAACTTCTTCGGGGGAATGGGCGAAGATTTTTTGAAAATACAAAAGATTGCTGTCATTGCTTAGCAAAAGTCCAGTTTTATCAATAAGATAGAAGTTTTTACTTTGCTCCTCAAAACTTACGCCTGACTTTATTGATAATCCTCTACATAATTGGTTGGCTATGCCACAACCCGCTGTACCAGCACCAAAAATGCAAATCTTATGCTGTTTAAGAGGAATACCAGATTTTTTTATTCCGCTTAAAACTGCTGCTAGTGCAACAACGCCTGTTCCCTGAATATCATCATTAAATGATGGGTGATATTCTCTGTATTTATCAAGAATTGGTCGAGCATTATCTCTACCGAAATCTTCCCAATGAAGAAAACTGTCTGGAAAGACTTCGGAAAAAGCATGAACAAATTCATCAATAAAATCATAATATTTTTGCCCTGATAATCTTGGATGACGCCAACCCTTGTATTCGGGAGAATTCAGAAGAGTCTGGTTATTTGTTCCTACATCGAGCATTATAGGCAGAGTCGTCGATATGTCTAAGCCTCCGCAAAGAGAGTAAACCATCAGCTTGCCTAAGGAAATATATATGGCACCTACGCCTTGATCGCCTATTCCTAATACTCCTTCTCCATCAGTAATAACAGAGATAGTCATCTTTTTTGTGCCAAAATCTGCTCTGGCTTTCTCTAATATATTTTTTATATTCCCTTTATCTGAATAAGAAATAGTGAGGCCGAGCGGGTATTTATAGTTCTTGCTGTAGTTTATGACGGCATCGCCGATAGTAGGGGTGTAAAGAATCGGCAAAAATTCGATTCTATGTTGGTTAGCTAACTCAAAGAAATCTTGGGGGGCGTTATGATATAAATCATAAAGATAGAGGCATTTTCCCAGATTAGTTGGTTTATCAAGGTATTCTTTATATAATTTGTTTAACATATCGTTTTGAGGGGAAGCAAGTATTAATCAGCTTTTGCTAGATTAGAATTGTAATATCGAGGGTCTCCTGTAACTTCCTTTTCTATCCATTCTGGCAATATCACTTCTTCGTCTTCTGATTTCATTTCTACTTCAGCTAAAATAAGCCCTTGGTGACGACCTTCAAATTCATCTATTTCCCATTTGTGCCCTTTATACTCAACTATATGACGAGTTTTAGCTAACCCGGTATGTTGGCAGAAAAGGTTATACATTTCTTCTGCATCTTGCAATGGGATTTCATATTCATATTCTGGTCTAGAAATATCAGAACCTTTACCTTTGATTGTTAGAAAGCTTTTGGAATCTGTTATTCTGATTCTAACTACAGACAACGGGTTTGTTGAAATGTAGCCCTGTTTTATATGAATGCTTTTGCTTGCTATTTTTCTCCAGCTATCATTTTTTAATAGAAATTTTCGTTCAATTTCCATTTTAAATCTCTAGCTTTTCTAATATAGAAGTGGTTTTTGCCAGAAGAGATTCGTATTCTTGAACAGGAATGCTTGGAGCAAGAGGATATGAGATAGCAAAGTAGTCTGAATCTGCTTCATATTCATATTTTTCGATATGTTCGCTAGTAAAAATCTGCCTTCTTTTTTCGGTAAGAAATTTTATTGTATTTTCAGAATTTTCACCTTGAAGCATGAATTTTTCTGAAAAGTTCTTGTCTTCTGTTATTTTTATTTCTTCTTTTCCAAAGAGTTTACCTATTGAGTCACTAATTGTCTTATGTTCTCTTAAGTAAAACTTAGGTAAGTTAGCATCTTTTTTATTTATCAAACAGATTAAACTACCACTTGTAGAATGGTTGCCAGGATAAATAAAGGTTAGTAAATGAAAATCAAAACCTTTAGAGTTTCCTTTAACAATACTGTGAAATTCTTTATAACCAACATGACTTTGAATAATACTGAAATTGCGAACTTTTTCTGGAAGTTCTTCCAGTTTCATATTTCTTATGAACTCAAATTTATTGGTTTCACAGTATTTTTTTGTATTAGCCAGATTGTCTTTTTCTTTCTGGGTTTTACGACTGATGATAAAAGCTATAGCTAGTATAGCAAGAAAAACTACTAAGGCGTTAATAACTGAATAAGGCATTCTTCGACTCCGATGTCTTAAGTGAATTAATTATAAAATTTACTCCCCTCAATGTAAAGAAGATTTCTTTTTTCTAATTAGGAATATTAATTTTTTATAAATTATTGTTAAGAAAAAAGAAAACCCTGCCGAAAAAGTTGATGGATTTGTTTGCCTCCTTAATTTTCGGGCCGAGGAAAAGACCTCGGCTTTTTTTTTGCTTTTTAGACCATTTAAAATATATTATATATAAATAAACTGTTTGGGGTTAAAGGAGTTAATATGTTAGCTCGTAGAGGGTCAAGCGATCCAATGTCATTGGTTTTCGGCATTGGTTTTGTGGCCATTTTTGTTGTTATTGCCGTTATTCAGTTACTTATTGATGAAAGAAGGCGTAAAGGCATAAGGGATTACTGCTTTAAGCACGGCCTGAACTACAGTGATGTAGCTGGTGCAGTTCCTTCTAATGCTTATAGTTTCTCAATACTGGCTGAAAAGGGTCATACTAATAAATGGCAGACAGAAATGTCTGGGAAAAGAGGGGATTATTCTTTTTCTATTTTTGAACATTATTATGTTACTGGGTATGGAAAACACAGACATACTTACACAGATACTATCTGTGTTGTAACTAAGCCCCGTGTAAATATGCCTCAGTTTTTTATAAGAGATGAAAATATGATTCTTGATAGTTTGGGCAAACTATTTGGGGGTCAGGATATTAATTTTGAAGAAGATCCAACTTTTTCAAGGCAATTTGTGCTGCAGGGAATGATAGAGCGTGACATCCGAAGATTTTTTGATAGAAAAGTCAGGTCTGCTTTTGTTACTAAGCGAACTAGAGGTTATAAGTATGAAGGCCATCGAAATTGTTTCGCTGCATGTATTTCTGGCAAACTTAATATTGAAGAAAGACTAGCTCTTTTATCCAATGTTATGAAAATATTTAGAGAAATATCTATTACTAAGTATGATGATGAGTATAGTTATCTCAACTAGTAAATACAAATACTCTTTGATTAGTTTGGAGTTGGCGTATGTTTTTTAAAACCTTAGACGTAGAAGGGATAATTATTATTGTTATTTGTGTGATTATACTTCTTAAAATTCTAATATCAGGTTTTAAAGGTATGAGAAATGCACAAAGACTGCGGGCTATGAGTGATTATTGTTTAAAAAATGGTATTTACTATACTGAAAATCTAACAAGGATACCGGTAAATTCTAAAATTTTATCTGTAATGGGTAAAAAAGAGCGAATCGAAGGATGGGGCGCTGAAATGTATGGAAATCGTAATGGTTTTGATTTCTATATATTTGATCACACTTATATTAGTGGCACTGGTAGACGTAAGTCTATAATTACAGAAACTATCTGCCTTTTAACAAATAATAATCTTGATTTGCCTCAGTTTTACATTAGAGATGAATATTTCTTTTATGATGATTTAGGAAAACTATTTGGCGGTCAGGACATAAATTTTGAAGAAGATCCGGTATTTTCTTCAAAATTTATTTTACAGGGAAAGGCTGAACCTAGTATTAGGAGATTCTTTAATAGAAAAGTCAGAGATGTCTTTGTTAATAATCATATTAAGGGATATTCATATGAAGGCTCTCGTGACTGTTTTGCTGTTATGAAAATTCAGGCAATGGATGCGGAGGAAAGAGTTAAACTTCTATCTGATGCAATAAAGATTTTTAAACAGTTCGAACCGCCTAAAATAGATTTTTTAATGCTTTCTTCTA
>JAEEGL012199151.1_pt1 | contig 24057 bp, 14 predicted proteins | sample 9134231 | NCBI WGS metagenome assembly JAEEGL01 (sample SAMN16246548, study PRJNA631951) | gut metagenome | biome: gut microbiome; feature: rumen; material: fiber-attached | host: Bos | place: Iran: Karaj | collected 2018-10
TTGATTAAAAGTCAAGTGCTCTACCGACTGAGCTAGTATCCCATGTATTACTATGAACAATATGCGGCGAGATATTCCGAACGCCTAACTGGGCTAGCCGGATTCGAACCGTCGTATGCAGCAGTCAAAGTGCTGTGCCTTACCGCTTGGCGATAGCCCAAGATTTAACTACTGTAATGATAAAACTAAGGGTGGCTAGAGGGACTCGAACCCTCGGTCTCCAGAACCACAATCTGGCGCGTTAACCAACTACGCTATAGCCACCATGATTACGGATCAAAGACAAGAGTCAAGAATGCGTACACCCTATAACTGCGACCTAGTCACTAAATGAGCATTTATCAAAATTCTTCTTTGCAAGCTAAGCTCGAAGAAGCTTTTTGATAAATGCTCGCTTGTCTTTGTATCTATAAATAAATGTGCCCGAAGGGATTCGAACCCCCGACCCACGGCTTAGAAGGCCGTTGCTCTATCCAGCTGAGCTACGGACACATAAGCGGGTGATGGGAATCGAACCCACGTATCTAGCTTGGAAGGCTAGTGTTCTACCATTGAACTACACCCGCGTACTACGGTTTAAATAATGATCGGGGTGACAGGATTCGAACCTGCGACCCCCTGCTCCCAAAGCAGGTGCTCTAGCCAAACTGAGCCACACCCCGTTCTGTTTGCCTTGCGGCTAAAACCGTAACGCAAGAGATATTATATAACGTTGCAAACCGAAATGTCAACACTATTTTCATAAATTTTATAACGATTTTATTTTATCTTAATATCATAGATATTTGACTTCGTAAGAAAGCTCTCCATCCTCAGAAATACTCAATATCAGGTAACTTGGTCTTCGGCCTTCCTGTCTTGGATAAGATAAACTTCCCGGGTTGAAAAGAAAAATTCCGTCATCAAATTTTGCAAATGGTCTGTGAGTGTGACCAAAAATTACAACGTCAACCCCTCTGGCAATGGCTTCATTTTTTATCTCTTCAACTCCCATGCTGACCAAGAAGTGATGACCATGAGTAACTAAAAACTCATGTCCATCGAGGGTAAACTCCAGCTCCCTCTTAAGATTTGAAAAGAAATCATTGTTGCCTGCTACAAAATATACCGGGCAGTTGGCGGCAATTGCAAATTTGCCCTCTGATCCCTCAAAATCGCCACAATGAATTATTCCGTCAAGTGGTTCCTCTATATCCAGAACATCGTAAAAGTTCTGATCTTTTCCATGTGTATCACTAACAACCAGATACTTGTGCATAATAACCTCAAATACCCAGCTCTTTTTTCAGAACCGCTTCCATGCTTCTCAAAGCCTTACCTCTGTGGCTGATAGCATTTTTCTCATCTTCTGTCAGTTCTGCGCTGGTCTTACCATATTCAGGTAAAAAGAAAATCGGATCGTAGCCAAATCCATTCTCTCCGGCTATCTCATAGCCAATTCTTCCTTCCATTTTACCTAATGTGCTCAGTTCCTTTCCATCAGGAAGAACTGCTGAAATAGCACAGACAAATCGCGCTGAGCGCTCTTCATCCTTAACTCCGTCAAGCCTTGAAATAATAACAGAATTCTTCTCCGGATATGGAGTGTCTTTTCCTAAATATCTCGCAGAGTAAATTCCTGGTTCACCATTTAAATAATCTATCTCAAGTCCTGAATCATCAGCAAGTACAATGCTGTCATGATCACCCTTGTCTGAGAGGCACTTTGCTACAGCTCTTGCCTTTATCATGGAATTCTCAGCAAAAGTTGTTCCGTTTTCCTCTACATCAACGTCTGCATCAGCCTCTTTCATTGATACAACTTCCATTCCAAGACTGCCTAAAATCTGTCGAATTTCACGCATCTTGTCCTTGTTGCCCGTTGCAAAAACAATTCTCATATTATCCTCGTATCCTTTCACTGCCCCGACATAACATCGAAGGCCTCTGATATGCCTGAATATATCCCTGCTGCAATCTTATTCTTATATGCTCCGTTTGAGAGATATTGAACATCTTCCGCATTTTCGAGGTTGCCCACTAAAACTCTGCAAGATGGGATGGTTGATGACCATAAAAGCTCATCTTCCTCTGTTGCAACCTCCATACCTATGGCATTTGCTCCGGCTTTCTCTACAGTGTTTTTCTCCACTATATCTGCAAACTGAGCGTTGTTAAGTTCTCTGACAAAAAAGGAATCATTGTACCTTGTCTGTAATCCGTTCAATTCAGGATCAGAATCAGGTATTGTTCCTATTCCAATAAGAAGGTCCGCTTTAGTGTCACGAACCAGATCGAACCTCTTTGAAAAATCGACGTCTGCATCTGTAAGTCTGGTGTAATAGAACTTGATATCGTTGTTCTCATCCTTCTCCGATAGAGATTTAAGTTCCAAGGCAACATCAAGCGCAACCTCTTCTTCATATACACCGTTTCCAGAGAGGCTTCTATCAGCTCCACCTGCTATCGGATCCACCACAACAATCCTGTCATATTTCTCGTATGGTTTAAAAAAACTTACTTCTATAGTACTATTCTCTGTTAATGTGCTCTGGTTGGCATACAGACCATCAAGTACAAACTCAAGACATACCGCCCCTGTCTCATTCTCTTTTACACATAATGCACTCTCAATGATATCGACACCGGCCTTTATCGGATTATCCTTATAAAAGCCCTCTTCATCAGAGTCAATGTATACCAGAAGTTCATGCTCCAGATAATTATCTTCTACAGCAATTCTGTCCGAGCCAACGCTCTTGGGCACCGGAATAATAAGCTTTCCTTCTTTGCCGGAAGAAATGTTTCTATCAAGCAGAAGTGTATATTGGTCCTCAGACTTACTGCGTTCTACTGTAACTCCCGCAGCATCTGCTATCATAATGTGTTTGGTAGCAGATCTCTGAAGCATAAGAGCAATGGAAAGAAACGAGAATATGCCCGCCTTGACCAGCACTTTCTTCATCGCTTCGTTTGTCATTGTAATCCCTAGTTTTCTATATTTAATCCCTCTTAGGAGGCTTAGGTCCCATAAACTGGTAAAAATAAGTCTTGATCATTCCGTTGTAGATCTTGCGGTTCTTGGTAGCCTTAAGTCCGATGTATTTCTCAGCCTGCTCAAATCCGGTTATAAGATACATAGACCAGCTGTCAAGTTCCTTGTACCTAGCTCCTATGGTCTTGTAAAGAGCAGGAAGTTCCTTCTGCTCACCAATTCTCTCACCATAAGGAGGGTTGGTAATTATGAATCCGTATTTTTTCCTGTGGCTTAAGTCTGCAATATCCCTTGCCTGGAAATGTATCATGTGATCCACCCCAGCCTTCTTGGCATTAATTCTTGCAATCTCAACCATCTCAGGATCAAGGTCATAGCCCTGAATATCTGTATCGATGTCTGTTATGATCTCATCTCTTGCCTCATCGCGGACATCCTTCCAGTTCTGCGGAGAGATAAGGTGCTTCCAGTCCTCAGCTGTGAAATGTCTGTTCATACCCGGTGCGATATGTGCTGCCATCATAGCAGCTTCAATAGGAATAGTTCCGCTTCCGCAGAAAGGATCTACAAGTATCCTGTCCTCATGCCATGGCGTAAGCATAATAAGAGCTGCTGCGAGATTCTCGGCAATAGGTGCCTTGGACTCCAGCTTTCTGTAGCCTCTTTTATGAAGCGAATCACCTGTAGTATCAAGGGCTACAGTAACTTCATCCTTCATAAGGAAAACTCTGATAGGGTAGCTCTCCTGATCCTCCTTGAACCAGTCTGTGTGGTAGCTCTGCTTCATCTCTTCAACAATCGCTTTTTTGACAATTGACTGAATGTCAGATGGGCTAAAGAGTTTGCTCTTAACGCTGGATGCTTTCTTAACCCAGAATTTTCCTCGCTCAGGAATATACTCTTCCCAAGGAAGAGACTTTACACCCTGATACAACTCTTCAAAGCTCTCAGCGTGAAAGCTTCCAACCTTAATGAGGATTCTCTCTGCAGTTCTTAAGCAGATATTGGCGCGACAAACAGCGTCAGCGTCTCCTAAAAAAGTTATTCTGCCGTCAACAGCCTCGGTGATATCATATCCGAGATCAATTATTTCTTTTTTTAATACTGCCTCAAGACCAAAATGGCATGGGGCTATAAGCTCATAAGTTTTCATACTAAAGAATTATATCATATATTCCCGGATAAAACTCAAGATTCTGCCCATCTTTATAGCCAAAAAGGCTGCTCAGCATTTTCGCCGAGCAGCCTTTTGTTGCACATACATGAGTATTGGCAATCAAGTTAACGATTATTTAGTGGAAGAAATTTTAATTATTTTACAAGAAGACCATTCTCATCAAATGTGTACTTTACAAACCATTTTGTGATTGTTGCATTTACTATCATGCAGCCATTGCCGTCGAAGTAACGTCTGCCTTCTGCGAAGTCTACAAACTCCTGTTTAGCAACAGCTCCGTTTGCCTTTGCATAGTATGTATTACCATCAACTACGAAGAGGCTATCCTTAAGCTGAGCACCTGTCTCATCAAAGTAGTACTTTGTGCCCCACTTTGTCATGAAGCCTGTGAGCATCTTGCCTTCTCCATCGAAGTAGTATGTTACGCCATCAACAGTAGCATAGTTCTGAACAACCTTCGCACCGCTTGCATTGATAAAGTACTTAGCACCATCTGTTTCAATGATCTGGTTCTTAATCTGAGCACCTGTCTCTTCATCAAAGTAATATGATGTGCCCCACTTTGTCATGAAGCCCTTTGTCATCTGACCATCTGCTCCGAAGTAGTATGTTGAATCTTCAACTGTTACATAGTTGTTCTTTACAACTGCGCCCTTATTGTTGATGTAATACTTAGCGCCATCGATAGTCTGGATTCCTTCCGGATCTGAACCATCGTTAGTTACGAAGTATGTTGTACCCCACTTTGTAACAAATTCGCCTTCAACTGTATCAGTGTCTTCATCTTCTACATCTGCCGCAGCATCCTCAGATGAACCTACGATGTTTCTCTCTTCTCTTATTGCCTCATAGAGACCATCGAGAGAAGCTGCAACATCAGAAGACTCAATTCCTGCACCACTGAGTACTGCAACACCTTTATCGCTGAGCTTCATGAAGTCGCCAAGGTTGATAGAACCATCAGCATTACGAAGTCCTGCAGCTACTGCATAAGGATCTGATACATTTGCATAAGGAGCATCAAGTGAAACGAAGCAATCATCTGTAAGCTTTAAGCCTTCACTGTTGGAGCTAGCTCCATCATTCCAGAAGAAGTTGAGCTTACCATAAATCTTCTTGCTATCCTGTGTTCCCTTAGCTTTGATGTTCTCATTTGTGCCTGTGTTCTTAGTACGATATGAGATAACACCATCTACATAATAATCTGTGTTTGCTGTGTCATTTGTGTAAAGAGCAACATTGTTAGCTCCGTTATTGAATGACATGCTGTTGTAAACCTGAATATCAGGACCGGAGTTAGAATCAATACCCTTTGCCTTGTTGCCCCATGCAACTGAGTTGATGAGCTTATGTGGGCCAGACATGCTGGATCCACCCATCTTGAATCCGTTACCGTTTCCTTCGTTTGTTCCATCAACACCGTAACCGTTAGCAAATGCTACGCAGTTCTGAATTGTAACCTGACCGATGCAGCCTGACTCTACCTTTGCGAAGAGATCCCATCCGTCATCTGCGTTGTTGTATGCGATACATCCATCAAATACAACTCCGTCGCCAACTGTAAGCTTAGCAGCAAATCCGTCTGCATCTTCATAGCCTGCATCAGCGTTGCTGTAAGATGTGCAGTTAAGGATAAGGTCATAGCTTGGCCACAAGTCTCTGTCATCAGTTGAAAGATATCTGCTTACCTGAATACCTGTATTACCATTCTCATAAGCACGAATATCCTCAAGTGTGATATGGCTTCCTGATACCTGAATACCCTTCTGGGAATTAGCTGATCTTGTGCAGTCAATTCCATTTACATACCAGTAGTTACCTACAAAAATGAATCCAGCGCATCTCTTACCAAAGTCAAATACTGCTCTGCCGTTTGATGCAACCATCTTTATAGGCTTTGTAGGTGTTCCGTCAATTCCTCTTTCAACCTTAACAGTGCTTGAAAGATTATAAGTTCCTGCAGCAAGTTCGATTGTCTGACCAGGCTGAACATACTTAACAGCTGTGTAGATATCTACAGGAGCTGACTCAGTACCATCGGCATCAGCTTTTCCATCTGGAGCTACAAAAATCTTATCGTTGTTATTAACTGTCTCGTACTTAACTGTGTGAATAAACTCATAAGTCTCATAGGACTCAAGTCTCTTATACTTATCTCCATCAGGAAGGAAATCAGCATCAGGAGTAAATGTAACCTTGAAGTTGTTGTCGCCCTTAACGAGCTTAACAACTGTGTTAAGCATTTCGCCGGCCTTTACTGTCTTGCCGCCTACTACCTTCTTGCCTTTATCATCTGCGATAGTAAGTACACCATCAGCATTTCCAACATAAGAAAGTTCATACTTAGCTGTATTTGAGTTGCTTGCTGAAACTACCTTGTAGCTTGGTACTACATAAGTTACAGGCTTATCTTCAGCTGGAGCATCCTCTGAAGGATCAATAAGTGTAAGTTCAATATCACTGAATGTTGCCTTAAATGTTCTTGATGCATAGAAGCCTACATAAACATTTTCTTCATCGAGCTTGCTAAGAGCTTCTGTGTCATAGAACTTCTTCATAGCAAGAACGTTGTCGCTCTCATCAAGATAGCTTACAAAGTATCCTGTGTTGTTCTTCTGGATACGAAGTCTTACTTTTGTAAGAGGGCTTGAAACTGTTCCAACTACGGTTCCTGATGTCTCTTTTCCAAAGAGATTGTATGTGCCTGCGCCTGATGCGCCGCAGCTTGTCTCAAGTGTAAACATCTCGCTTGAGAACTCGTTGTTAACAGTAGCTGTATCGTTAGCCTCAAGTCTTCCAAGATTGTCCTTTGTAACACCAACCTTCTGCTGTGCGCCAAGACCGAGCTTCATGGAAATCTTAGCAGCTGTATCATCCTTAACAGCTCCCTTTTCAGGATCATAGTAATACTCAACCTTTGTTCCTGAAGCCATATATGAGTTGTTCCAGAATACGTTTGCATTTCCGTTTACACCAACTCTGTCGGCAGCCATAAGACCAAAGCCTTCCTGGCCGTTTGTAAATGCCCATGAATCAATATTAGCAGTAGCTGTCAGTGTGAAGTTCATATCTGAAGGAACTGCTGTGTAATAGAAGGAAAGTCCGTCTGTTGAAGCAGGAACGATCTTACCCTTATTACCTGTACACCAAACTGTTACAGTGCCATCGCTGTTAGCAGTTGCACCGTTGTTAGACTTTGATGAAGAAACGCCCTGACCAAATGCTGAGAATACCCACTCGCGCTCGCCATCAGAAGTTACTGTAACTTCAAGCTTGCTCTCCTTGGAAACATCCTCACCTCTCTTAGCTGAAAGAGCGATCTCATATACATGTCCAACTGTAAGTCCAACAAATGAATGTGAATACTCTGTTGTTGTGTTGTCTACAACTTCTTCAGGAGTAACAACTGCCTTAACAAGAGCTGCGCCCTCATCTGTCTTGTCTGTAGCGATAAGTGTATACTCTGTAGCCTCTGCTACTGAATAGAACTTAACCTGAACTGTTCCGGCACCCTTATTTACTGCATTCTTAAACTGTGGTGCTGTAAGAGGAAGAACAAAAGCAAATGCTGCTGATGCTTCACTTGTCTTAACAGCCTCTTCATCGTCTCTTGCAAGAGTTGCTACGAAGTGATAATCACCACTCTTTGTAGGAACAAATGAAAGTGTGAAGCTGTTCTTTTCTGCAACTGACTTTGCTGATGACAATTCGTTGTTATCTGCATCAAACATTGTAACAACAAGGCTGTCACCGCCGTCGTTTCCAATAACTGTCTTAACTGTTACATCGACCTTTGTAGAATCTGAAGAGTTAAGTGCTACCTTCTCGATAACAGGAACTGCTACATCATTCCAGCTCTTTCTTGCTACAGGGCCTGCTGCGCCATCTGTTACCTGTACTCTGAAGATATAGTTTGTACCACCATCACCACCGAGATAGTAAGTTCCGGCTTTCTCAAGAGTGATTGTTGAAATATAAGCTGTGTTTTTAACTGCACCTGACTCAGTCTTGTATGCAACATTACCTGCTGCGTCAAGGACTACCATTTCACGTGCGTTGCTAGCCCACCAAATCTTAAGTGTTGAATTATCCTGAGTTGTCTTGAACTTGATGGAATTCATTGCTGTTGTTGCAGCGCCACCAAAGTTGACTCTCTGGTCTGATGTGTATCCATCTTCCCAGGTCTTATTACTTGAATCCACTTTAGACTTTGCACTGTAAAGAAGTGTAAAGTATCCATCTGTTCCAACCTTCTCTGAATCTCCGTCTGCCTTTGTATTAGCGGCAAATGCTGTGAGATCTGAAGCTGCAAAATCATATTCTACAGGCTCAACAACCTGATCAAGTGTAACCTCAACCTTGAAGATATAGTTGTTGTTGATAGCACTTCCAAGGAAATAAGTTCCTGCTGCAGGGATATCAAGTGTTGAGATATATGGTGAATTCTTCGTCCATGTTCCCTCTGTAACTGCAACCTGTTCTCCTGCTGCATTCAAAAGAGCGATCTGTCTGCTATCATCACCGCCCTGTGCCCACCAGATCTTAACCTTTCCGGTATTGGCTGCTGTGAACTTAATAGCATTCTTTTCTGTAGAAGCAACTCCGCCAAAGTTAATTCTCTGGCCTGATGTGTAATCATCTTCCCACTTCTTGTTGCTTGAATCTACCTTTGACTTTGCACTGTAAATAATAGTGAAATAATTCTCTGTTCCAGCCTTCTCAAAATCTCCATCAGCTTTCGAACTAGCGGCAAATGCTGTGAGATCTGAAGCCTCGAGTGTAAATACTGTTGTGTCTGAACCTGTTGCAGGAGCAGGTGCCGGTGCTGGTGCAGGAGCATCAAGATGTGTGATTGTAAGATCATCGCCGTTAGCTGCAAAAGGATTCCAGCTGCCAAGGAATGTTTCTACTGAAATTGCCTTACCATCAGTTGTCTCTGCCTTATCACTTACAGGTGCCCATGCTGCTCTTGCTGCTGCATTATTAACTCCTGAAACTTCAAATGTGCCATACTCTACATTTCTCTCTGTAGTTCCGCCGAGAGATGAAAGCCATCCTTCAGGTCTTATAAGTGATGCTGAAGCATCCTTATATTCAGCACATGTTGCATCAATATTAGTCTCGTAGAATACAACCTCTGAAGTCTTAGGCTGCCAAGGTCTTCCAAGATATCCAGCCTTTGATGCATAAGCAGATGCTGAGTTCTCACCAGGAACTGTAGAAATTACATTACAGTTGTACATGAGATAGCCTCTTGTAGAAGCACTCTTCTGCTGAGCAGCTGTGATATAACCAACATCGTTTGAATTCTCACTTGTATTGAATACAAGATTACATTTTGCAAATACAGCTGTCATTCCACCGAAGATGTAATCTGTTCCGCCATAGATATCACAGTTGTAATAAGCCTCTGTTGAACCCTCATCACCATAGAGTGTATCCTGACGTCCGATGAATGCACAGTGGTTGAAATATGTCTTATCAGCTGCTTTTCTGATTGCCATTGCAGCAGCTCTTTCTACATAAAGCTTATCCTGAACAGTTACATCACCTGCCTGAAGACCTGCACGAGGTGTCTTGCCCTCTTTTGCTCCATTAAGTGGAACAATTACGTCTTCAGCAGCAAGCTCTGACTGATACTGGTTAAATGAGTTCTCAAAAATAATATCGTAAGCTTCAAATCCTGCAGCGTTAACAACAACAGTTGCATTCCAATAGCTTCCTGATGTTGTGCCTGTGCCCGGATTCTCAAATGAATAATATCCGTTGTACTTGTTAACTTCCAAAAGCTCTGCATCATACTTGCAGTCTGAACCCATGCTGTAGTATGCATAGCCATGTCCATAGTAGCCTGTGATTCTTACAGAATCCTGAGCAATAGAAACGCCCTTGTTTGTAGGAACAATGCTTCCGCCTGCCACTGCATTTTTAAGAGTAACATTAGGAGTATCGATAACGAGCATTTCCTGATAATCACCAGGCTGAATCTCTACAGTTACGCGCTGTTCAGAAGTTCTGTCCATCTTGCGGATTGCCTTGAGTGCATCTCCAACAGACTCATAGTCCTTGCCTGCACCTACTGTTACAGTCTCACTGTATGGAATCTTGCTGTCATCAGCCTTATCAAAAGGAATCTCTACAAGAACCTTACCGGTTGCCTTAGTGTCTGCATTAACCTTAGCGTCCTTTGTATGAGGTGCATTCTGTGAAAATCCTGCAGGAACACCGGAAACAGAAACCTTGTACTGGCCATCTCTGAGTGCTGCCTTGCCATCAATTACGTCCTGACCATCAAACTCATAAACGTAATCTGTTGCCGCAAAGCCATTCTCTACATCGAGATATGTGAACTTAAAAGTAGCATTTGCAAGCTCAGAAAGCTCAATACCATTTGCCTTAACTTCAACAGGAGTAAGATCCTTCTTTTCAAAAGCAAATTCAAGGTCGCCCTCTGGATCCTCAACGCAAAATACGTTGTTAAGCAGAGTGTATTCATCCACACCTTCTACAACTACATCATATGCAGTTGAAACCTGGAATACACCTTTGAAAGTGCCATCCTCTGAAAGCTCAAATTTAGGCTCAAATACAGAATCAGGATCCTGAGGTGTGAAAGTGAATTTAGCATTTTTAACGAAATCTGCAAGATCATCCTCATCAACACCTGTAATCTTACCTGATACATCTGTAAGCTCAACTTCTTCGAGCATAAGCTTAAGTCCAAGGTAATCTGAGGCAATAAATGTCTTGTCATTAGATATTACATAGCCCTCAGCTCCTCTAAGAGACATGGTATACTCAAATCCATCAGCGAGCATAAGTGAAAAGCCATTGTAAATTCCATCTACTGTAACAGACTGCTCATTTCCGTTTGCATTATTTGTGAATACAAGTTCAAAAGGGTCTCCATCATATCCATAAATTGCGCCGCCAACGTTAACATAGCTTGCATGCTCACGGTAAACTCTTGCTACTACAAGCTTCTCAGTAGCAGAATAAATTTTATACATTGCGTCATTGGCTGGATAGAAAACAGCCTTACTAACAGTGCTCGAACCAAGTGTATGTTCATGGATCGCCACATCTGTAGAATCTGACATATTCTCAAAATAGAGACTTGATGGGTTACCATTACTTGCAACATAGAAAGTAACAGTATCATCCGGCTCACAATCAAGAGCTACATATACGTCAGAATTAGAACCTTTATTGGAATAGATATATCCGGAAAATACATTGCCGTTTTCATCCTTAAGAGACTTCTCGTCATATCTTGTAATTCCGGAATTGGTTGATCTAAGTCTGTGAGTTGTAGAGTAACCACCATCATTAAAGATGAAGTCACCATCATCTACAGAAAAAGATGCGAGATTCTTACCTGATGTTCCAGGCTCAACATCATAGAAACCATTGATTGTCTCTGCATCGAGTCTGTTGTTGTACTCGTCTCCAAGATTCTCTGCGCCCAAATCCCAAACATCAGTCTTGGACGGATCAAAATCTCTTGAAGAAGCTCCTGACTCATCAGCAGTTTCATCCTCAATTTCAACTGTTGCATTTTCTGCTGCAACATCTGAGGTACCATCAGCCTTTGTTCCAACTGATGTGTCATCTGCAGAAGCCTCAGCGTTCTCTTCTAAAACGTCTCCACTTACTGCGTCCCCAGGCACATTTTCTTCACCCGATACATTTCCATCGGCTGAATCCAAAGCGCCCTCAGCATCCTCAGCTGCTGTGTTCTCAGCTGCCACATCGGCTACGACAACCTCTGTGTCAGACGCGCCATCTTCGTTTTCAGCATAGGCTATACTGCCCGGCATTGCTGCTGAAAATGAGGAAAGTCCCATAGCTGCAGACATAGCTGTAGCAATGACTCTGGCGCCAACCTTTTTGTGCCACCTTGTCTTTCTGATCATACTAATCCTCCCTAGCAATACTCGTTTGCCATAAAGCGCTCTCCCCACGCCGCAGACAAACAACAACTCTTAAGAAAATGTAAGTTTATGATTTCTTAATATTGTAAACGCTTACATTTTCTAGTGAAATGTGCCTTTATCTTAGCATATTCACAATGACGAAAACAAGGGAGAAATGTAAGTTTCTTTCATTAATTTCGCTTAAAAATCAACAAAATTTCAGTGTAACTTTTTATGCATTCTGCACAGGTTTCTTGTTTAGCGATAAGGTTTATTCAAAGATAAACTTACAAAAATATTTATGTATGCGGTTTCATGGGATTTAAATAAGGACTCTATTCTTGAATTCATAATCCAGGAATATATGATTTTGAACATAAATTATAAAAAATGTATAAACAAATAAAGAAATAGAGGGTAGCATATTGCCACCCTCTGACAGATTCAATTCAACATAATTCGTATACAGTATTTGGGGACATTAACTCCATCCTGATCACCCACATATTTATCATCGCCCACACTATTTTTCCAGTAAACATCCAAATGCTTTGGTGTAGCTTGGGGATATATTGCGACCATCACAACAGCTTTAGTATAATCAGCATCTGCTTTATAAGCGCCACGTGTATTCCCCATGAAAAAATTTGTTCCCCCATTTATTGATGTACCTTTGCCATATGTTTTATACTCATTTGGCAAATCTTGTTTCGTCTGAACAAAACCTCCAGTTGCTGGATTATAAGCTCCTGCTGCATTTGATCTCTCAGCATTACCATTAGGCCACCATTTCATTCCTGCGGCTTGAGCGCTCGCCGAATCACTCACACCTGAATAGTAAAGGTGTACCGCGGCAGAAGCTGCCTGGCGCATGGTATAGATGTCGTAGGCTTCGCGGGCCTTTTCAGTTTTCTTGATAAAAACAGGAATAGCAACGCTGACAAGTACAGCTACGATCGCAACCACGATCAAAAGCTCCGCCACAGTGAAGCCCTTCCTTTTTCTATTCATTCCCAACATAAGAAATCCCCCTGAGCGTAGAAATTTACTCAAATGATAATTCCTAATTTAATTCTTTCATTTTATAGCAAAATTGTCAAGAAAGCATGATGTTTTAAACGTTTTAAATCACACATCCAAACATAAAATTATCAAAATTTTTATGAGAAAAGATTTCGAAATCAGAGAGTCCGGAGTTTTTTCCAAACAACGAAAAAACCGATAACGGATACAAACTGTATCAGTTATCGGTTTCTTGATGTGCGTGACAGGATTCGAACCCACGACCTTCTGGTCCGTAGCCAGACGCTCTATCCAGCTGAGCTACACGCACATACGCTCATCAGCGACAAATAATATTATATGCATGCCTTATAGCTTTGTCAACATTTTTTTATTTATCAGAGAATTCTCCTTTGGTCAGGTCTCGTTTCTTGAAGGAGAATAGCCCTTTTCAGCAGCTTCTGCAGCCTTGGTCTGCTCAACCAGTTTTTCCATATCAGGTCTTGCAAATTCAAAGCAAGCCAGAATCTTTGGAGAAAATACGCCGCATTCGCCGTTCTTGATCATTTCATAGGCTTTATCAACAGAATATGCTGCCTTGTATACTCTGTCACTTACAAGCGCATCATAAACATCCGAAATTGCCGTCAGCTGAGCTGCAATAGAATTCTGATCGCCTTTAAGGCCGTCAGGATATCCATTTCCATCATATCTCTCATGGTGATGTCTGCATATATCAAGCATTATCTCATAGTACTCTTTATCCTGGACATCCTTGATCATCTCTATTACTTCGCTGCCCCTTGTGGTGTGGGACTTCATAACCTCAAACTCCTCATTGCTGAGTCTTCCGGGCTTAAGAAGAATAGAATCAGGAACAGAAATCTTTCCAATATCATGCATTGCCGATGCCTGAGTTATAACATCCACAAGATGCGGAGTGAGTTTCAGCTCGGGATAATTGTTCATGGCCGTAACAGCAAGAATACGAACGAAGCCCTTGATTCTCTTTAGGTGATAGCTGGACTCCATGCTTCTGAACTCAACTATGGTAGCAATTGTATCAATAACACGCTCATTGCTTTTTCGTAGCTTCTCTTCCTGCTTCTTCAGATAGATAAACTGCTTCTTTAAAACTCTTGTCTGATCATCGACCTGAGACTCCAGATTCTTTTTGTGGTCATAAAGTTCCACAGTTCTGGAGACTCTTTTATCTACAATTACAGGATCAAAGGGTTTATGAATAACATCGGCAGCGCCCTTCTGATAGCTGGTACGCTCAGCCTCAGTAGAAGTATCTGCAGTGATCATAAGAACAGGAATGGAATCATTGAGGTTATCTTTTTCCTGCATCGCCTCCAGAACAGCATAGCCATCCATCTCAGGCATGACAATGTCAAGGAGTATGGCAGCAAGTCTGTCCTTTTGCTCGTCCATATACTTAATAGCCTCTACTCCATTTCCGGCCTCGATAATATCATACTTATCCTTGAATATTTCACCGAGAATTCCACGGTTGATCTCGTTATCGTCAACTATCAGAATTGATCGATCCGCCATATGTTTTCCTCATCAATTGATAACGCTGCGTAAAAAGATTCAGCAATCCGATTTATCTTTCTACAATTGCTGCGCATCCCATTCCGCCGCCTACACAGAGTGTTGCAAGCCCCTTGTGTACATCTCTTCTCTGCATTTCATAAAGAAGAGATACAAGAATTCTGTTGCCCGAGCACCCTACAGGGTGGCCAAGAGCAATAGCTCCGCCGTTTACATTGAGAACATCACTGCTAAATCCGAGGTCATGCTGTACAGCCACTGACTGGGCAGCAAAAGCCTCATTTGCTTCGATAAGATCAAAGTCGCCGATAGTATATCCGGCTTTTTTCATTACCTTCTGAGTTGCAGCAACAGGACCAATACCCATGATGCTTGGCTCTACGCCTGCAAGCTCACCTGCGATCCAGGTTCCAAGAGGTTTAACACCAAGCTCTTTTGCCTTTTCTTCGCTCATTACGATGATTGCGCTGGCTGCATCGTTGATACCTGATGAATTTGCTGCTGTAACTACACCGCCATCTTTCTTGAATGCCGGCTTTAAATGTGAAATGCCTTCTACAGTGACACCCTTTCTTGGGCCTTCATCTGTATCGAAGATTATTGTCTCTTTCTTTTTCTTTATTTCTACAGGAACGATTTCTTCCTTAAACTTGCCTTCTGCAATAGCCTTCTCGGCCTTATTCTGCGACCATGCTGCGAACTCGTCAAGCTGCTGCCTTGTAAGATGCCACTGCTCAGCGATATTCTCAGCTGTGATGCCCATGTGATATCCGCCAAAAGCATCGGTTAACGCATCTTTTATCATTGCGTCCTGTAACTCTCCCGAGCCCATACGATAGCCATAACGGCCCTGCTGCATGAGGTAAGGAGCCATTGACATATTTTCCATACCGCCTGCAACGATAATGTCTGCATCGCCCATTCCGATAAGCTTAGCAGCAAGATTAACGCAGTGAAGACCAGATCCGCAGAGAACGTTAATAGTTGTTGCCGGTACTTCAACAGGAATTCCGGCATTTATAGCAGACTGCCTTGCAGGGTTCTGGCCAAGTCCTGCCTGGATTACACATCCCATGTAAACTTCATCGACCTGCTCCGGTTTAACGCCTGCTCTCTTAAGCGCCTCTTTTATAACTATTGCTCCAAGAGCCGGTGCCGGAGTTGTGCTAAGCGCTCCGCCCATTGTTCCGATCGCTGTTCTGCATGCACCTGCAAGTACTACTTTCCTAGCCATAATTCCCTCCTAATCTTTAAGTTATTTTTATAAAAAAAATGATGAAGGAGTCTAAATTTGATTAGACTGCTACATCATTAATTTTATCACTTTTATGAGCAACACTCAACGTTTTTAAGATTATACAAAAATTTACTTCAAGGCATAGGCTGGAGTCTAAGCGGAAGCTCAAGTCCATGATTCTCAAGCAGTTCTTTATCTCTTAGAATCTCCGAGGTCTTCCCATCAGCAATAATCCTTCCCTCGTCAAGCAGGATGGTTCTCTCGCATATATCCATGATAAAGTCGAGGTCATGTGATGTTATCAGTTTAAGAGAATCAATGTCCTTAAGAATTCCAATAAGATTCTTGCGATTTCTGGGATCAAGCGCAATTGAAGGTTCGTCCATGATTATGATATCAGGCTCCATCGAAAGAATTGTGGCGATAGCCGAAAGCTTTTTTTCTCCTCCTGAGAGCTTGTAGTTCTGCTTGTGCCTAAGGGCTTCAATGTGAACTTTTGCAAGCGCTTCCGAAACGCGCCTCTCGACTTCTTCCTCAGAAAGTCCATAATTCTGCGGGCCAAAGGCAACATCCTCTTCAACTGTCGATAAAAAGAGCTGTGCATCTGAATCCTGGAAAACGTAGCCAATATGCTCTCGGACATGGTTTAAGTTTTTCTTGTTAACCGCATGTCCTGCAACTTCAAGTGTTCCCTGATAATCAAGGTAAAGCCCGACAAGAAGCTTCATGAGCGTTGACTTTCCAATTCCGTTCGAACCAATAATGCCTATACTCTCACCATCGCGGGCCATAAGGCTTATATCATGAAGGACCTCTTTCCCCTTTTCATATGAGAAGCTCAGATGCTCTATTTTCAGTATTTCGCCTTGTATTCCTGTACGCAATTTCTGTTACTCCCTGCAAATATCAAATAATGTAAGTAAATACCTATACTTTGAGTAAAAACCTTATAAAAACAAAGATACATATCCATACTATTGGGTAAATCATGTCCAGCGGCTTTACCTTTTTGCGTTTTACCAAAAAGTCACCCTTGAAGCCTCTAAGGAGCATGCTTTCATATACGACTCCGGCTCGGTCCATGCTTCGAAGAAGCCACTGTCCCACGAGAGTCCCCCAGGCCTTGTAGTGAATTCCGTTCTGCTTTGGAGCTCTTAATCTGTAGGCGTTTGAAATTCTGTCCGCCTCATTACCCATAAGACCAAAATATCTGTAAATGAGAAGGATTACTATCACGATGACTTTGGGCACGTGAAGCAGCCTGAGAGCATAGCATATTTCTTCGATGGAGGTCGTTGCTATAAGAAGATACGCCGACAGAACGCTGAAAAAGCCCTTGAGCATTAAAGTCAGCATAGAGACCATTCCACCTGTCACCGGAATTCCTGACGATGCCCCGGCCGTTCCTCCTATTACAAACATTACTTCCCTGTCAAAAAAAGGATTAAATATCCCCACAAATACTACCAGCGGCAAAACGAGTCTCATTCGGTACAGACCTTCTTTAAACGAAAGCTCACCAACTATGAATCCAAAGGCCGGAAAAACAGCCATAAGGATAAGTCTCGAAAGGTCATATTTATTAAAGGATGCCACCGTAAGTATGTATAAAACGCAAGCAAGCAGCTTCCCCAGAGGATGAAGGTCATTCATCCAGTGGGAACGCTGCTGCAGACTTTGTAACTTATCAAGTTCTCTTAAGTGATTCTCGATTGATTTCACGCTTTAACTGTCTCTTTATTCTTAAAAAATCTGAACGCGTAGCATGCACCAACCATAACACCTACTACAACAAGTGATCCTACAATGCCGGAAAAGCTTGTTCCAACCGCAGACTCGCTGTTCTTAAATGCATAGTCAGGCAAAAGAGACGTTGTCTCCTGTACGCTTGCTGCTGTATCGTATACACCGCCTTCAGCCTCAAGTTCAGATGTTCCTGCGACCTGCTCCATGGACCACTCAAGTCCATCAGGGAATGCTGAAGCAAATAATGAAACTGCACCGCCACAGATTGCTGCAGCTACTGCAATTGCAATGATAGTTGTCTTAAAACTAAGTTTACCTTCCTTTACTGCAACTGTGTTGCTCTGTCCAACACCCCAGAGAAGTTCAGGTCTTGCCTCATAAACAAAGATAAGAACTGCTGTTGTGATAAGGCCCTCAACAAATCCGATAGCAAGGTGGATAGGCTGCATTGTAGCAAGGAAAACCGAGAAAGGAAGCTCTGTCACACCGGAAAGAAGAGTCTCAATGGTTACAGAGAATGCTCCAAGCTGAAGTGTCAACACACATCCAAGTATGGAAGCCAGCGCAATCTTAGCTCTTGTTGCTCCCTTCTTCATAATCGGACGCCAGATTAGCAGCGCCCCGACAAAGCACCCGTAAAAGGCCATATTCCATATATTACATCCTAGCGCCAGTAGTCCTCCGTCCGCAAACAACAGACATTGAACAAGAAGCACTCCTATCATTGTAAGAAATCCGGCGTACGGTCCGAGAAGTGCAGAGAGCATCATACCTCCGCAGAGATGTCCTGATGAACCTGTTCCCGGTATTGTGAAATTCAGCATCTGAGTAGCAAATACGAATGCTCCCATAACTCCCATAACAGGGATCTTTTTGGTGTCGTCTTCTTTTCTAACCTGATTAACTGATACTCCTGCTGCTGATGCAGATAAAACATACATTGTTCCAGCTACTGCTGGTGCCACGAGGGCGTCGGCCATGTGCATAATTTTTTCCCCTTAAACTTTAGTCTACACATTGAATATGACAGCGTTGTATTACACCTGCTGTCATAAGCAAGTCTAGCGATATTATAAAATCTAATTGTGTGTATAAAGTATGTATTATGGGCAGCCGGTCCACAAGCCCCCCGGGGGGTTATATTTTGCGCAATGTATCTTTTTTCTTACTTGCTCTTCTTTTCAAACAGTTCACGTATCGCAACATCATACGGAGCACGAAGAATTCCATACTCTGTCACAATGCCGGTAATAAGGTCATTGTCCGTAACGTCAAATGCAGGGTTATAAACCTTGACTCCTTCAGGTGCCATGCGCTCCTTATACCACATCTCGGTTACTTCTTCAGGTTTTCTCTGCTCTATATTTATGTCATTTCCTGTTTTTGTGTTGATATCAATTGTTGAAGTCGGTGCACATACATAGAATGGCACGTTATATCTTTTGGCAACAGTTGCTACAACGCTTGTTCCTATCTTATTGGCAGCATCGCCGTTTGCGGCCACCCTGTCACAGCCCACAAAAATAGCATTTATCGCACCGCTCTTCATAAGTGATGCAGACATGTTGTCGCAAAGAAGCGTAGTGTCTATTCCTGCAGAACAGAGCTCATAAGCTGTAAGCCTTGCCCCCTGTAAAAGAGGTCTTGTTTCATCGCAGTAAACTCTGATGTTGTAGCCCTTCTCATGAGCAAGATACATAGGAGAAGTAGCAGTGCCATACTTACAGGTTGCAAGCTGTCCCGCGTTGCAGTGAGTGAGGATACCGTCTCCGTCTTTAATGAGTGTAACGCCATACTCTCCAATTTTTCTGCACACTTCAACATCTTCTGCCTTAATACGCTCTGACTCAGCTCTCATCTCTGAAATAAGCTCTTTTCTCACTTCAGCAAAATCAGAGCTTTCTGAATTTTTTTCTCTATAAAAGGCATCAATATGGCTTTCCATCCTGTTAAGCGCCCAGGAGAGATTTACAGCTGTCGGCCTTGAAGAATTGAGATAATCACTCTTTTCCTTAAGCTCTTTCATGAAGGCCTCGTAGTTGTCCGCCTCAGAGTGCTTCATCAAAAGATAAATTCCAAATCCGGCTGTTACTCCTATAGCCGGTGCGCCTCTTACCTGTAAAAGATAAATAGCATCCCATATCTCTTTTCCCGTATGAAGTCTAATTATCTCAGTTGTCCCGGGTAAAAGAGTCTGATCGATGATCTCTATCGCATCATCCTCGTCAACAAGTGCCACTGTTTCATAATCTAAAATACTATTCATATTTAACCTACTCTCTTTTTTATCAAAAATCCCATTTACGGTTAAAGGAGCCTGCTGAAAGCTCTAGTTTTTCTCCACTTGGAAGTGTAAGGGTACAGGTTGTCCCTGCAGGAACTTCGCCCTCCACAGTTTTCTCTGTAACGTTCCAGCTCACCTTTATCATACCAAACTTTGATTCATAGCTTCCACTTGCATATTCAAGGCCGCAGTTATAAGCAGGTTCTATGTAGAAATGCTCAAATCCCGGAGCATTCTCGTCGGTCTTTATCCCCAGAATATCAGTGAACAGGAAGCTGCAGGCACAGGCATAAGCCGCATGGTTGAGCGATCCGTAAATTCTGTATTTACCATCTTCATAGGGATTGCCATAAGCATCATAGGGCTTAAAGGCATTTATATCCTCAGGGTTTGTGGTAAGCCCTTTTACAACCATCGGATAAGCAAGACCTCCGGGCTGGCTGTTTTCAAGGACACGCACTGCAGTCTCATAATTGCCCCCGGCTCCAAGCGCAGGCAAGAAGCTGGACATGCCCGAATAACCGGGATAAAAACTATAGCCAGAATAATCTGCAAGGAGTTTTAGTCTCTCTTTTGCCCCATCTGCCAGATTCTCAGGAAAAAGATCAAACATGATTCCCAGGGAATAAGCTGTATCAGACTCAACTTCTGAATACAAAATGCCCACATCAACAGCTCCGTCTTCCCTTATGTACTCTCTCTGCCATCTGTCTTTAAACTTATCAGCAATGTTGCTGTATTTTGCTGCGTCACTGTCTTTCTTAAGAACTGCAGCCATTTTGCTTACAAGTCTTGCCGAGTTTGCACAGTAAGCTGTATCTGAAAGTTCCTCTACTGTCCCCTGCCCGGCCAAATGATCACCGTAGCCATTTGACTTTCTAAGAAAGTCGTCAGATGTTTCAACAAGATAATCCACCCATTTACAAAGTGAATCGTAGTTATCTTCAATAAGCTTGACGTCTCCATACTGAAGATACATATTCCAGGTCATAATAGCAGCCGCATCACCCCAGCAGTTATGCCCGCCAAAGGGCTCCTTAAAGGGCACAACATCGGCAATTGTTCCAGCATCTCCCTGCTGAAGCCTAAGAAGCTTCAAGTAATTTTCATAGAACTCCCTTATATCATACTGATACAGTCCAAAGAGGGACACTGCATGTGCATCACCGCTCCAGCCAAGTCTTTCATCTCTCTGAGAGCAGTCTGTTGGAACATCCATGAAGTTGCTGACCATGCTGTTCTTGGAATTTGCATAAAATCTGTTGATGATATCAGAGGAGCAGGAGAAATCTCCCACCTCTGCAATATCAGTTGCAAGCACAATTGCCTTTATATTCTGCGGCTCGATTTTCTTAGAAAGACCGGTTATCTCAAGATACCTGAAGCCATGATAGGTATGGTCAAAACTTATGCTCTCTGTCGAACTTTCTTTTCCTATATAGTCACCAGCTTCCGATTCAGGATTTCCGACAATATAGTAATCAGTTGCCCTTGCTGTAAAAAGATTCTCAGTCCATATCGTTCCAGGCACGCCATCCGCATCCGCCATGTCAGCATCATTTAAATACTCGCCATATCTAAAGGTAATGACCTGGCCTTCCTGCAGCTCGCCCTTTGCGAAATCACTTAAGTTAAAAGAAATTGTTCCTGCAATATTCTGCCCAAAATCATAGACGTAATGGCCCGCTTCCGGTTCCGTGACACTGACGCAGTCCAGCTTATTGACAGCACGTATCGGTGAGATCTCTTTTTTTACAATCTCAGCATTGAGAAAAGAGTCTTTTACATCGTCCACTTTTGCTGCGAACCACTTCTCTTCGCTTAAAAGCTTAAATCTTTCATCAATGATCTCGCCGTTATATACATCATCAAAGCGATACTTCGTATCCGTATAGACTTTGAAGCTCTCATCAGTAGGAATTATCTTCGTTTCACCGTTTTTATAAACAATAACAAGTTCGCCCTTTACAGCTGCGCCTTTTCCCCATCTCTTTGCTACCTCAGGATATCCCGAGCCTCTGTCAAAAAAGCCATGAAAAAGAGCTATGTCGAGGGTATTGTTATCAGTAATAAAATCCGTAACATCGTAGGATACATATTCCAGATACTGGTTATAGATCATCTTTCCGGGAGAAAAATAATCTGCTGAAATTCTCTTGCCATTTATATACGCATCAAAGCTTCCCAGCGCAGTCATGTAAAGATAAGCACTATCCAGTTCTTTTGGATCGCACTCAAACTCTTTTCTAAAAAGAGGCGCCGGATCTGCCTCTGTCTCTGAAAGCACAAATCCCGAGTAAAGCATTAAGCTCTTGTTGTCGTTCTCTTCTCTAGTCTTTATGCTATATGGTGAAAAAGCGCTTTTGGCCTGGCTGGAATAATTGTAATCATATAGGTGATTAACGAAATTTCCATCAAAATCATCCATAAAGATCACTTCACCGTCAGCCTTAACCAGAAGATTATCAACAGCAGCTGTCGCAATTCCTCTGCTCTTATAAGTTCCGACACACCCAAGCGAAAATCCGGGAATTTCCCATGTTCCCAAATCCGCGCCATTGACTGTTGCACTTAGTTCTTTTCCCGAAACGCTGAACATGACTTCGTAATCATGTTCAGGGCTACTGCTAAAAACTGCCTTTCGTGACTCAAAGCTCTCATCTATGATTCCATCTTCAAATCTCTGAAGAGAAAAAATTGCTCCGTCAACATTTCCATCAGCATCTAAATCTGCGCCTTCGTTGTCATAGATTTCGCAGAGTACCAGTTCGCCATACTCGCCCGTCTTATCTCCAAGCACAACGCACGCCGACGTATTCTGCACATTCATGGAAAAAGAGATTTCGTAGTCACGAATATCTTTCTCAGTACTTATTGCTGCATTTCCATCTGCGCTCTCACTTTGATTTTCAGGATTCTCCTTGTCAGGCGCACTGATGAAATGAGCCTTTGACATTCCTGCATCAAATTGTTCAAGCGCAGGTACCTCCGGAAGAAAGCCGCTGCCATCCAGGTCACCATTTTCGTCTGCTGTTTTATTCCCGCAGCCTGAAAGCATAGAAGCTGCTGCCCCTAGCAGTATCATATATGAAATATACTTTTTTCTTATCCGCATTTTAAATGCTCCAATTTTTTCGCATTTTTATCGTATTCAGCAACCAAGTATTTCCTGTACTTTATCGCTGCCATGCTTAGCTGCGTATGAGGCCCACTTCTTAGCCTTAACGAGATTCTTCTCGCCAAACTCACCCTGAAAATATCCGAGTGCAATTTCCTCAGCCGCCTCAATGCTGCCCTTTCCAGCCTTATCTATAAGATCAAGCAATTTCTGCTTCTTATCCATCTTTATAAACCATCCTTCACCAACTATCATTTTCTCACGAAACCCGCAGTAAATGCGCGTTTCTGAAATTTCATCTAAGATATAATACAATCTTGAACATAAAGTTCAAGATTGTATCAACCAAGCCAATTAAAATCGACTATGTCGAAGAGGCTTGGTTGACTCCTGAATCATTTTCTCACGAAACCCGCAGTAAATGCGTGTTTCTGCATCTAAGATATAATACTATAAAACCCAAACATTTACTACCTCACAGAGCAGTATCCCCCCAGTCCAATTCAGAGTTATCCATCGCACTATGAAAAGCAACGGCTTCGGAGTATTTCACTTTTTTATCCGGAAATAAAACAACGGCTTCGGCATGTACATACGAGTCAAAACGATTTATTTTTCGTCCGTCTTATATAGCCTAGTGCCCTACAAAACCAGAAAAATATCGAGGCTTTGAATCGTATGTACATCCGAAGCCGTGTACTATTTCACAATGAATCAACACAGCCGAAGCCGCGTCCTATCTCCACAATGAATCAACAATCAGCCCTTTGCTGCAAGAGCTTCTTTGATCTTCTTGGTGAGTGCAGGAACAACCTTGTTGAGGTCGCCTACTACGCCGTAATCAGCTACGTCAAAGATAGGAGCATTCTCATCCTTGTTGATAGCGATGATGATGTCAGACTCTTCCATACCTGCTACATGCTGGATAGCACCTGAAATACCGATAGCGAAGTAGAGCTGAGGACGAACTGTCTTACCTGTCTGTCCAACCTGAAGATCCTTTGGCTTCCAGCCTGAATCAACAACTGCACGTGAGCAGGAAA
>JAEEGL015981292.1_pt1 | contig 24055 bp, 15 predicted proteins | sample 9134231 | NCBI WGS metagenome assembly JAEEGL01 (sample SAMN16246548, study PRJNA631951) | gut metagenome | biome: gut microbiome; feature: rumen; material: fiber-attached | host: Bos | place: Iran: Karaj | collected 2018-10
AAGTTAGATGTATCTATTAAATGGCCTAACGATATCTATGTTAATAATAAGAAAGTATGTGGGATATTGTTAGAGAGTAGAATACCAGAATATATCGTTATCGGTATCGGTATTAATGTTAATCAAAAGATATTTAATGGTGATTATGCCCATCTTCCGAGTTCTTTATCTTTAGAATTAGGTAGAGATATTGATTTATCGACGTTTTTAGACACTTTATTCGATTATCTATATAGAAAGTTGTCTTCTCTTAATTTATTTAAAGAAAAGGCCTTTAAATATGTTTGTAATAGAAACTATCTATTAAACAAAGAAGTAAGTTTTATCTATAACAATAATTCTATGAGAGGGATAGTAAGAGGTATTGATGATAGATATAACTTAGTAGTGGAAGTAGATAATAAGTTAATCACCCTTACTAGTGGGGAAGTTAATAATATTAAATGAGTTACCGCTGAAATAATCAGAACCTAACATTTAAATAGTGGTGGGTTTTATTGTATAATAATGAACCGAGTTATTAAAAAAGATTACGATAGTTATGAAAAAGATTAGATCGCTTTTTAAGACGTTGTTCTTAGGCCTGGCCTTAGGAGTCGGTGCATTTGGTTTAACTGCATGTGCTTCTTCGGAAGAAAAAGCTACTAGTTATGATTTCACGTGCATTAGTTGCACATACAATAGCAGTGAAGACACAACATTAGTTACTTGGTCTTCTACCTTAACTAATGGAAGCATTTATGACATGACCGAGGAATCTTTTGCGTTCGACCTATTCCAAGGCGAAACTTATGTTCGGACAACAGACTATTGTACTTATTCAATCAAAATTAAACACGGCAAGTCAGATTTTGGAAGACGTAACTTCACTGTCTCCGGAAACATTACAAAGGTTGATTTAAATAATTGGAAAGCAAAATTTTCAAATGTTTGGGATACTTATAAAATTTGGTTTATAGTGACAATTGTAGTTGCCTCACTAGCAGTGATTGGTTATGGAATATTTGTATTTATTGCTGCCTTTGAACTTGGCGATTTGTTTGAATTCTTAGGTGAACATTTCTGGACTATTTTTATTGTTGCTGTTCCATTTATTCCATATTTTGCATCATCCATTTCTTCTGGTGTATGGAGTTGGGTGCCACCTTTAATTATTGGCGGTGGAATTTTATCTATAATCGTTGTTGCATTAATCATTCATTTAGTTCGATTTATAATCGAAAAGAAACTATATGGCGGAGCTAGTGAATATGTTTCTACTGAAGAAGCTTTATCCCAATTTACAGTTAATCAGCTTAGAGAATATTGCAGAGATAATGGATTTAAAGGATATTCAAAAATGTCAAAAGGCGAACTTGTAGAATTGATTATGTCTGGAGAATCTGTTGAAACCGATGAAAGTGGCGAGAATAACCCAACGCCAATAAAGAAAACAACAACATCAAAAGCAAAAAAGATTAAATTTGATGATATTGCTGGATTAGATGAAGTTAAAAAGACTTTCAAAGAGAAAGTTGTTATGCCATTTGAACATCCTGATTTATTTGAAAAATTCGGCAAAAAGGCCGGTGGTGGTATTTTACTTTATGGACTACCAGGCACAGGCAAAACCATGTTCGCTGAAGCTGCTGCTAATGAAGTAGATGCGTTATTTATTCCTGTTAAATGCTCTGACATTAAATCAAAGTGGTATGGTCAATCAGAAAAGAATGTTAAAGCCATTTTTGCTAAAGCAAGAAAAGCTTCTAAATCTATTATTTTCTTTGATGAATTTGAGGCCATTGGTGCAAAAAGAACTGATAGTTCAGATAATGCCAACAATGATTTGGTCCCTCAAATCTTAGCAGAAATGCAAGGAGTAGGATCATCATCTAGCAAATCAACGATAGTGGTTATTGCTGCCACAAATAAACCATGGGCTATTGATTCTGCTTTCATGCGTCCTGGTAGATTTGACAGCAAGATTTATGTTCCATTACCTGATTTTGATGCAAGAAAGAAATTATTCGATTTACAGCTTAATAAATTACCAGTTGCTGAGGATTTAGATTTAGAATATTTAGCCAAGATTACCGATGGCTTTAACGGCGCAGACATAAAAGAAGTCTGTGAAAAGTTAAAAATGTCCGCAATTAATGATTCTCTTGAAAAAGGAGAAGAGCAAACCATAGGTATGGATGATGTTAAAAGAATTGAAAATGAGATTAGATCTTCGGTCTCTTCAGAAGATATAGAAAGATTAAAAGAATTTGAAGAAGGTAGATATTAATTTGTTTGAATACAAAGCAATCAATCTAGTGTCAATTCTGCAGAAGAAGAAATGAATAAATATGCAATTATCCACAAAGATAGAAAAGTTAAGAAAGAAAAAAGGTTGGTCACAAGAAGAACTCGCTGATGCAGTAGGGGTTTCTCGTCAATCTGTTTTTAAATGGGAATCAGGTGTTAACACTCCTGATATCGATAAGATGAAGAAACTCGTTTCTATCTTTAATGTTAGCTATGATGTCTTATTAAATGACAATATTGAATTAGATGATGACTTACATGTTATAGAACATAAAGAAGAGAAACCAAAGAAAAAGATTAATAGGAAATTTATCTTTATTCCTCTTGCTATAGTCCTTGGTATCAGTGTTATTACTGTTTCATCAATATTTATTGTTAGAGGTGTGCAACACGCTCAAAAGGTGCAAGAGAATAAAAGAATAGAAAAAGAAAACCAAGAAAAGATTAATTATGTCATCGATCTAATTAATGATATCGGTGATGTTACATTAGAATCAGAACCAAAGATTATTAAAGCGGAAAAAGCCTATAACTCTTTAGCGGATAATCTTAAAGATGATGTTACTAATTATAATGTTTTAGTTAAAGCAAGAGAGACTTATGAAGAACTTGCTTATCAATATAGAGAAGAAATCACTAAAGATGATCCTACTAGAGATATTGTTTTAAGTGATTTAAATGGTGAATGGCATTCTGATGATGAAATAGTGTGGAAGATACAAGATGTCGCAGGAAAATCATCAGTCCTTTATTGGACTAGCACTGATCCTAATGGTTCTGCAATATCTGCGAATTTAAAAAACTCGGTTCTTGTGGGATATAACAATCTCACGATGAAAATGGAATTTAAGTTATATCATTATTATTCTTTTGGTGAAGAATTTTTAGATGTATCAATGAAAAGATATTCCGATTCACCAAATGGCTTTACTCTCTATTATGAGGACATAGTTTTTACAAAAAAAGCTTAATAAAATTAATTTTTTGATAAATGTAAACCGATAATTAACAAAAATTAAACCGTGGGTTTCTTTTTGCTGTTTTCGCGATAGTTTACAATTTTTATCGTTAGGTATCGTTTGTATGAAGTTATCAGATAAGATTGTCAGACTGAGACGCATTAGAGGGTGGTCACAAGAAGAACTCGCTAATCAGATTGGCGTCTCTCGACAAGCCGTATTTAAATGGGAATCAGGCGCGAATACACCCGATTTAGAAAAGATTAAGAAATTAGTGAAACTCTTTAAGGTTTCTTATGATTTTTTATTAGATGACGAAGTGGAGTTTGATAGATAAAATAAAATCTAGATGAATTGGAAAGGAATAATAAATATATGAGAAAAAGATTATTTTCTATTTTGGCTGGATTTGTTGTTTCATTGACTTTATGCGCTTGTGGAACACCTAAGGTTGACAATCATAGTGGAGAAAGATTTGAAGTTACTTTTAAAAATTATGATGCTTCTATATTGTTTTATACTTCTGTTGAATATGGAGAAACAGCAGTGTATCAAGGTGAAACTCCGACAAGACCTACTACCGATGATAATAGATATGATTTTAGTGGTTGGGACAAACCGTTAGAGAACATTAGACAAGATACAACTTTTATTGCCCAATATAATGAATTACCTAATAAATTTACTGTGAATTGGGTTGTAGATAATAAAAATACCAGTGAACAATATCACTATGGCGAAACACCCTACTTTAAAGGTGATTTATCAAAACCATCTACGGTTGAATATGAATATCAATTCAATAGATGGGAACCAGCAATCACTCCTGTAATAGAAGATATTACTTATACCGCAATCTTTGATGAGAGTTATGCCATATATCAAGTTAGGTGGCTTAATTATGATAGAACTGTTCTTGATGTTGAATATTATGAATATGGTTCAATAGCCACATATAAACATGAAAATCCTACAAGACCATCAACCGCTCAATATAGTTATACTTTTATAGGTTGGGGCCTCGGATCAAAGGTAGTGGATGGTAATAAAGAGTTTATTGCTGAGTATTCGGAAACATTAAATCAATACACAATTACCTGGGCTAATTGGAATGGCTCAACGCTTCAAACTGAAACGTATGACTATGGTTCTACTCCATCTTATAAAGGTGAAACGCCAACCAAACCTAATGGTAATGGATATAAATACACTTTTTCAGGTTGGTCACCAACAATAACTACCGTTACTAAAGATGCTGCATATACCGCAACATTTACTTCTACATATATATCTGATATTAACTATGGAACGGAGCAAGAACCTTTAACAATTTCTCAACTCCTTACTGAAGTCGCTAAACTTGAATTAACTAATAAGTCATATTCTCCACAATATTTCTTTGTCAAAGCAACATTAAAAGGCACCATTACCGGTAACGCCGATGGTGGTCACAAATTCAAATTAACTGATGGCGAAAAAGATATGGATGTCTCTTCCGCTCAAGTTGAAGAGGGCAAAACAGCCACTGATTATGCTAATGGTGATATCATCACCTTAAGAGCATATGCGAGAGCTGATTCTTCTAAAACTAACGGCTATTATTTCTCTTACAATCTTGGTGGTGAATCCGGAAAGAACGCCCCACAAATTATTGCTTCTGAAAAGGGCCAAGGTGGCGAAACAGTTCCAGAACCATCCGTTACCAATTGCACATTAGCAGAATTCATTGCTAATACAGAAGGTAACTACAAGAAAGCATTCCATTTCTCTGCTCAAGTTAAATCCGTCACCGGTGATCAATACGGCAATATGTATTTAACAGATGGCACAAATGATTTACGAGTCTATGGTTCTACAGCAACCACAAACGCACTCGCTTGGAACGATGCTGATGCCTATATATTTAATAACCCCAAAGACTTCTTAACTAATACCACCACAAATGTTATTCAAGCTGGTGATACAGTGGAAGTTAAATTCGTCCGTTGTGACTATAACACAACAATCTAAGGCTGTGGTGTTATCTTATCTGTCAACTAAGAATATAAAACTGAAATTGACACGTAAGTTTAATAAAAACAACATATAGTTATACTTGAAATAATAGATAGTACTTTCGTACTATAAAAATACTGGTTCTATATTTAAGGGAGTACATTCCCGTTATCAGTTATTTAAAAAATTCACTGAAAAAGCGAATATATTTAGGAAGGAGGAATCCGCATATGACATTAGGTGGAAAAATTAAGAAATTAAGAAATGAAAAAGGATTAACACAAAAAGAATTAGCGGATCAATTACATGTTTCTTTCCAAACAGTTAGTAAATGGGAAAATGATGAAAACGAACCAGATATCGCTACAATTAAAGAATTTACAAAATTATTTGGTTGTACTTTAGATTATTTACTTAACGATGAAGATGAGGAACCAAAAGAAGAATCGGTTCCTGAAATAGTCGAAGAAGAAAAACCCAAAGAAGAAGCTCCTAAGACAATTATTATTCATCAAAAGGAATTACACGTATGCGCAAGATGCAATAAGGATATCCCCGAAGATGAATTAGTTTCTGAAGATGTGACAAGAAAAGAAAGATATGGAAGAAGTACCAGAACAGTTTCAATCGGTCAAACTTATTATCACAAGCATTGTTTAGAAGAAGTTAAAAGAGAAAGAGAAAGAGCGGCCCAACGTTTAAAAGATGAGAGGGCTTCTAGAAATAAAAAGGTAGTATGGGGATGGAGTATTGCTGGCGGTGCAGTGGCATTAACTATTGCTTTATTAGTGATGTTATTAGTGCCGGCTTGCCAAGAAGTAATCCAACCAGGCTTTGCGGTTCTTTATAGCTTTATCGCAAGTTATGGTATCTTCTCTATGCTTTATTGTATTATTTCCGGTTCTTATATCGGTGATGTCTTTGTCTGGTGTGCAGGACTATCTATTAAATTCCCAGGATTGATTTTTACATGGGATTTAGGCGGTTTTGCGTGGTTAATTGTTATGAAGATATTATTTGCCGTTCTCGGATTTATCATCGGTGTATTAGCCTTATTATTCGCGATTGTTTTATCTGCAGCATTAGGTGCAATATCATTCCCATTTGTTTTAATTCACAATATACATACAGATTACGAAGATGTTTTTTAAAGGAGAAAAATTATGTCTAAAAAGTATTTAAGATTAGTACCTGCCTTATTGGTCCTATTATTAGCGGCATGTGGTACGAAACCTACACCCGCACCGACACCAACTAGTTCTTCGGAGCAAGAAAGTACTTCACCTAGTTCTGAATCAAGCAGTAGCGAAAAAGAATCTAGTAGTGAATCTAGTAGTTCAGAAAGCCAAAAACAAGAATTTACTAATGTCTTCTTCGATAGTGCGACCTATACTTATGATGGAGCCTCTCACATTCTTGCCGAAGTTAGAGGCGCGCCAGAAAATACCACAATTACTTATCAGGGAAGAGAACCTCGCACGGAAGTCGGTGTCTATGAAGCGTGGGCAACATTAAACAAAGAAGGATATAACGAAAAAGCATTAAGTGCGAGATTAACGATTAATCCTGCTGAATTCTCTGGTTTAACATATGAAAGTAAAACCATCACATATGATGGTAATGACCATATTAACGATGTTTCTTTAGTGGGCACACTTCCTGATGGCACCACAAAAACCGAAACAATCAAAAATGAAAATGGTGAAGATGTGACATCTGCGATTAATGCTGGTGTTTATTCTTATAATGTCGTTTTAAGAAAAAACAATTACTTAACAGCATCATTAAACGCCACTTTAACAATTAATAAAGCGAATATTACTGGAGTTTCCTTTAATAGTGAAACCATTACTTATGATGGTGGTTCACATACTTTAACAGTCACTGGTAATTTACCTGCTGGCGCTAATGTGCAATATACAAATAATGGCCCATATACCGATGCTGGTGTCTATCAAATGAAAGCCGTTATTAGTGCGCCAAACTATAACAATTTAACATTAAACGCTACTTTAACTATTAATAAAGCCAATTACACAGGTATCACCTTTAATGATGCCGAATTTGAATATGATGGCAATCCTCATACCATAGCGATTGTTGGTACCTTACCAAGCACATCTTCTGTTGCTTATACTTCCGATGTGGAAGGTGTTACTAATACAGCGACTGATCCAGGCGAATATAATGTCACCGCAACTATCACTGATAAAAACTTTAATACATTAGTGTTGAACGCGAAGATGACCATTAAAACCGAAGATGATGAAAGATATTTGAAGTGGAGTGGTGATACATTATTCTTCCAAAACGCTATCCACGATAATTTACTCTATGCTTATAACGAAGCAGATGACAAATTAATGAAGGCTAGCGGTGACAACGCTGTCGATATTATCGAATATCAAGATGATAGTGTGATGTTTGTTTCTAAATCATTAATATCTTCTTCTATTAAGACTGCTGCTTATGATGCTAGTAAACAATCCGTTGATTTATCAAGCATCCATTCTGCTAGAGCAAGATATGTTCAATATGGTGGTGGAAACATCATTTATTATGTTGTTAATGGTTTAACACAAGCTAAATCCGGTATTTATAAAGCTGATTTATCTGGTGAAGAACCAGTTGTGACTTGTTTAAGTGTTGGCAAAGCCAAATACTTAACATTAGTTGGCTCACAATTATATTTTGCTGATGGTGGTAATGATTACAAATTATCTTATATCTCTACTAGTGGTGAAAACCAAACTAGAACCTTATTAGTGGATAAGAAGATTAAGAACCTTTATTACAATAATGGTAACTTCTTCTATACAGTTAATAATTTATTAGGTGATTATATCGAACGTTATAACTCTTCTAATGGTGCAAGAAAATTAACAAGTGATGCTGGTATTGATTTCTGCTTTATCGGTGGATATCTCTATTACATCAATGTCGATAAATTAAATACCAAGATTTGGGGCGAAGGTATTTATAAAGTGAGCACTTCTCCAATTGCGGACAATAATAATGCCGGAACTAAAGTTATCGAAAATGAAAAGGGCTTATGTTCTTTAATCACTGATGGCGAATATCTCTATTACTATGATATGGACGGTTATAAGTTAATTAAAGCTAGTGTTGATGGAGACATCGTTTGTGATTTATTAGAAGGCTTTGTAAGACCAGAAGATCCCACACCAACTTCTTTAGGTGGTGATTTAGAAGAATATAATGGTCTTCTATATTACTTAGATATTTGGGATGAAAAGAGTCTCCATTATTACAATCCACAAACTAAGGCTAATGTAAGATTAACCGCGAATAAAGTGGATAACTTCTCTATAATCGGTGACTTTATTTACTTAAATATGGTGTCTTATCTTGTTAATAACGACACCTATAGATTCAATCTCAAAGCTGGTGGTGAACCAGAGAAGATTAACACTAACGATGGTGTTGATTTCGTCAGCGATGGGACATATCTCTATTATGCTCAAGATAATGGAGCGGGTGCTAAGACGGCGATTAGAAGAACTAATTTAGATACCATGGCAGATGAAGAAGTCTACAACAAAGGTGTTTCTAACTTAAGAATGATTAATAATGCCTTATATTTCATCGATGGTTATCAAATCTTCTCTATGAATTTAAGCACTTTAGCCACAACTGAAGTGAAACCAAACAATAAATCAGTCCATACAACAGTGTTTGATACTGATGGCACAAATATTTATTATCGTGAAATGTATAGTGTTGGTTATGCTTTAAAGCGTTTAAGCAAATATAACATCTCTTCTAATACTTACACTGCAATGGCGACAGATAAGACCGATCCAGTTAATATCGTTTATCACGATGGTTATGTTTATTACTATACTGATACAACTACCGCTGCAGATAATGGTTTATATCGTGTTAGCGCTACTTCGACATCTACCTCTCAAGGAACTTGTGTCTTAGCGTGTAATTCCACTTATTACGCGACCACATTCGCATTTGTGGGAAATAATATCTATTTCTTAAATTACAAGACTGGTGGCTTATTTGGTGATTCTCGTATTTATGAATTACCAATCAGTGGTGGAGAACCAGTTAAGGTTGCGTAATTAAAGTTAAATAACTCTAAAAAAGTATAAGGTGATGTAATGGTGCATCACCTTTTTTAGTTACGCTTTATAGTTTTTAGTATTAAATACTCGACTAATCCGTATGTTTTATGTATTATCTTTTTGTAGGGACAGTTGATTAAAATCTAGATATAAGAAATCTATATCTACTAAGTTCTGCACGAGGAAATTAGAAGATAAACCTTGCTTATAATTAAATTAGAATCAGCCCACCGAAAGAATCTTTTTGGTGACTTTTTAGTCCCTATGGAAAGGATATGTTTCGATATGGAATTTGATTACAAAAACATCCAAAAAACAATTGGATACACTTTTAAAAATCTTGATTTGCTAGGTCAAGCATTTACGAGAAAGAGCTATTCACAAGAAAATGGTGGGCAAAATAATGAAGTCCTTGAATTTGTTGGTGACAAAGTTTTGGATTTGGTTGTCACTAAAATGCTTGTGGATCATTATGGTGTTATGACTGAAGACAAACAATGGAAGGAATTTAAATTAAAAAATCCCACTTATTTTCAAACCAAGAGTAAAGAAGGTATTTTTACTGACATTAAGAAAGAACTAGTGCAAAAGAAAACATTAGCACATGCTATTGATGATTTGGGTTTTGCTAAATTTCTTTTCTTGGGAAAAGGGGAAAATATTAATAACCTAAGTGATTCTATTAAAGAAGATTTATTTGAAGCAATATTGGGCGCTGTTGCTATTGATTGTGAATGGGACCTGAATAAACTCATTTATACAACTGAGTGCATGATGGACATTCATGGTTTCCTTGATAGCGATTTTGAAGATAGTAATTATGTAGGAATAATTCAAGAATGGTATGTAAAACAATATGGTTTATTACCTAATTACGATATTAGACAATCTCTTTATAAACATTCATTCATTTGTTCTTTAACACTTGGCAATAATACTTTTACAGGTGAAGGAATTAGCAAAGCTAAGGCAAAAATGAATTGTGCGGAAGAAGTATATTGGTTTTTGAAAGATAACGGATATATTAAGGATTCTATTGAGGATTTTATTGGAAATTATGATGAGTCTAATGCTCTAATGATTCTGAATGAATTGTATCAAAAGAACTTAATTGATAAACCAACATTTACTTTTACTGAAAAGTGCGATGGTGATGAAATTTATTGGTGTTGCACTTTATCCATCAACGATTTTAAAAAGAAGACAAAAGGCGTCGGGTACACCAAGAAAGATTCTCAAAGAGATGCAGCAGTAAAAATGTTGGACTATTTATCTAGGTAAAAACTTATGAGCAACAATATTAATCTTTTTGAAAACTCAAATGCTTATTACAGAGAATTATTTCGTTCTTATAAACGCATTTTTTCTGGAGTTATAAAAGAAACATTCCTTATTGAAATGTTTAAGAGAGTGGAAAGCGACCCGAGATATGGATTAATTCTTATGCAAACTAATGACATAAACAATCTACTGTCTTTAGATAGGATTGTTGTCGGAAGGGGATTTGGTTCTACAAGTATATGTAAAATGATAGTGATGAATCATTACGCTAACACAGTGTCGTTGTCTGATTCTGATAGGGGTAAGAAACAAGAAAGCAATCAATATAAAGAAGAATTGATTAATGAACTCTTAGGAATGGCTAAAATTGAAAAAATAGCAACGCTTGATTACAGCAATACTTCTTTAGAAGCTTATTTACCATTAATTTACTATATCTCGGCATTATGCAATTATTGTGGAATCAAATACGATGAATTTGTTAACGAAAAGAAAGCGGTCAGGCCACCATTTAATAGTGATTTTAATTATAAAATGCTCTACAAACTTATTATTAAAATAAAAGCATGTATTAATCTTGCTGATATTCGTGCTATTGATGAGCTAATGGTTGTTTTTAGAACTTTGATTGAATTGTTTATGATTTATGCTGCTTTATGGGATGAGAGTGATATTGCTATTAATTCTTTTGATGAATTTAATCAAGCATCCTTTAACAACAACTACAATGGAATAATTCCTGAACACATTAAGATTATGGCTAAAGATATGGGTGTTGATTCTGTTAAGTTTGTAAACTATGGTTGGATTAAAAATCTTGCCGGTTTTAAAGATTTGACAAATAAATCACGTTCTTTCAATCTAAGTGGTTTGGGAAAAATACTTGATAAGAAATGCGAATATTTTTGTCAAGATTTTGGTTCTACGATGTGCAAACTATACAAAGCATGCAATCCGCAAACGCACGGGACTACGCTAATGATGAATTACTTTCAATTAGAATTGCATATTTTTCAGAATATTGCGGTAATGCTAAAGTTCATTTGTGAAATAATGTCTGAATCTTTATTTACTTTTGATTTCAAATATGGAGATGTTGATTTAATCGAATATCTCAACGCTGCATTAGATGAGTCAAGAAAAGTTTATGAATGGTTAAATTCTAACGAAAAGAATTTATATAAAACAAATATTGATTATAGAAACAGGGCTATTTGTGTTTTAAAAATGAAAAATAATTAATTTAAGATTAAATTATTACGTTTTTTTAAATGCTCGAAAAAGTTATCTCTTTTATCAAGATATCTTTGATGTGCCCTTTTTGGTACATCCGTTTAGTTATTTTGTTTATAGTGAAATATTTTGACTTGTTATTAAGTGAATAATAATTAGGAGTAGTTAAATATGGGTGGTTATTTTAAATTCATAGGAGTAATAGAAATCATAGGCTGGATTATTGGCTTCATACCATTTGGCATTGGATTACACAATCAATTCCAAAGTGGAATGGATTTAATTTCTATTTATTTTATTGTTGCCTTAGTGTGTTACATCATATTTGGGCCAGCGCTTGGTTTAGCATTCTACCAATTAGGCAATTTAGTTCAAGAACATCGAGAATAAATAAACTAACATAGTGAGTTTATATATAAGAATTGATAAAATATATTTATTAAAAATTCATAGTAAAAAAATTAGGAGAATTGTAGATATGAAAAAAAGAATTTATATGGCCAAAGAAATAAGAGCTTGCTATGAGGAAAACATGAATAAGTTTTGCGATGAAGCAGTAAAAAATGGATGGCAAGTTCAAAATTTTGCTAGCAATGGCAATGGTACGATACTTGTTTTGTTTTATAAAGAAGTGGAATAAAAACTAAATAGTTATTGTTGCATACACTTGATAATTGTTTTAAAAACATTGAAGGAGGTTTATAGATATGGAATATGTCACTTTAGCGTTATCTGCAGTTGCAGTTATCTTAGTTATTATCGTTTTGATAATGTTATTAAAGAACAAGAAAACTGGTGATATTACATTAGGAGATAATGAACTAAAAAAGATTAGAGAATCAGTTAACGAGGCCGTTAACAATTTAAGTAATCCTATTAGTTCATTAGTGGCGGAGAAGAATGCCTCCTTGATGAAGGAATTAAATACTAAAGTTAATGAATTAAATAATAAGATTGATGAGTTAGTTAAATCACAAAAAGAATTAAATGAGAAAGAGAATAAGTTTAAAGAAGAAGTCACTAATCTATTAAGTGATAACAACAATAAAACTAATAAGTTGATCACTGACTTTGTTAATCAATATACAAAAGATAGTAATAATCAAAAAGAAGAGATTATGAATAAACTCTCTGCCGAGATTAAAGAATTTAATAAAGCAGTAGAAGAAGCGCTTAAAGGCTTTGATAAATCTATTAAAGATAAATTAGATGAATTTAAGAATAACACTAAAGAGTCTATTAATACTTTAAGTGAAACAGTTAATAAGAACTTAACTGATATTAGAACTGATAATAATGAAAAGTTAGAGAAGATTAATGAATCTGTTAATGAGAAACTTCAAAAGACATTAGAAGATAAATTAAAAGACTCCTTCAAGAGTGTGGTAGAAGGTATCGGCGATGTCAATAAAGCAGTAGGAGAGATTAAAGGTCTTGCTACTGATGTCGGTTCTTTAAAGAATGTTTTAACTAATGTTAAGACTAAAGGTATTATGGGTGAAGTTATCTTAGGTAACATCATTAGAGAATTCTTAACTGCGGGACAATACGAAGAAAATGTTGTTACTAAAGTAGGATCTAACGAAAGAGTGGAATTTGCGATTAAGTTACCAGGGCAAAAAGATAATACTATCTTCTTACCTGTAGACTCTAAGTTCCCATATGGTGATTATTCCATTATTCACGAATCATCAGATGTTAATGTGATTAATGAAGCGAGAAAGAGATTGAGAAGTAATCTTCTTGCCTACGCGAAAGATGTTAGTGAGAAATATATCGATGTTCCTAATACCACTGACTTCGCAGTGATATTCCTACCATTAGAAGGTTTATATTTAGAAGCTCTTAATATGGGCTTATTTGAAGAGATTCAAAGCAAATATAAAGTTAATTTAACTGGACCGACAACATTTACCGCCTTTATCAATTCTTTGAATATGGGCTTTAGATCCTTAATGATTCAAAAGAAATCTGCAGATGTCTTTAAATTATTAGGCGCAGTTAAGACAGAATTTGGTAAATTCGCTGATGCATTAGAAAAGACACAAAAGAGAGTGAATGCTGCTGCCGATGATTTAGATGCTTTAGTGGGCACTAGAACTAGAATGATGAATTCTAAACTAAAGAGCATTGAAGCATTAGATGAAGAGACATCTAAGTTATTGATAGAAGGGAATAATAGTGACGAGGAGTAATTTATTATGAAGAAATTATTTTTATTACCAATTTTAATGTTTACATTAACTGCATGTGGTTCAAACAATACATGCAACGCTTGTAATAATAGCGGAAATGAAAATAGAACAGCTGATATTGCCACTAATGACTCGCCCAAAGAAACGGATCAATTAAGTGTTGGCAATTTCTCAAAATATGTGGCAGTAAATACAACTGCTTCCGTTATTTCTAACACAGCAAATAGCGTTATCTTTTATTCATATTTTATCGGAGCAGATTATTGCAAATTCATTAATTGCACAGTTACTTACACGTATGTAGTTGGTAACAATGAACCGAGTTCAAATTCTGGTCAAACAGTTCCTTTAACCTTATCAGGTGATGGGCAAGCAGAGCCATTTCATGTCTCTTTATCGAACGCAAATGCTTATTATAGAATTGTCGTTTTGAACGCTAGTGGAACGGTTGAAGCATATAGATAGGATAAGAAATTTGGAAAACGAAATATCTATTAATAATTTAACTTATCAATTGTCTGAAAAAGAAATATCAAAAATAGTAGACTGTAATGGTTCGATAAAGGAATTCATTGAAAAATCTGCTAATTGTTTTAATCCGTATTATGATATAAATGACTTAGAGATTAAACGTTTAATTAAGAGATTTGTTGCAAATAAAAAAATAACCTCGCTTAAAAGTGGATTAGGTATGTTTGTTAAATGCGAAAACGGAGCAGTTGTAGATAAATCAAACAATCTATATGATTTTGTTTCTTTTTCAAATGATTCAAATATTTACTATTCTTTTGAAAAAATAGAAACAAGATATGCTAACGTCCCTATTGGTTATAATTTTTATGGAACGCTAATTAAATACCGCAATCTTGAGAGTAATATCCATTCTTTCGTTTTTAAATTCTTAAACGATTCAATTAAGGAAACGCTTTCTTTTATTAGCGGAAATATGGTAAAAGAATATTTTAAAGATAGAAATAAAAAGTGCCTTGAAAAATTGACTTTTGATGATTTTAAAACAAGGCTTTTGAGATGGCGTTTATTTATGCTTTCCGAAACATTGTTTGGGTGGTTGGAAAGTTATAAAGATAATTTTGAAAGAGAACAGAACATTTCTTTAGAAGAAATGAGCAATAGGATAAACAGTTTGTTAGATAGATATAGTTTAAATGGAAAGTCTTTATTCACTAAAGTCGAAAAACTAAGCGATTTCAAAAATAGTAGCGGCATTTATTTGCTTATCATGTCTAGTTTTAGGGCTGCCTACATTGGCCAAGCTACTTCATCTATATTCAAAAGAGTATTAGGACACATTCAGCATCCAACATCTGGTTTTGATAAAAGTATACTTCCATTAGATATTACTGAAATATATGTTTTACGGACACCGAAAGATTTAAAGATGATTGATGATATCGAGAGGGATTGTATTGCTACACTAGAAAATATAATATGTGTAAATTCGTCTATTGGAGGTCACAACACAATTGGATCAATACACGATAAAGAATATGATTCGAATAAATATTTGTTAAATCCTGAAAGATTAAAATCTTATTTGAATGCAATATATTAACCAAGGCACATACATTGAAATAGTTTTTATTATTTGATGGGTTTGCATTATATTCATCTTTTAGTCAGAAAATAAATATTTGCGCTTTTATAACCTTAAATTAAATGCGGTTTTCAAATATTCTAAGTTAATTATGGTTAGGGCGGTTAGGCTTATAACTACAACTCGCATAAGGAAGATTTTAATAAGGGTCTATCCATATAGGAAGTAGTGGCTAATGAACTAACGCACCTAACCTTTTCTTTATTTTAGTTTCAAAAAAAGTTATGAAATGATGTCTCCGACCTTTCATTGATGGTCAATGACCCACTCCCCCTATTGAATAATCGACTATTTGAAGTACCGATGCGCCCCACCTCAGAAATACGGGAGGCAAATTTTCTCAGTTTTTGGATAATTCTCAGGATCATAAAAGGGAGGGGGAATCTGAATCTCTACGACTAAAAAAAGTGGACACCGGCCTGGGGTTTCACGCACAAAAATCGCGAAATCAAAGGAGGAATAGGCTAAAAAGCAAACGCTGTATATTTTATATCCTAAAGGATATAACTTGCTATTCTTATAACCAAGAGTGAACATTGTGTAGGAGGAAAAAGCGTAAAAAACATGAAAAAACGCATTAAAAATATGAAAGAAAATGAATTATTTATAAATAGTAAAATTAAAGCTATTTTTAGAAAAAGAGGAAGGCACAATATTGCCGGTGAAGTGTTTGATATTTGTACAGAAAGCAAATCAATTTGTAAAACCTGGGTTTCTATACATGTCACTGGAGGTGATTCGAATGATCCGTATGTCCAATGGATGGTTTCTCATCGAATCAATTGTCTTATTCCTCTTTGTGATGTTTTAGAAGTTCTGTAATTGCACATCCGCATTATGCGCAAAGTTTCGCGCGGAAATAATTAATAATTCTTTCTTCCTGTGTTAAACTTATAACCAGTAGATTGTAAAGGATGTATTAGATGGCTGAATTAGCTCCTGGTTTAAGGGTTATTATTAGAGATGAAGAATGGATGATTAAGAGAATTGAGAAAAATTCTTTTAACAATCAAACAATAGAGTGTATTGGCATATCGCCATTGGTTAAGGATAGAACAGCTATCTTTCTTTCTGACTTGGAAAAAATAGACGTAGTGGACCCGACAAAAACAAAATTGGTTGCTGATTCATCCCCTTTCTTTAGAAAATCAAAACTCTTCATTGAGTCTGCATTAAGGCAACAAATTCCTATCGATTCAAAACTTTGCATTGGTCAAAAAGCCGCTATGGATTTAATGGAATATCAATTAGTTCCAGCCAACATGGCTCTAAGCAATCCAAGACAAAGGATTTTAATAGCTGATTCAGTTGGTTTAGGTAAAACGCTTGAAGCTGGCATTTTGATGTCCGAGCTTATTGCTAGAGGCAAAGGCAAGAGAATACTTGTAGTTACCGTTAAGAGTATGATGATGCAATTCCAAAAAGAAATGTGGAACCGTTTTTCTATTCCTTTGGTGAGACTTGATTCAAATAAGATTCAGAGAATCAGAGCAAGTTTGCCATCAAACTACAACCCATTTTTCTATTATGATAAGACAATTATTTCGATCGATACTCTTAAAAGAGACGTCGAATATAGAACACATTTAGAACAAGCATATTGGGACATTATTGTCATCGATGAAGCACATAATGTAGCCGAGCGTGGTCAACATCAAGCTCAAAGAGCTAAACTTGCTCAATTGCTGGCAAAAAGGAGTGATACTCTAATTCTTTTATCCGCCACTCCTCATGATGGTAGAGCAGAAAGCTTTGCTTCTTTGATGAACATGCTCGATCCAACGGCAATTGCTGATGTTCATAATTACACAAAAGAAGATATTAAAGGTCTGTGCATCAGACGTTTCAAAAAAGATGTTAATAATCAATTGACTTCATCCTTCAAGGATAGAGAGGTGAATATTCAAAAATGTCATGCCTCTATGTTTGAAGAACTTGCTTTTGATTACTTTGCAGACATGAAACTGGAAATGGATAAAGGCAACACCCAAGGTAAGGGAACATTGTTTAAAACAAGCTTAGAAAAGGCTATGTTCTCATCTCCTGCTGCGTGTATTAAAAGTATTGATGAAAGATTACACAAATTAATTGCTAAATATGGCGATGGCAACTTTATTGATATTGAAACCTTAAAGAAACTAAAGCACTTATTAGAGGACATTCACGCAGAAGATTTCTCTAGATATCAAGAACTCCTTACTTTAGTAACTAGTAAGGATTATGGATGGGATAAAAACAACCCAGAAGATAGAATTGTAATCTTTACTGAACGTATTGAAACCATGAAATGGTTGGCAAATCAACTTCGTAAAGATTTAAAAATGCCTGCCAATGCTATTCAAGAAATGTATGGTGGCATGTCAGATGTCGAACAGCAAAAAGTGGTGGATGATTTCGGCAGAAAAGAATCACCTATTCGCATTTTAGTTGCATCTGATGTTGCTTCTGAAGGTATTAACTTGCACTATCTATCACATAGATTAATTCATTTTGATATCCCATGGTCATTAATGGTCTTCCAACAAAGAAACGGAAGAATCGATAGATATGGACAAAAAATAAAACCAGATATTAGATATTTCCTTATCCAAAGCGAAAACGCAAAGATTAATGGCGATGCACGTATTATGCAAATTCTTATTCACAAAGAGGAACAAGCATATAGGAATATTGGTGACCCTGCTCTATTGATGGGCAAGTTTAACATTGAAGAAGAAGAGCAAGAAACAGCAGCCGCTATTGAAAGTGGTGAAGACGCAGAGAAGTTTGCTGAATCTTTAGATTCCTCATCAGAAGAATTCAATCCATACGAGCTTTTAATGGCACCAACAGAAGATGATGTTAAACCAGTGGAAACAGTTAATGTCGAAACTTTGTTTAAAGATTTAGATTATCTAAAACTTGCGATGGGAGCATTACAAGAGTCGGATAGATATAAACTCAGAGAATTATCAACAGTGCAAGGCGTTGAGTTGAATCTTACTGATGAAATTAAAAGAAGATTAAAAGCGTCACTCCCTGATGAGACGTTCCCGAGCGATGATAAATTGAAACTCAGCCCAGATAAGAACTTTATCATGAGTGAAATGGTGAGATGCATGCAAAACAGTATGTCTGAAGATGCATGGCCATCAGCTCAATATTTATGGAAACTCCACCCAATCTTTAACTGGGTGAATGATAAGATTGGACTTTTGTTTGGCAGAGGTGAAGCTCCTGTTTTAGGATTTAAATCAAATGGCAAGAGAACTATTTACATTGTTTCTGGAACAGTTTTTAATAGAAAATCTACGCCAGTCATCGATGAGTGGTTTGCTCTAGTTTATAAAGACAATAAGTTTGAAAAGGCTATAAGCATTAAAGAATTAATTGAAACATTTAGGCTAAATAACACTAGTGTTCCTAACGAAAATGTTTTAACTGACGCTCATATCAAAGAGTGCACAGATAATTTGGAAGACGTTATTAGAGAAACAAGGAAGCTCATTGATATTAAGTGCAACGAATACGAAACAAGAACAAATCCAATTTTGGAAGATGAATTAGAAAAATTAGCTGACTTGCATCAAAAGCATTTGATTAGTAATGAAATTATTGATGTCGACCAAGTTGGTTTATTTGACGATGCTAACTTAAGCAGAACTAAACAGCAAAAGAAGAGTAGAATCGACCAAATATTCGAAGAATATGATCAATGGTATACAGATACAATTAAAATTGAAAAACGACCATATATTAGGGTTGTTGCGGTATTGAAGGAGGTGTAATTATGGCAAACGTTTATCCTGGAATTAACAATTACAACGAATATTACACCAACCATTATTTCTCATCTATTTTTGAAGAGAATACTGCTGCGACTATTTCAGTATGGAGAGATGCTGCTAGAGCGAGCGAAAATTTAAAGACCCCCTGGTCTATGTTAAGAGATTGCGGTAAGCAGTACTATACAGCCCACGAAAAATTCTTAAGAGCAAGAAGTAGCTATCAAATCATTCCGCTTATTAAACAATTAGCAGATTCATATTTATCTGCTCTTGGTTATCCAGAAGCACATCCATTTAAAGCAGAATTATCTGATGGCAGAAAGTTCCCTGTTTATCTAGAAATAAAGAAACAAAACGGAATGCCTCTTTTGTGGTTTGTACTTTCGTTAAATAAAAATGACGAAGATGGAATTATGGATGGCTTTGTCTTCGATGGTGACATTCTCCAAGAAAGCGATTTTGCCGTTGCAGATGTCGATGAAACATTATCCGCTGAAGATGCAATTACAAAGGCATTATTTAACAACGACGTGCCTCCAAGGTGGATTGTTCTTATTGGAATGAACGGCATCGCTCTTGTCGATAGGAATAAATGGAACGAAAAGCGTTATCTTGGTTTTGATGTCTCTACAGTTTTCTCTTATAGAGACGAAAAGACACTTCAAGCTATGGCGGTTCTCCTCCATAAAGAATCGCTTTGCCCAGAAGAAGGAACCTCACTTTTAGATGAATTAGATGAAAATTCTCATAGACATGCTGCTGGTGTTTCTCAAGATTTGAAATATGCTCTTAGAGAATCAATTGAATTATTAGGCAACGAAGTTCTCTATGACCTTAAACATAACAAGCACAGAAATTTAGATACTGACCCAGTTGATCCTGGTGATTTAACAATGCAATGTTTACGATACATGTATCGTATGTTATTCGTTTTATTCATTGAGGCTAGACCAGAACTTGGCTATGCTCCTATGAAAGAAAGAGCGTATGCTCAGGGTTATTCTCTCGAACAATTAAGAGATGTTGCTGATGAGATTAATGAAAACACTGTCGAGATTGGTGACGGATATTATTTCAATGAAACCATAAGCGGCTTGTTCCATCTTATTTATCATGGCTATCCTGAAAACCAAGCTGAATACGACGAAGCCATCAAAAAAGAATCAATCCATGATACATTCGTTGTGCCCCCTCTTAAGGCTCATATTTTTGATCCAGATTTAACGCCATTGATTACTCAAGCCAAATTAAGAAATTCAGTGCTTCTAAAAATTATTAGACTCATGAGTGTTTCTCGTGGTGATAGTAAGAGTGGTGGCGGAAGAATTTCCTATGCCAATTTAGGCATCAACCAACTAGGTTCTGTTTATGAATCACTTCTTTCTTATAGAGGGTTCATCGCTGAAAAAGATTTATATGAAGTTAAAAGAGCAGGGGATTCGTTTGATGAACTTGATGTTGGATACTTCGTATCAGAAGAAGAACTTAATCAATACACTGATGATGAAAGAGTCAGATATGAATATGGCCCTCATAAAGGCAAACCGAGAATGTATGAAAAAGGCACGTTCATCTACAGATTGGCTGGTAGAGAAAGAGAAAAATCTGCTTCCTATTACACTCCTGAAGTATTGACGAAGTGCCTAGTTAAATATGCCTTAAAAGAATTGTTAGTTGATAAAACCGCCGATGAAATATTGAACCTCACAATATGCGAACCTGCTATGGGAAGTGCAGCCTTCTTAAACGAAGCAATTAACCAATTAGCGGATGCTTATGTAAATAAAAAACAAGAAGAACTCGGAGTCTTGATTCCTTATGAAGATAGATTCAATGAAGTTCAAAAAGTTAAAATGTTCATCGCTGATAGAAATGTATTTGGTGTTGACTTAAATAGTACGGCTGTTGAATTGGCAGAGGTTTCATTGTGGTTAAATACCATTTGTGAAGGTGGACATATTCCGTGGTTTGGAACACAAATAGTTAATGGAAACTCTTTGATTGGCGCAAGGAAACAAGTTTATAGAATTGAGCAATTAGAGACTAATAACCAATCATTAAGATGGTATACAAAAGCACCAGATAGAATTGCTCCTGGTGAAACCAGAAGAGGGAATAAAGAAGTATATCACTTCCTTTTAGGCGATCCTGGAATGTGCAATTACACTGATAAAGTAATTAAAGGCCTCGCTCCAAAACAGATTGAGCTGATGAAGAAATGGAGTAAGGAATTCACTGACTCATACAACCCTGATGACATAGAATCGTTGCTGAGATTGTCGCGTGCAATAGATACACTTTGGAGAGAACAAGTTAATTTAAGAAACACTGTTAAAAGGAAAACAGCAGATAAATTGTCTATTTTTGGTCATGATGACAACATTGAAGAGTCACATACAACCATTAGACAAAAAGATTATATTTTTAGAAAACTCTATAAGACAGAAGAAGCGGAAAATGCTGGGCCATATGCAAGATTAAAATTTGCTATGGATTATTGGTGCGCCCTTTGGTTCTGGCCTATAGAAAAAGCGGATTTGTTGCCAAGCAGAGAAACATTCATCTTTGATATGTCTCTCATTCTTGAGGGTGGTATTTTCGCTGTTAAGAAATCTGGCTATACGTATTACAAAACAAAGACCGGTGAGAATCTTTACGGAATTAACTTGCTCGATTATGACAGCGAAACAGATGAAGTTGTTAGCCAAACCGCTAAAGAAATTAAAGCTACTTTTGCTGATTTAGGAACAGTTAATCTTGACCAATTATGTGAGCAGTATGAAAGATTAGCTCTTGTTAGAGAAATTGCAAAAAATAATCACTTTATGCATTGGGAGCTCGAATTCGCTGAACTTTTTGAAGAGCGTGGTGGATTTGATTTAATGATAGGGAATCCTCCGTGGATAAAATTAGTTTGGAATGAAGAGGATGTTCTTTCTGAAAAGAATCCAATTTTTGCAATTAAAAAATTATCAGCCACACAAACAACCAATGAGCGTGCAAACGCATTGAAAGATAAAAAAACATTGGAAAGTTATTACTCTGAATATGAAACAATAACTGGGGAGCAATTATTTATTAATTCATTTGGTAATTATCCTCTCTTGTTTGGACAACAATCCAATTTGTTTAAATGTTTTCTTCCTCAGTCATGGCAATATGTTAAAACAGATGGTGTGGCTGCATTCGTACATCCAGAAGGTGTTTATGATGATCCAAATGGTTCAGCATTGAGAGAAGTCCTATACAAAAAATTAAAATATCATTATCAATTCCAAAACGAGGCAAAACTATTTGAAATTGGAAACAGAAATAAATTTAGTCTAAATGTTTATTCAAATAAACAACGTGAATCTTTTGACACGATTTCCAATATTATTTATCCAGATACAATCGACGATTGCTACGATTCAAATTCTGTTGATGTGGTACCAGGAATCAAGGATGACAAAGATAGATGGTCTAGAATTGGGCACCCCGATAGAATATTAAAAGTTGGTAGCGAGGAACTTAAGCTATTCGCAAAACTATTTGATAATACCGACAAATGGCAAGGAGCAAGACTTCCGGCCCTTCATTGTGTTCAAATGTTAGAGGTGCTCAGATGTTTCGCAAACAGCAATAAATTTATTCGCGATTTAGGTTCTAAAGCTTATGGTACGATTTGTTGGGATGAAACAGGGGCACAAGCTAATGGCACCATGGTGAGACATGTTGATTTTCCAACTAGTTTAAAATCTTGTATTTATTCCGGTCCTCATATTGGCCAAGCAAATCCATTGTTCCAATCTTCTCAAAGGAATTGCTCAACACATAGAGCTTTTGATCAAATCGACCTAACTCTAATTCCTGACAATTTGATTCAGCGTGTAAATTACAAGCCTTTGTGCTCTCCTGAAGAATATATTGCTAGAATGCCTGATTTGCCTTGGGGTGGAAAATATAATGATGTTTATAGAGTGCTCTCAAGAAAAATGCTTAATTTAGCTGGCGAACGAACATTAATTTCCTCAATTATTCCGCCAGGTACTGCTCATATTATTACTACATTTGGATTAGCGTTTAAGGATCCTAAACTAATTCCTTTGCTTTGTGGGGCGTTTGCCTCTTTACCATATGATTTCCTCATAAAAGCTTTCGGAAATGCTAGTTTTTTAACAAATACAGCTGGGATGTTACCTGTTTTATCTAGCTTTTCCGATGAAATAATAATTCGATCTTTATTACTCAATTGTTTGACATTGAATTATTCTGATTTATGGAAAAAAACTTGGAGCGGTTTAAATCTTGAATGGAGTAGCGATGACAAGAGATTGACAAAGCACTCTCAACTTTCTCAAATATTTGATTGTTCCTATGCTTTAAGAAACGATTTTGAAAGAAGACAAGCTTTGGTTGAATTGGATGTTCTTGTTTCTATGTCTTTAGGTATGACTCTTGACCAATTAAATACTATATATCGTATTCAATTTCCTGTTCTTCAGATGTACGAGAATGACACTTGGTATGATCAAACAGGGAGAATTGTTTTTACAGCTAATCGTGGTTTGTCAAATGTTGGTTTTGAACGCCCAGAATGGGAATCTATCAGAAATATGAAATCTGGTACATATGGTAAAACTGT
>JAEEGL012593159.1_pt1 | contig 24051 bp, 17 predicted proteins | sample 9134231 | NCBI WGS metagenome assembly JAEEGL01 (sample SAMN16246548, study PRJNA631951) | gut metagenome | biome: gut microbiome; feature: rumen; material: fiber-attached | host: Bos | place: Iran: Karaj | collected 2018-10
AATATTTTCCGAAAGGAAGAACAATGTTAACGGGTAAGACTGTTTTAATAGGAATAACGGGTGCTATAGCAGCATACAAAGTATGCGAATTAATACGTTTGTTTAAAAAGAATAATGCAAACGTTAAAGTTGTTGTTACTCCGAATGCGCTTAATTTTGTAACAAAAACCACATTGGAATCCTTAAGCCAAAATCCTGTTAATATAGAACAATTTGATATTAAAGATTATAAACCCGAGCATATTGCACTTACCGATGAAGCCGATATTTTTGTTATAGCTCCTGCCAGTGCAAATACTATTGCAAAAATGCGTTTCGGAATTTGTGATAATCTTTTAACTTCAACATTTTGTGCATATAAAAAACAAGTGGTTATAGCTCCTTGTATGAACACAAATATGTGGGAAAATCCTGCAACACAAGAAAATTTAGAAATTTTAAAACAAAGAGGAATAAAAGTAATAGAACCGGAAACAGGATTTCTTGCCTGCGGAACAAATGGTAAAGGCAGATTAGCTGATATTAATGTAATATTTGAAACTGTTAAAAATTGTCTTTTACCCGAACAAATTTTAAAAGGAAAAAAGGTTATTGTTACGGCCGGCGGGACAAAAGAAGATATTGATGCAGTCAGATATATAGGAAATTACAGCTCTGGGAAAATGGGTATAGCATTGGCTGACGGAGCATTTAAGCTTGGTGCTGATGTTGTGTTAATTTCTACTGTAGATGCTGATAAAAAATACAAAGTAATAAATGTAAAATCTGCTCAAGAAATGTATGAAGCTGTAAAAAACGAATTTAATGATGCTGATTCATTGATTATGGCTGCAGCTGTCAGTGATTATAGGGTTAAAAATAAATCAGAGCAAAAAATTAAAAAAGACGGCACCTCTTTAATGCTGGAACTTATAGAAAATACTGATATATTAAAAGAAATGTCCGCAATAAAGAAAAAAAATCAAACAGTTATTGGTTTTTGTGCGGAGAGCGAAAATCTGCTCGAAAATGCAAAACTAAAAATACAAAAAAAGAATTGTGACTATATTTGTGCTAACGATATTTCAAGAAAAGATACGGGGTTCTCGTCAAATTACAATGAATTGTATATAATAGATATAGAATTGAATGTTTATCATATAGAAAAAACAGATAAGCAAACAGCAGCGTTAATGATTTTGGAAAAGATTTATGGAAAAAGTTAATAAAATAATCAAAAAAATAGAAGAATTTGCACCGTTAGAAACAATGCAAAAATGGGATAATTCAGGATGGCAGATTAATCTTGGCATAGAGGATACTTCAAAAATTCTTCTTGCTTTGGATGTTACACCTTCTGTCGTAAATGAAGCAATAAAGAAGAAATGTGATTTAATTTTATCTCATCATCCGATTTTCTTTAATTCGGTTAAATCAATAGATTCCCCGTATATAATAAAAGCTATCCAAAACAATATTCAAATATATTCTGCACATACAAACCTTGATATAGCAGAGGGCGGAGTCAGTGAGTATTTGGCTGAAAAGTGCGGTTTTAAAGATTTAAATACGGCTTTTGAATTTATTAAATATAAACAATATGACAAAGATATGAACTTTTCAAAATTGATTGCTACCTTAAAAACTATTTTTAGTCTTCCGAGTCTGCGTGTTGTAAACAGTAAAAGGAAAACATATCGTTCTATAGCTTTTTGCTCGGGTTCCGGGTCTGAATATATTCAAGAACTTGAAAAAATAGGAATAGACGTATTTGTAACAGGCGATCTTAAACATCATCAAGCTCTAAATGCGAATAAAATGACCGTAATAGATTTAGGTCATTTTCATAGTGAAAAGTTTGTAGTTGAAATTTTTAAAAATATTTTAAAAGATGAAGATGTAGAAATATTTGCCGCAGTTGAAAGTCCGGCATGGGAGCTTCTGTAATGAAAAAAATATTATTACTTTTTTTAAGTATTTTAATTATCCAAACATGTGTTTTTGCTAAAGATAAATTGCTGTTTGATTTTCCGAATGACGGATGGCATATGATAACAAGTCCTGATGGGGTTACAAGCAAGAAATGTTTTGTTCCTTATAATCAAACGGCAGATAATTATACGGAAATGTTGATTTTTAATGAAAAAGTGCTGAAAAATAAGGAAATTTCGGCAATGGCAGTATTACAGAAACAACTGGGTAAAGACAGAAATAATTTTATTGATATTGCTCCAAAATATATTTCTCGGGATTTTGATGATGCGATGGTTACCTGGTGCAGTAAATTTAAAAATACTTGTGTTGTTGAAAGAGCATTTAAAGGTAATCAAGGTGTAGTTCTTGCAATTTATATTAATAAAGCACCTCATTATTCACAAAATATGTTTGGTCAATGGTCAAATATATTGGAAAATGTCAAAGTTTTTGACGGTATAAGACCTCCGGCAAATGTAATTGAGCTAGATTAATGCAGATAACCGGCGGAAAATATAATTCATTAAAAATCAAAACACCTGATTTTGATAATATTAAGCCAACACTGTCTAAAACAAGACAGGGAATTTTTAATGCATTGGCTTCCTTAACGGAATTTGAAGGAAAGATTTTTTTTGATATGTTTGCAGGTAGCGGAATTATGAGCTTAGAAGCAATCTCAAGAGGTTTTCGCACTATATCATTTGAAAAAGATAAACGAACGGCACTTGCCATAAAAGATAGCTTTAAAGGTTTAAAATTAATTCCTGAACTTTATATCGGAGACAGTTTAAAAAATATATTAAAAGTCCAAGTTAAAGCGGATGTTATTTTTATTGATCCTCCTTATGATTCTGATTTATATGAAAAATCGATTAATCTGATAAAAAAAGAAGACATCTTAAATGAAAACGGAATAATAATTCTGGAACATCCTATTTCTAAAAAAATAAATATTGATGGATATAAATTTATCAAAGCAAAAACATATGGAGATAAGCAAATAACATATTTAAGAAAATAAAAATCCCGCAATTTTGCGGGATTTTTATTATACATTTTGATTATTAATCCAAAGGAATAATAAGTTCTTGCCCTATAGATAATTTATGTGCGTTAGAAAGATTATTTACTTGTTTAATTTTTTCAACTTTTGATAAATCATATTTACCGTAGAAACGATAAACAATTGAACTCATAGAATCACCGCTTTTAACGGTGTAAGTTTCAACTTTTGGTGTTTCAACAACATTTGCCGTTTCTGAAGCAGCAGGAACAATTGCAATGTTACCTGAATTTAATTGCGGCAGCTTGCTCTTTCTGGATATTTTCTTTTCAAATTTTGGCTGTCCGATTGAAGTTGCAGTTGGTTCTGTTGATATTTCAGAACTTATGCTTAAAATGGCATTCATAACAAACATGCATAAAGCACCTGCAATAAAACCTGTTAAAAGATATACTCCCGGCGATTTTTCTTCTTTTGTATTTACTCTGAAACTTTGCCATAAAAGGTCAAGTTCCTTTTGCTTTCCTTGTCTTTTGTATGCTTTAGGAGCATTATCTTCCTGATTACTGTTATTTGTTGTATATTCTTTTTGGCTTTTTAACTCAGATAAATATGCAACCTTTTCATCAGATAAGTTAGATCTGTATATTGATGAGTTTCTCATAAATTGATACCCCAATCCTTTCCCTTACTTATAGTTTCATGATATCCGAATAAATATTTCAAAGTCAATAAAATCCATGCGAATATTACAATAAGAAACATTTAATCTAAAAAATCATATTATTTATAATAAAAAACCCGAAATTTATTTTTCGGGGTTTTCTTCATTTTGATTTGGTTCACTTTGTTCAGAATTAGTATGAAATTTCATCCAAAAGTTTTTTATTTTTGTTCCTATTTCATCAAGATTAAAATCTAAATCTTCGGTATTTTCTGTGTCTTTTTTTGAAGAAGACAATTCAAAAATATCTTGTTCTTCTTTTTCATTATTTTTCTTTTTTCTGCCTTGTTGGAAATAACCTAAATTACCGCCGCCGCCGTTGTTGAACATACCTTGAGCTTCGCGGATTACAGGTTTATTGTCCGGACCGTTAATTCCAAATGACATAATCGACCTTCTTCTAGAAAAAGTGAACATTTGTGATTAGTATCTGTTATAATTATATACTACTTTTGTAGAATTTTAAATCATGCAAATGTTGTATTATTAAGAATTTTAAAAAAAAATAAAAATAAAGCATTTTAATTAGAAAAAATTTTTTTTTATTAATATATAAAATCAATATCAAATAAATATAGAATGGCAGGAATTAATATTTTTTTAAATGGGAGTTAAAGTTTTTTCAAACTTTACCGATAAATTAAAATAAGTGTTTTCTTAAATAAAAGAGAGTAAAATGACAAAAGTCAATGAAAATCAAGGAATAGAATTTGTCAATGACTGGCTGAAACAGCAAGGCATAAATAAGACCGCATCAACATCACAGATAAAATCTATATTTGAAAAGTGTCCAAAGAACAGTGACGGCACTGTTGATATGGATGTTTTTGCACTTGCAGTTGCAAATGAGTATAGCGATAATCCCGTAGATAAATTAAATAATGATTTTATTGATGCTAAAGAAAAATTTACGGGTAAAAACGGTTCTACATCTGCAAATAGTTCTGAACCTTCTCTTGATACTCCGAATTCACCTACTTCGGGTACTAATTCTGCACTTACTTCATCATCGTTATCATCCGATAACAAGTTAAATACATCAACACCATCAGTTCCACCGGCAAATATAACAGGTAATGAATCACTTGAGGAACTGGAAATTTCAAAAAATGATACCCTACAGCAATTAAGTGAAGCTGAGCAAAATAAAGATAATAATGAAGCTGTAAACACTGCAAAAGAACAAGTTGAAACGGCAAAAGCAGCATATGACGAAGCATTAGAACAGTTTGAAAGTGAAGATGAAGAAATACAAACACGAATAGATGATATAAAACAAAGAAAATCTGATAATGATGAAGCAATAAACGGAAAAAAAGATGATATACAAACAATAAAAGGTGATATAAGTTCAACCGAATCAGAAATAAGTTCATTACAAAGTGAACTAAATTCGATATCTGCAAATGAATCGGATTACCAAACAATAGATTCTGAAACAGGTGAACCGGTAACTGATAATGCGGCATATCAAGCAGCATTACAAAAGAGAGAAGAAATTGAACAAAAAATAAATGATGCAGAAGATAAATTAACAGAATTACAAAATAATTTAACACAAGCAGAAACGAAATTAAGTGACCTTGAGGCACAAGGCAGTGAAATAGATACGGAATTAAATAATCTTTTACAAGAGCAAAGAGATAAGATAAATAATTCCGAGACAGTGCAACATGCATTAGATGCATATACCGAAGCTCAACAGAATTTAACGGAAGTAGAACAAGCAGAAACAGCACAAATAGATGCTAATATTTCTCAATTAAGAAAGAACTTAAATGAGTATGATAATGCAATTCAAGAAAAAAGAGTGGAAAAAAGCAAAGAAACAGAGAATGCAAATAATAAAAAAGAAGATATAAGAGAAAATCAAGCTAAGACAGAAAAAGAAGAGCAAGAAAAACAAGCTAAGCTTGAAGAGGAAGAAAAAGCTAAAGCAGAACAAAAAGAAAATAATCAAGAAGAAAAAGATAAACAACAAAATATATTAAAAAATGAAATTACAAAACAATTAGACTTATTAAATGAAGTTAATAAAAATAATATTGGTGTAAATATAAATGTTAATGAAATAAAAAATAAAATTAAAAATTCTAATACTATCACAGATGCTGTACAGCAAATAAATCAGATTAAAGATAATGCAGAAGAAGTAATAAAAAATACAGAAAATAAAAAATTATTAATTGGTTTTACTGCACAAATTGCGGATGAAATACAAAAAATAGGAGAAAATGCAGAAGACAGTATAGAGAAAGAGCTTTCAGTAACAGAAGAAGCTGAACAGCAGGAGCAAACTGAACAAACTAAACAATCTGAAGAAGAATGTTTAACAGACCCTATTGGTATAGAAAAAGACGGTGTAACTTATGATTTCATAAAATATGACGGGGATTTTGACAGTGTAGATGATTTCTTAGGTTCAAGTGATGCCGGTATACAAGAGTTGTTTGCATTAGATGGTGACAGAAATGGTGTTGTTTCCGGAGCGGAACTTGCAAATAGCGGAATAATGGTTGTTAGAACCGATGCGCAAGGTCATCAGAGCATAGTACATATAAGTGAAGTTGAAGCAGAACTTGGCGGAAATTTATCCATTAATCTTTCAGAAATTAATGCAGATAGTAAAGAAGACCAAAGCTTTAAAGTAACTGTAAAAGACGAAAAAGGAAACGAAACCGAATACGATGGCTACAGTACTTATAAAGATAATAAATATTTTGAAGACACATATAATTACGATATAGATAATTTAATGTACACGACGAATGAAAACAACGGATACACGACAATAGATAAACATCCTTATGAAAGTGCATTATATGAAGCAGTTGCAAATGGTGAAAAAGATGCTTCTGCAATACTGGAATATCAACAACAACTTGATTCAATAGAAGCATATTCACAATTACCCGAGTTTTTAGAAAATGTAAAAAGCAGAATAAATTCTCAAGCATTTGATTTAAATCAACAAACTATATATTATATTTTAAAAGATACGTACGGGGATGATATTCCTCCTATAGAATTGTATAGAGCAGGTCTTATTTCTGAAGAAGAAATAGGGTTTGCAAAAGAAACAGTCAACAGACCAATTAATACGGGTATTACGATAGATGTAATACAAGATTATTATTTATCTAATGGAAAATTTCCTGATAATGACTTTTTATTCCAATTAAGATTATACGGAGATACCATATATTCCGATGTTCCTCATGAACAATTAAATAATTTAAAACGGTCAGGAGAAATAAACTATACTGAAGAATATTATGAAAACGGTTTTATTAAATCCGTAATTATTGAAGATATAAAAACAGGAAATATAACTGTATACGAATATGATGAAAATCATAAAATAACAGCAAAAATAACAACTGATAAAAATAATAATCTTATATGTGAAAGAGAATTCAATGATAACGGTTCTTTTACAGATAAATATGCAGATGGTAAAGAAAAAACTAGCGAACAAATAGTACTTACAGCGCTAGCAAAAAATAGTATAGATATAACAAAAGACATAACAGGCAACACTTCTCCGTTAATACAAGGTATTACAAGGGCAAGTAGTTTAGAAGATGCAATGTCAGTAATAATGGTATTTTGCGATGGGGATAGAGGTGTAGCTGAAAAATTATTTAAGAGCTTATATGGAAATGATGTATTTAATGTAGATTTATCCAAAGATAATCCTTATTTAAATAGTAATACAAAACTTTATAATCAATTATTTGATTATAGAAATGGCAGATATTATATTAAAGAAAATATATTAGAAGCATTTAGCACTGAAATTTCTCAGAAAACAACCGATGAAGATTCAACCGTAACTATTAAAAAAGAATATTATATTGATAAAAACGGTAAATTATGTACTAGGGAATCCGAAAAAACAGTAACTAAACAGGATGATGGAAGTACATATACATCATATCATTGTACATATACTAATTTAGAAAATGAAGAAAAAACAGAAGAAACAATTGTAGAACGTCCACAGACAGATTTTTATATAGATGAAAAAGGAAATAAACATTATTATGATTATGTTATTATGCGTGGCGAAAATTTAATATATGAAACAACAGAACAATATGCAGAAAGACTTATAGTTGAAAAATATTATTTAGATGGAAATAAAAAAGATTTAACTACTGAAGAAATTCATACAATATATGCTACTCATAAATTGTATGATGATGCCTTGTACGATAATATAAAAGAATTTGTAAAAGAACTTAATTCTCAAGGGTTGTTTGATAAAGCTAAAAATTGGATGAATGAACATATATGGAATAAAACTTCAGATAGAGATATTCAAGAGGAAATTGAGGTATCAGCATTGCTTCCTTCGGTTTTAGATGCTATTGAAGCAGGCAAAGATGTTTCAGAAATCTGTGAAGCTGAATTAGACAGACGCCTAAAAAATGCTGACTCTTTACAGGAGGTATATGAATATCTAACAAATTATTATAGTAATGAAAAAGCATTAAAAATTCTGAATACATATATTAATTCAGAAGATAATATACAAGCATTTAAATGGTATTTACAAGCAAATAAATTTAATGAATATAGCCAGGCAACAGAAGTTGGAGATATTAATCAATTTGAGTTTTCTGTTGATCGAAACGGAAAAATTGTATTAACTGCAAAAACAAATATGCATTTTACAGATTCATATTTATTGCCTGAAATTTTAATTGATGGTTTTATTGGTTTCAATAAACAAAATCCTATTAGTGCAGATAAGATTGATAAATTAGGTATTATTGGATTAAAAAAACCTACAGAGCAAGAAAATGTACATAATGCTGTATACCGTTTCTGGACTAATGGTGGAGAAGCAACAGAAACAAATATAGATAATTATATTTTTTCATCTGAAGCATATGATTCATATAATACTGATATTATATCAGCATATAATGCAGAACAAACATTACCATATGCTGTAACCAGTCCTGAAGATATGTATCAATTTTTCTTAAAGAAAAATGAAAACAATCAACAAAAAGCAATTGAAGAATTTAATGAATATTTTGAAATGGCAATGAAGAATGTGCCTTCATCAGAACTGGGAGGTATAACTTCAATAAGTGTAATAAAAACCAATAAAGGTGATATAGTATATGAATATGAATTTAAAGGTGAAAAATATACTATTACTCCAGATTCAGATACCACATATCTATGCGGAATAATAAATGTTATCAATAGTAATGTAAAAGAAAAACAATTATTACAAAAACAAGCTTATGAAAAATTTATTTCAGAAAAAGAAGGAAAGAATCTTCAAATAGCCGATACGTTTGTTTCATTTATAAAAGAAGATGAAAATGCACAAAAAGAATTTATTGAATTCTGTAAAGAACAAGAGATTCCAATAGATGTTTCAAAAATTGGAGATACGGAATATATTAAAAAACTTATGAAGGGAGAAAATGGATTTGCTTTATCCGGATATATTATGTCATATACCTATAATCAATCTTACAAAAATTTATTAGGTGAAAATAAATTAGGAGAAATGATTAATGGCTATGAAATTGATATGAAAAATTATGCCTCTACTATATCAAAAGTTTTAACCTTAGGAACAGTTGCTGCAAGTATGTTCTTCCCTGTATTAGCACCGGCGGCTATGTACTTAAGTTATACCGATAACTTTATTGATTTGGTTAATATGGCATCAAACCATCAGAACGACGATTATGGTGCTTGGTTAAAAGAATTTGGAATGGAAACAATTACCAAGGCTGCATATATGGGTGCAAGTAATCTTGCAGGTAGTATGGCAATGAGAACAACGGGTTCTACTGTAATGCGTTTGAATAATATGTTAAGTGACGGAAGTAAATTACTTGATATAGTTAATAATCCGAATTGTCAACATATTATGAAAATTATGTATGAAATATTAATTGAAACAGGCATGAATATTCCTATGACGTATGCATTAAATGGTGGTAAAGTTGATTGCTTGGATGAATTTATCCAAAACGTATTCTATGATTCATTACCTTTTATACGTGTAAGTGTATTGAAACAACAAGTAGCAGGTTTTAATTGGGCTTTTGATGAAAAAGGAAACCAATTAGATTATAAAGTAGATTTATTGGGTAATAAATATTTTACAAATCCCGATACCGGAGATATTGTCAAGTTTGAATCAAAAAACGGAAATTATAAAGCAACATATGAATACGGACCTTATGGTAAAGTAATAATAACAGAAGAAGGTTTTGGCAGCAAACGAATTGTATATCAAGAAAATGGAAAAACTACAAAATATGTAGAAATGATAGATGGTAAAACCTATACTACTGAATATAAATATGAAGAAAACACAAATAAACCAAAATCTGCAATAACAACAGACGAAAATGGTAAATTTATTAGATCTGAAACATATAATGAAAACGGAACACTAAAATCAAGAACCGTTGCAGATGAATTAGACGGAAAACCTGTAAGAAAGACTGAAGAATTTGATGACCAAGGAAGATCTTTAAAAAAGAGTATTACAGATGAAACTGGTAAAAAACTTATATCTGCAATAGAATATACATATGCAGATAATGCAAGCAGACCTATAAGAGAAAAAATAACAACTTATAATGATAATGGGACAAGTACTAAAATTCGTGATTTCAAAGAATATGACCCTGTATCAGGCAAACCGAGTGTTATTGTAGAAACAAATGATAATGGTACACAAAGAATCATAAAACTAAGTTATGATATAATAACTGGCAAAGTAATAGATGAACAAATCACAGATAAAGTAAAATTGAATTCGGAAGGCAAACTAATTGTTTGTGATGAAAACGGTGAACATATAGCTGAATTAAATAATGGAAAATACACATATGTTGATGAAACAGGCAATAAATATCTATATAATCCAGAAAGTCAAGAAACAACAACAATTTTGAAATTAATTCAAAATGGCAACGAATATCAAGTTGAAGAATTCGGAAAAAGTTATCCTGCTAAAAAACAACAAGATGGCACATTTAAATTTGAATTACAAGTTGGCAAAAGTAATAAGATAGAATGTACTTATGACCCTAAGACAGGTAAAATAACAGCAGACTTACAAATAAAAGAAAATGGTAAAACAGTTAATGTAAATGCTGAACAGCAGCCGGATGGAACATTTAAATATGTTTCTGAAGACATTGCTGAAAACGGACAAAAGATTGTAACAGAAGCAAATTTTAGTAAAAAAGGTGTTTATCAGGGTAAAACTGAAACAATATTGGATAGTAACGATAATGTGGTTAAAGTTACAATTTCTGACCAAAATGGTATTAAATCAGTTCAAGAAAAAGCATACATAAATGGAGAACTAAATTCAACTACAACATATAATTACAAAAGCGGAAATGTAAATCAAATATCCGTAAAATTTTCTGATGGAACAGAAGTAAATTTTACAAAAACATTATCACCGGATGATGCTTCAGTATTAAAAGATAATATTATAGAACTATACAATAACAAACTACCTAATAATGATAAAAGAGGAGATTATATTGGACAAATATTACAAATGCCTGATTCTGTTAATTTAATGAAATTATTGGCAGATCCTAATGTTAAGATGATACCAGTAAATGAAGGAGAAGGAAAGTATATATTAGAAGGACCTAAATATAATGATAGTATAGGAACAATTACTTTAGATTTAAATACAAAACAACTAAAATATACAACTTCAAAAATTAAACTTGGTGATATTGATATTGACTTTACTAAAATGCCGGGTTATGACCCTGAAAAACAAGTGGATATACCTTGTGATTCAAAAGGTAATTTAGACATACGTAAATTTAAAATGGATAATCCTGAAGATTATCAATACTTATATGATGAAGTTCAAAAATCAGCAAATGATGCAATTCAAAACAATAAGAATATTACGCCTGAGCAAAGAGCACTTCTTAATGCCATTGTTGGAACAGCAAATAATCCGGATGATTATTCAACAAAACAATTAGTATTGATGATGGAAATAGCTGATGGCAAATATCCTTTAGGGGAAGTTAAGCAAACAGAAGGTGAAATAATAAAATCTGGTGATATACAAAAAGTGCCGGAAAAGATTAAGAATGACTTAGGTATTGATGCTGCAGCAACTTTTAAATATTCATATGTTGAAACGGTTAAAGTTGGTGGTGAAACTGGAGAAACCTTCGTAAACTATTACGATGAAAATGGAACCCTTATTGCTAGAACTTCTAAAGACGGTAAAAGATTGATTCTAGAAAATCAAGGTGACGGTACTGGTTTTGCTGCCTTTGAAAAAAATAACTCCGGTGAATATATTTTAAAAGAATATTCCACATCAAGCAAAGATGCTACATATGATGGTGAAGGACATAAAATACATGGATCAGGTGGTGGACAGGAAAAATCTGCATATGTAGAAAATACTAACAGCACAAAAAAAGTTATAGATGCAGAAACAACAAAATTATTAGATGAACTTGGAATAACCGAAACAACAACTCCTGCAGAAGCAGCTGCTATATTAACAAAAGATTTAATTAAAAAATTAAATGCAATTACTGATCCTGAACTTACAGCCAAAATAAAAAATGCAAATAATCAAGAAGAGGGCAGAGAGGCTATTATGGATTATATTAAATCTAAACCCGAATTATATAAAGAGTTTCAGGCATTGTGCAGAAATAAAGGCACCGTAGCACTTGATTTCGGAGTTGGTAATGATGATAAACTATACTTTGCTTTAAACGGAGCAGAAGTAGATTCTGATTTATCAACATCAATGGGTCAAGCAAAAAATGCCTATGATGGCGGTTGTTCGGAATCTTATTTAAGAACTCTAGCAGGTAACCAATTAGAAGGAAAAAGAGTAATAGACATGAAAATAATGCTTGATAAAGAAAACAAATTAACTTCTGATGACTACCCACCTTGTTCAACTTGTCGTGAAAACTTCTTTTTATGGTTTTGGCTATGGTAGGAATTAGTACTGAACTTCTTCTTCGGATATAACACTTTCCGCATGTTCTGAAAACTTATATATATGATCTGAATTAGCATTATAATCATATATTTTTAAAGATAAATTCTTTCTTTGCCCAACCGGCTTAAATATTGTTATTTTTTTCTGTTCTTTACCTTGTTCATCAAATAACAAAATTTCATTTATTGCTGAACTTGTACAAAATTCTTTTTTCCTTAGTACATCATTTTTATCAAAGTAACTGATAATAGGCTGTACATGGTCTTCATCAAATTCGTTAAAATCTTCTTCCGAACGCACATATTCAGGCTCTTCAATATCCTGAAATGCTACTTTTAATAATCTGCTTTGAATTTCTTTATATGGTACAAAATCTGACATTGTTTCTCCAAAACTAATATTTCTTCTTTCAAATGTATCTTGTGTTAGTTTTGATTTTGAAAACACATTAGAATTATAGTGATTATTAGATTTTGCGTCAAGACCTTTATATCCGATTATATTGTTAATGTTGTTAAAAATTATCATTTTAGTTACCATTTCTTTCTTTTTCTTGTATTTTTAGTTCTTCCTGATATTCATTGAGAATATTCTCTATTACTGTTTCGGCAGGAGTACTTTTTTCTTTTTTTACACAAAATGCCGAAGCATTTTTGTGTCCGCCGCCGCCATATTTCATTGCAAGTTTGCTTATGTCTGCATTTTTACTTCTTACACTAAAGTTTGTTCCCATTATTTTCATTGCTATTTCTACACCTTGCAATTTTATTAATGATTCTATTGTATTAATTATTTCATTTTGTACTTCATCTTTGCAGCCAAGTTGTTGAGCTTCTGTTTTGAGCTTTGCAGTTTCTTCATTTTCTACAAAATATGCAATTTTATTGTCAGGGGTATATTTTATATTGTCATATAAGTGCTGACGTACTTTATAGATTATAAACGGGACATTACCGTTTAATTTTGATTGCATGTCAATATTATCAACACCGTTTTCCATTAATAATGCTGTATCTAACAGTGGTTTAGCAGTTTGTGCATATTTAAAATTATCAGTATCTGTGATAATCCCTGTATATAATGCTTCATTTGTTTGTTTTGATATTGTTTTAGGATTTATTCCAAAAGCATCGGTAAATTGCATTAGAATTTGAGTTGCAGAATTACAAGTTGTATCGGAATAATTATAGTCTGCAAAATTATTATCAACTTCACAACCTGCTTCTTTATCAAAAGTTTTCATATAAGGATGATGGTCTATTCTTACAGTAGTTTTTGCAGGTGAAAATATACCTTCATAATAATTTTCCGCAAGCAGTCTTTTTAATGCAACATCAACGGCTATTGCAATATCATATTGTCCGTATTTTTCTTTTAATTTATCGGGTTTAAAGTCTTTGTTTCCGTATATGTTTATAACATTTATATCATTATTTTTGTTTAAAAATTCATATTTATGTGATAAATCACCAAATACGAATAAATCAGCACGCTTTCCTGTAGCTTGTTGAATCATATTTGCAAGTGCAAAACCTGCACCTATACAATCACCATCAGAACTGACATGTCCTGAAATAGCAATTCTTTTATTATTCGGATTTTTAATTAAATCAACAATCTCTTTTATAGATTGTTCTGCTTTTTTATTTTCAGGTTTCCAGCCCTTAAATGAAATTTTGTTATTTCCCGAAAGATATGATTTCTTTTTATCTGTCATAATATTATCTCTTTTTGAAAAAATATCCTGTGTTAATGTCCTGTTATATCGTTGAACATTATCATATTTATAATTATATTGAAAAAAATGGTTATTACTTATATTAATCATTGTATTATACATCCGAATAGTTATTTCTTGAACACTTATTTCCAATAAAGACAAACATTGTAAAAAAAAAAATTGCTTAAATCATATAGAAAACATTAATAAATGTAAAAAAACAAACATTCAATTATAAAAAATATTATTTATGTTTTTTCTTACAAGTGTAAAAAACAGGTAAAATCATGTTTTCAATTTCTGTAAATAGAATTCCATATGTAAATAAAACTTCTCTAAAAACAAAATTAAATTATAAAAGAGAAACAAAAGGTGATGTATTTGTAAGAACTTGCCCTATACAGGAACAAAAAAATATATCTACTAAAAAAGATTATCAATACAGAAAAGAAATATGTAAACTTTCAAAAATACCCAATATTACTCCTGATAAATTGCAAGCCATAATGGCACCTGATGAATTTTTAGATATAGTAAAAGAAAATTCACAAAATAGAGCTTTTTATGTTGCAGGTGAAAGACCTCTTGGCAAAGAACATATACCGGATTCTAACGGATTAGAAAATGTTAAAATGAAACTCTTTGGGGGAAATTTTCATATACATACACAGTATTCAGATGGGCAATTAAGTGTTCAAGAAGTTCTTGATGAAGCTGTAAGTTATGGAAATGAATATATTAAAGTAACAGGTAAACCTTTTATTGTCGGAATAACCGATCACAATACTATTGAGGGTTGTAAAAAGGCTGTAGAAATAATTGCTGCAAATCCTGAAAAATATAAAAATATAAAAGTTATATTAGGTAGTGAAGTGTCAACAAAAGAACCGGATATTAATGGATATATTCTTAGAAAACCTGAAAAATATCATATTTTAACTTTATGTATAAATCCATTTGAAAAAAAATTAAATGAATTTTTCAAAAATTTAATAAAAGACAGTAATACACCAATGAGACCAAAATCTATTACAATTCAAGAAGCTTTTGACGAGGTAAAACATCAGAAACAATGTTATTTTTCTTTGGCACATCCTGCTTATCCTGACATATCACACAGAATAGGAAAAGATAAAGACCCATATAAGACGACTGTCGAAACAATGACACATTTTAAAGATATTATAGGTGATAGAAGTTTATATGCAGAAGGTTATTATTCAAGTTATTCCAACAATCTAGCAACAGACAGAAAATTATACGATACTGTAATAAAAACATGTGATAAATTAGGCTTATACAAAGCAGGTGGCATAGATACACACGGTGAATCAATTTTTTATAACGGACAAAATATTTAACATAAATAAAAAGCGGACTTTTAAAGTCCGCTTTTTATTTATGTTTTTATTGTTTTTTTATAATACCTAAAGCATCAGCTGCTTTATAACTTTCCGCATCCAAATAAACAGGAATATTTTTTAAGCCTGCTTGTTTCATTGCAAAATACATGCAGTGGTCCGGAACATCCGAAGATTTTTGTTCAAAATTAAATACTATTGAATTTTCATCTATTATACCGGTTTCTTTTATTTGCGGTAAAACATCTTCCGGCGGATACCATGTTGTTATATATAATGTTGAAGCAGGAATCATATCTCCGCTTTTAAGCATGAATTGAGTTTCTTTTTTATGGTTTTCAGTGTAGTCTGCTTTTGTTTCCGCAAAATTATTATCTTCTTGACTTTTTAATATTCCTTCTAATTTCTCTGCATCAATTAAAGCTTTTGTAAAATTTTCCGGAGCTTCACTAACTCTTTCAACTATTGTATTTGGTTTCATCATAGTTGTTGTATCTAATTTAACGAAGTAAACTCCGTTGCTTTTGCAAAGTTGTTCTATGTTTTTATCTTCCGTTTTTGGTGCAACTATAGTTGAATTAATTCTAAATGTTGATAAACCATATTGTTGTTTAACATCGTATTGTGATTTTTCATTATATGGTAACCATTTTGTATCGCAATATTTTTTTAATGTATCATATCCGATTTGTTGTTTCGAGGGATAGTTGCTTCCTGTTATTACTTTAAACGTACTTCCAAATGATATTGGGGATATCATTTCCTCTCTCCTTTTTTTGTTTTTACTACATATTATAATAAAAAAACATGAAATTTTTTGCTGACCTGATTAAAATTTTTGCGAAATATTACGAAAATAATATGACTTTTGGCTGAAATATGTTAATTTATAATTATGTCTAATATAAATTGGAACCAATTTTTTAATAATTTACCGAATAATTTTGGTAATATTAATGCAAACGGAGCAGGAAATACTCAATTTAATCCTGCGCCTGCAGTTCAACCTATGCCGCAGCAGACTCCTTTGGATGTTTTGCTTCCGAATTATATTGCTCAGCTTGCTCAAACAAAATCGGAGCTTGCTGATTTAGACCAGCAGCAAACAGTAAAAATGCTTAAAGATTTATTGAATATGCCTAAAAATTTCGATAAATTATTAACGCAATTAACTGCACCTGAAACAACACCTGCTGAACAGCAAGCTGTTAAAACGGCCTTAATGCTGCTTGCTTCTAATTTGAATTTATCTCAACTGTCGAAATTGCTTCAAAACAGTTCAAAACAGGCAATGACAAACTTGTATCAACTGCTTGCACAGTATAATCAACTGGGTATCAGTATTAAAGATGAGCAATTAAGCCAAATTTCAAAGTTGATTTCATTTATTTCCGCTTCTTCAACTTCTGATGTACAAACTTTAAGGTCTACAATGCTCATGTATTTACCATGGCTGCCTTTAACAGATCCTGAAGTATTTAAGCTCGAAATAGGAAAATCCGGTTCAAATGGTGAAAATTCAGATGGGGATAATGTTACTGTACAAATTGCTACCGAAAACTACGGAAATTTAAGTGCATATATTGTAAAAACAGACGAAGACGGTATTAAAATTGAATTGATTTCTTCTCAAACTTTTCCGCAAAATGATTTTGTTATTTTAATGAAAGAAGAGAGTAAAAAATACGGAATAAATATAAATTTTGCAATGGAAACCAAAGAAGCATTTAACAAAGAAAAAAATGAAAAATCGCAAACACAGGTTTATATGAATACAAGTCCCGGAGTTAATCCGTTTTTGCTTCTTATTTCAAATGCTTTGATAAAAAACATACATTTAATTGATACTAAAGAAAACCTTATTGCTCAAAGAAAAGAAAGAATTGATAATGGCTAAAGTTAAAACAAAGTGGGTATGTCAAGAATGCGGATATGAAACACCTAAATATATAGGAAAATGTCCCGATTGCGGAAATTGGGGAACACTTGTTGAAGAGGTAGAAGTTAAAGCACCGGTTAATGACAGAAGTGTGGTCATAGATGATTCGGGTGTGTGTTTAATAAATGAAATCGAAATAACGGAAAGCATTAAATTTCCTACAGGTTTTGAAGAATTTGACAGGGTGCTCGGCGGCGGACTTGTTCAAGGTTCTCTTGTTTTATTGGCAGGAGACCCCGGTATAGGTAAATCAACTTTAATTTTACAGACAGCAGGTAATGTATGTAAAGACGGAAAAAAACTTTTATATGTATGTGCCGAAGAATCAGGCTCGCAGGTTAAATTAAGGGCTCAGAGATTAAATGTAAATACGGATAACCTTTATGTGTATTCTCAAACAAATTTGGAAGCCGTTGTTAATCAAATAGATGAAATAAAACCTGATATTCTTGTTATAGATTCTATTCAATCAATATATACAACAAGCATTACAAGCTCATCAGGCAGTGTATCTCAAATAAGAGAATGCACAAATGTATTAATGTCTATAGCAAAAAGTAAGAATATTACGGTTGTTGTAATCGGGCATGTTACTAAAGACGGTAATATAGCTGGTCCTAAAGTACTTGAACATATGGTAGATACCGTTATTTATTTTGAAGGAGACAGATATAAATCTCAAAGATTATTACGCTCTATAAAAAATCGATTCGGTTCAACCAATGAAATAGGTGTGTTTAATATGGCTGAGTCGGGATTAGAGGAGGTTACAAATCCCAGTGAACTCTTTATGAAAGAAAGAACCGATAATGCAACACCCGGTAGTGTAATAATTGCAACAAATGAAGGAACAAGAGCATTATTGGTTGAGGTTCAAGCATTGGTGGGAGCTACCTCATACCCTTCTCCAAGGCGTGTTGCAACGGGTATTGAATTTAACAGACTTCTGCAAATTATTGCAGTGCTTGAAAAACGAATAGGAATAAATCTTTCTAAGCATGATGTATATGTAAATGTAATAGGCGGAATAGAAATAGATGAACCTGCTGCGGATTTGGGCATTGCTCTTGCTATTGCAACTTGCTTTAGGGATGTTGTAGTTGATTCTGATTGTGTAATTATAGGGGAAGTAAGTTTATCTGGTGAAATACGTAATGTTAATAACCTTGAAAAACGCATATATGAAGCACAAAAGCTGGGATTTAAAAAGGTAATAGTGCCGAAATTCAATAAAAAACAGGCAGATAAATTTGATATAGAAATAATTCAGGTGCCAAGGCTGATGGATGCTATTGTAAAATGTGTTTCCAAACCAAAGAAACAATAAATGCAGACAGATTTTGCTTTGATGTTGTTTCGCATACAATGATTACTCACTACTCTATGGGCGATTTATATTGTCATTGCGAGCGATAGCGCGGCAATCCAGCTGATGATTACTTATAATGTTTATTTCTTCATCTGCTCTAATAATCAAAATAAAAAAGTAATCATAATATTATTTATGTAAGAGCTGTAAATTTATCATTATTTTTCTTTTGTTACGGCATCAATAGGTAAATGATTATCTACTTTTTCCTGTAATTTTTTATAATTATTATATATCTTTTTCTTTAAATTAGATGAGCTTATGCCTGCTCCGTAAGGGAAATATACAACATCTACACCTAAATCTTTTAAATAATCGTATTTTCCTGTCCAATCATCACCAACAACAAAAATATCAAAATTTAATTTCTTGACTTTATCCGTATGGTCTAAAGAACGTTGAGGGATTACAACATCAGGTCCTTTTATAGCTTTCATCAAAGCTATTCTTTCTTCAAACGGGATTATAGGTGTGGATTTATATGTTGCAACTAATTCGTCCGTATTTACACCTACTATTAATATATCGCCTAATGCTCTTGCATATTCTATCATCTTTAAATGATTAATATGAAGCATATCAAAAGTTCCGGAGGTATATACAACCGTTTTATTTCCTATCATTATATTGCTCCCTGTAATTTTTTATCTTTAACTTCTTTTATAGCTAACATTAATTTTTCAAGCAAAATATCAATATCTTGAATGGTAGTGTTTCCTATATGAGCTACTCTTAGCATTTTATTGCTCATTTCTCCGCCGCAAGGATTTACACAAATTTGATATTTTTCTCTCAAAATTTTTACTACTTCACCGGCATTAACATCATCAAAGTATAACGGAGTTAATGTATTAGATTTTGGATATTCGGGGATTTTTAAGCCCAATTCCGCTGCTTTTTTTCTGAAATAAATGCATTTATCAGTTACTTTTTTTATCCAAGCATCTTTACCGCCGGCATTTTCTATAAGCTCTATCATATCGTTTAATTCGTACATTGTAGTAACAGCAGGGGTATATGGAGTTTGCCCTCTTTCAATATTCCTGAAATAATCTCTGAAATTAAAATAATATGATTTCGGAAGCGGATTAGAATTGATTTTTTCAATCATTCTTTTGCTGAAGGAAACTAAAGACATTCCGGCAGAAAGACATAATCCTTTTTGAGAACTAATGATTGTTACATCAATGCCGTATTTTTCCATATCATATTCATCCGCAAGAAAAGAACTTATAGCATCAACAACCAGAAACATATTATTGCGTTTGCAAAAATCACTAAGCATTTTGATATCGTATAATTGACCTGTTTGAGTTTCATCTATATTAACAAATAAAGTGTTGAAATTCTTGTTTTCATATTGTTGTAAATGGTTTTCCGTTAGTGTTTCATCCCAATTAAGATTGATAGCTTCAAACGGAACATTGTGCCATTTCAGTAATTCACAAAATCTGTGACCGAAGCTGCCTCCATTTATAACCAATGCTTTATCATTTTGTGTCATACAGTTGTCAACAACCGCATCCATTGCACCTGTACCTGATGCGGCAAGATATATTAACGAATTTTCTGTACTGTTGCCTAAGTACTCGGATACTTTTTTAAGGCATTTTTTAACCATATTTCCGTATTCTTCGGTTCTGAAATATGTATATCCTTTTTCAAGCACATGCTTTGTGCTTGGGTACATTTCAACAGGTCCTACAATAAATTGCTTCATTTTTGCCTCTTTGTTTTTACGGTCTTATTCTGTCCATTAAACGTGGGAATGGAATAGTTTCACGTACGTGCGGAAGTCCGCATATCCAAGCTACAGTTCTTTCTATACCAAGACCAAAACCTGCGTGAGGAACAGAACCGTATTTTCTTAAATCCAAATACCAGTCAAATGTTTCCGGATTTAAATTCTGTTCTTTTATTTTAGCCATTAATTTATCTATATCTTCTTCTCTTTGACCGCCGCCAATGATTTCTCCGTAGCCTTCCGGTGCAATCATATCCACGCAAGCTGCTTTGTCGTTTTCTGCTTGTTTGAAATAGAAAGCTTTTACAGACATCGGATAATGGTGAATCATAACAGGTCTGTCAAATTCTTCTGATATAAGAGTTTCTTCATCACCGCCAAAGTCTTCTCCATACGGAGTATCATTTCCTTTTTTGTGAAGAATTTCAATTGCTTCATCATAAGAAATGCGCGGGAACGGGCGTTTTATATTTTCAAGTTTAGTGATATCACGTTCAAGAGTTTCCAAATCAGCTCTATTGTGTTCTACTACTTGTTGAACAATGTATTCTACGAACTCTTCCGCTAAATCCATATCGTCAAAAATATCTGCAAATGCAATTTCAGGTTCAACCATCCAAAATTCGGTTAAATGACGTCTTGTTTTTGATTTTTCGGCTCTAAATGTAGGACCGAAGCAATATGCTTTACCTACTGCCATTGCAGCTGCTTCCATATATAATTGACCTGATTGAGATAAGTATGCTTTTGTATCAAAATAATCGGTTTCAAATAATGTTGTTGAACCTTCGCAAGCATTAGGAGTAAATATAGGTGCATCAACGAGAGTAAAACCATGATTATCAAAGAAATCACGGATAGATTTAATTATTCTGTGACGAATATTTAAAATTGCTTTTTGTTTTAAAGAGCGAAGCCATAAATGACGATGCTCCATTAAGAAGTGCGGCCCGTGTTCTTTAGGAGTAATAGGATAATCTTTAGCTTCCGAAATAACTTTAACATTTGTTGCATCAAGCTCATAACCGATTTTAGAACGGTCATGCTTTTTTACTGTTCCCGTGATTTCGACTGAACTTTCCTGCGGAATTCTATCTGCAAGTTCAAAAACTTCAGGTGAAACATTACCTTTAAACACAACAGCTTGAATTTCTGCAGTTCCGTCTCTAAGCTGTAAAAAATGAAGTTTACCGCTTGAACGCTTATTATAAAGCCAGCCTTGAAGAGTTACTTCCTTACCTTCATAATCTTTAATATCGCTAATCCATATTTTTTTCATGTTATATTAACCCCTATAAAATAACTTACGGGTTAATGATAACACAATTTTATTATTTTAAACAATTACAGACTATCAATTATTTTTTGTAATTCTTCTGTTGTCTCTTCGTCTGCAACACTTTCTAATATTCTTTTGATTGATAAAGCAGGTTGTACTTCTTCTTTTTTCTTTTCTGCTTTAGGAGAATTTGCTTCTATAAATCTTTGGATAGCATCAATAGTTTCTTTTGCATCACCTATAATATTTCTGTATAGATTCAATCTTCTTGTTTCTGCCATATTAACTCTCCTTTTCATATATAAAACTATTCGGCAGAATATTTAAAAAACTTTAGACAATATTACAAAAAATTAATATATGAATATTTTTTATAAAGAAACAGTATGTAAATCAGGTATTGTTTGACATCCGGAATTATGGCAGTTTTTAAACTTGTTGATGAATTAACAAAAGATGTATTAAACGAAATAAGACCTTGAATTATTCAGAATAACTATAATTTTTGTAAAAAATATACAAAAACAGACAAATTTCAATTTTTACCTCATTTAATAATGTTACAGTAAGAAGTAAAGGAAATATTATGAGTTTTTCTGTTTTCTCAGACATTGAACAACCAAATAAAATCTTTGAACGAAATAATAATATTATCACAGGGCGAGGTTTATCTTCTTCTGCAGTGACGAAACCAAATGAATTTCCCGAGCAGAATCACGGTATTGCAGCGGGATTAGGTGTATATTCAGCAGCAATGATACCTGTATCTTGTGCAAATGTTGGGTTAATGGGTGTAATTCGTCGTGTTTCAACAGTTTCACCTGAAGCCAGTGCTAATATTACTACAGCTGCAAAAGAAGGTATTAAACGAACAGGTATACTTGCAAAAAAATTGAAAATACATACAATACAAGAAAATCCTGTAATTTCACACCCCGTAACATTATTCCGAAAAGTTAATACTTATGTCAATAATATGGTTCGAAATGTTTTAAACGGTAATACTGAAAGCATTAATCCTACTAAAATAATACGTGATATTGAATCAACAGTATTTAATTACAGCCCAAAAGATAAAGAAGCATTAGATGTAATAAGAAAACATATGACAAGCCATGGAACAGGAAGAGTATTAAATCTTCTTCCGGAAAGAATAGGAAAAAGGCTGACAGATTTACGTGTAAGAGCTAATGCTTTTCAATTTAAAGAAGGAATAAATGCAGCGTATTATAGAGATATAAATGCAATCATTATGCCTGATAAATCATTAAAAACAAGTATTTTTCATGAAATAGGACATGCTATGAATGCCAATGGTAATCAGGCACTAAAAATACTTCAAAGGATGAGAGGATTAAGCGGAATAATTCCTGTTATTGTTCTTGCTTCATCTTTATTAAACAGACGTAAAACAACCGATAAACCATTGGAAAACAATTCTGTAGGAAACAGAATTCAAAATGTCCGTGACGGAGTGAAACGTCATGCCGGTTTGATTGCCGCTGCTTCATTTATTCCTACTGTAGCAGAAGAAGGAATTGCTTCTTTAAGAGGTCAGGCAATTGCAAATAATCTGGCAAAAAAAGGTATTCTTTCAAAAGAAAATCTAAATAAAATACGATTAACCAATATTGGCGGATTTGCTACATATATGCTTGCAATGATAGGTGTCGGAATCGGAACAAGAGTTGCTATTAATGTAAAAGACCGCATTCAACAAAATTATGAAAACAGAAAAAAATAAATTGATATAACAAATAATAAAAATGATGGGATTTATCCCATCATTTTTATTATGTTTTTTTGTTTTGGTTATATTTAAATTTTACCGTTATTGCAATATTTAAGAACAGCAGCAACAGCGCTTTCACCAATACCTAAATCTCCGGCAATTTTATGTACAACTTTATCAGGAGCGCCTGTTACATTACCGCCTGCAATGTATTTCATAA
>JAEEGL012667391.1_pt1 | contig 24051 bp, 25 predicted proteins | sample 9134231 | NCBI WGS metagenome assembly JAEEGL01 (sample SAMN16246548, study PRJNA631951) | gut metagenome | biome: gut microbiome; feature: rumen; material: fiber-attached | host: Bos | place: Iran: Karaj | collected 2018-10
ACAATCATATGATCTTTTATACTTTGTTTCCGGTAAACAATATAGAGGATTGATTATGGATGATATAGAAAATGGAGAACTGATTTATGCCCGTCGCTAATGTAAATGATATTCTTTCAATGACGCAAGTAAAGGCTGATCAATGGTATGCCGATCTGGTTAAGGAAGGATATAGATAACACTTTGAAGATAGGTCAATTCATAGGTCAATCAAAAAACGTGAAATGCTGAAAAGCATGATAAATACTATATGCTCAGGGCAATAGGCAAGGTTCTCTGACTCCGTCATTTGGAGGTTCGGTCTCCGCGCTGCTTCGGTCGGCGCTTAACGAACGTCCGCCGGACGTTCAGCGCCCTCCTAGCCCTGTAAATGAGGAACCGGATATCCGGTTCCTTTTTTGTGTCTTCTTTATCTGAGAGCATCCTTCATGGCTTTGACAAATGTGCCGACATGGTCCGGTGCAGCCGTTCCGTATTGCGCAAGCAGCTTGATGATCGCAGAGCCTACGATCGCACCGTCTGAGAGTGTAGCCATTTTGAGCGCCTGTTCCGGCGTTGAGATCCCAAATCCGATCGCACAGGGGATACCGGTATTTTCCCGGATCACTTTTACGATTGATGCAAGGTCCGTAGTGATCTCACTTCTAGTCCCCGTAACTCCAAGACTTGATACAAGATAGATAAAGCCGGAGGCTTCGCGCGCGATCTTTGCGATCCTATCGGCAGATGTGGGCGCGATCAGTGAGATCAGATCCACATCATGTTTTTGACAAAACGGAAGAAATTCATCTTTTTCCTCGAACGGAAGGTCCGGAATGATGATTCCGTCGATCCCGGTTTCGGCGCATGTTCTGATGAACTTTTCGGAGCCGTAGGAAAAGACCACGTTTGCATAGGTCATAAAGACCATCGGAATGGAGACGGTTGAGCGAAGTTCCCTTACAAGGCCGAATACCTTTTCCGTTGTCACGCCGCCCTTCAGTGCCCGTTCATTTGCTTCCTGAATGACCGGCCCTTCTGCGGTCGGATCCGAAAAGGGAATGCCAAGCTCGATGAGATCCGCTCCGTTTTCGGCTGCTTTGAAGACACACTGCTTTGTGGTCTCAAGATCGGGATCTCCGCAGGTGATAAAAGGTATGAATGCTTTGCCGTTTTCGAATGCTTTTGCGATATTACTCATAGATTTCTTCCCCCCGGTATCTTGCGATCGCTGCACAGTCTTTGTCGCCTCTGCCGGATATCGTGATCACGATGATCTGATTTTTCCCCGCTTCCCCGGCATGTTTCATTGCATAAGCAACGGCATGGGCCGATTCGATCGCCGGAATGATTCCTTCTGTTCTAGCCAGATATTCAAATGCGTTGACCGCTTCTTCATCCGTGATCGGAACATATTCGGCACGGCCGATATCATGCAGATATGCATGCTCCGGTCCGATACCCGGATAGTCGAGACCGGCGGAGATGGAATAGACGGGTGCGATCTGGCCGAATGCATCCTGACAGAAATAGGATTTCATGCCATGAAAAATCCCGGTTTTACCCGTTGCGATGGTTGCCGCTGTCTCAAACGTATCAACGCCCCGGCCTGCTGCTTCACAGCCGATCAGTCGCACCTCTTTATCTTCGATAAAATGATAAAAACTGCCGATCGCATTCGAACCGCCGCCGACACAGGCGATTACCATATCCGGAAGCCTGCCTTCTTTTGCGAGCATCTGTTCTTTGATCTCTTTGGAGATGACTGCCTGAAAATCCCTTACGATTGTGGGGAAGGGATGCGGCCCCATGACCGAGCCAAGGCAATAGTGTGTATCGTCGATCCGCCTCGTCCATTCCCGCATGGCTTCGGAGACGGCATCCTTCAGGGTTCCGGTGCCTGTTTTAACCGGAATGACATCAGCGCCAAGCAGTTTCATACGGTAAACATTCAACGCCTGCCGCTTTGTATCCTCTTCTCCCATGAAGACGACACATTCCATGTTAAGCAACGCAGCGGCGGTGGCGGTCGCCACACCGTGCTGTCCCGCACCGGTTTCTGCGATGAGCCTGGTCTTGCCCATTTTCTTGGCCAAAAGCGCCTGCCCCAGAACATTGTTGATCTTGTGTGCGCCCGTATGATTCAGATCTTCGCGTTTCAGATAGATCTTTGCACCGCCGAGATCTTCCGTCATTTTCCCGGCAAAATAGAGTCTCGACGGGCGGCCGGCATATTCATTGAACAGTGTGGTGAGCTCGCTGTTGAATGCGGGATCACACTTAAAATGATCATAAGCCTGTTCCAGTTCCGTTACTGCGTTCATCAGCGTTTCCGGAATGTATTGTCCGCCGTGATCGCCGAATCTTCCTCGTTTATCCATTGTGATCAATTCTCCTTACTGCATTTACAAACGCTTCCATTTTCCGGGGATCCTTTATCCGGTTCGTTTCGATCCCTGAGCTGACATCCACCGCAAACGGGTGGAGTGTTTTAACTGCGTTAATGACGTTTTCGGGATCCAGCCCTCCGGCTAAGAAATACGGACGCCGGATATCCTGTAAGTCATCCCAATTAAGCGTCGTCCCGTCTCCCATACCCGCATCCAGCAGGATGTGGCCGGCAGGACTTTTTTCTGCCTTTATGATATCATCTTTCTTTCGAAGTACAAATGCCTTGATCACGGGTTTTCCGAATCGTTCCTGCAGACGCAGGATATAATCTTCATCCTCATCCCCGTGAAGCTGTGCCAGATCGATGATGCCTTCGGACAAAAGATGCATGACGTTTTCAATATCCTCATTAACGAATACGCCGACCGCACGGATCGTCGGAGAAAGAAGACGCTTGAGTTTTAGCGCCTGTGCCTGTGCTACATACCGATGGCTTTTTTTAAAAAAAACAAAGCCGATGTAATCAGGATGCAGTATATTTGCGGTCTGTATGTCTTCTTCCCGGAAACAGCCGCAGAGTTTTATCTTTGTCATGACAGAGTTCCTTTTAAGCTTGCCAGGGTTGATTTTTTATCGGGAGATCGCATCATTGTCTCACCGATCAAAACAGCATCCGCTCCTGATTCACGAATATGCCGGATGTCATCGGCATTCTTTACGCCGCTCTCCGAGACAAACAGGATGTCCTTCGGGATAAGGTTTCTGAGTCTTTGTGCTGTGTTCGTATCTACGGAAAAATCCTTCAGATTTCGGTTGTTGACACCGATCAGGCGCGCACCCGCATTGACTGCCGTGTCTGCTTCCGCCTCATCGTGGATTTCAACAAGAGCGGACAAGCCAAGTTCGTCACAGATCCTGATGTATTCACGCAACTGTTTTTCCGACAGGATGGATACGATGAGAAGGACGGCAGATGCCCCGAGTATCTTCGCTTCATAGAGCATATACGGGTCCACGACAAAATCTTTGCGCAGGACCGGCACATGAACAGAGGAAGCAATTTCCTTCAGGTATTCATTTTTTCCGAGAAACCATTTGGGCTCCGTCAGAACGGATATGGCATCGCACCCTGCTTCTTCGTAATCCTTTGCGATAGCCAGATAGGGAAAGTCCTCCGCGATCATGCCTTTTGACGGAGAGGCTTTTTTACATTCCAGAATAAAGGAGAGTTCCGCTTTGGATAACGCCCGCTCAAAAGGAAAATCCATGCGCGGAAGTTCCAGAGCCGATCGTTTGAGCGCATTAAAAGGAAGCTGCTCTTTTTCGGTTGCGATACGTTTTATGGTATATGTTGCAATCTCATCAAGGATAGTCATGGCAGCTCCTAACGGTTACTTACTTCGATCACTTTTTTAAGGGTTGCGAGGGCCTTTCCGGAGTCGATCAGTTCTGCCGCAAGCTCCACACCGGCTTTCATGCTGTCGGCTTTTCCTGCGATATAGAGGGCAGCGCCGGCGTTCAACAGAACGGCGTTCCGCTTATGTCCCTTTTCACCGCTTAAGATGGCCATTGTGATAGCAGCATTTTCTTCCGGGGTGCCGCCCAACAGATCTTCTTTTGTGCAACGTTCAAAGCCGAAATCTTCCGGCGTGATGACCGTGCTTTTATACCATCCGTCACGGATCTGGCAGATTTTTGTGGGCGCGGAGAGCGATATTTCATCAAGCTTATCCATGCCGTAGACGACCATGCCGCGCTTCACGCCAAGACTGGAAAGGACCTGTGCCAGCGGCTCGACAAGATAGTCATCGTAAACACCGAGCAGCTGCATGGTCGGGGATGCCGGATTGGTCAGCGGCCCGAGGATATTGAATACGGTACGGAATCCGAGCTCTTTGCGGATCGCGCCGACATATTTCATGGATGTATGATATTTCTGTGCGAAAAAGAAGCACATGCCGGCTTCTTTGAGCAGTTCGATACACTTTTCGGGTTCCTGATGGATATTGATGCCAAGCGCTTCCAGACAGTCTGCCGTTCCGCAGAGGGAGGATGCGGCACGGTTGCCGTGTTTGGCAACTTTGGCTCCGCCGGCTGCTGCGACAAGTGAAGAAGTTGTTGAGATGTTAAAACTGTGTGCATTGTCCCCACCGGTTCCGACGATCTCAAGAACATCCATTCCGGTGTCGACCTTGGTGGCGTGATCGCGCATGGCGGCTGCACAGCCCGCAATCTCATCCGTTGTTTCGGCTCTTGCGCTTTTAGTCGAAAGAGCTGCCAGAAAAGCCGCGTTCTGTGTGGGCGATGTTTCGCCGCTCATGATCTCATTCATGACAGAGTAGGCTTCCTCGTAGGTTAAGTCCTCTTTGTTGACGATCTTTACGATTGCTTCTTTGATCATAGTTTTTTCCTCCTGTCGGGTTTTGGCTCTGTACGGGATAAAAAAACGTCCCGGACAGAAATCTTAAAGTTTCTGCCAAGGACGAATAACAATCATTATCCGCGGTGCCACCTTGATTCATGGAAAACCATGCCGCTTAGCGAGATACCATCATATCTCCGGCAACTGACGTATGCCCCACGTCACGGATACTTGGGATTGCTCCTGTTCCCCATGCCCTCAGCGGCCCATATAAGAGTTCTTCCTCACGCATTCCGCATACCATCCGGCTCGCACCGTCCCGGACTCGCTGTGGAAAACCATGTTTCCCGGCGATAAAATGCTTTTTCTTCCGCTTCAAAGGTTTATCAATATTTGATTTGTTCGAAGAATATCATAGTTGGATATTGCTGTCAAGGGTCGTTATGAAAATCACCCGCATTCTTGATATTTTGCGTTATTGAATATATATTATAGATATATTTATGCGGGGGAGAAGAAAGGAGATATCATGGCAACAAAGGCAGCAACAACCACGAAAAAGAGTACAACGGGTGCGAAGAAAACAACTGCGGCAAAGAAGACAACTGCGGCAAAGAAGAGTACAGCAGCTAAGAAAACGACCGCAAAGAAAACGACTGCGGCTAAGAAGAGCACAACTGCCAAAAAGGGTACAACGGCAGCAAAGAAAACAAATACGGCGGCCAAGAAGTCTACAGCGGCTAAGAAGAGCACAGCTGCAAAGAAGACAACAACGTCCGCTAGCAGCGTAAAACTGACTGCAACAGAAAAGAAACTGGTCGAGCTCTACAGGGCTGCCGATGCAGAAACAAAGAAATCCGCTATGGCAATTCTTAAGGGCGAAAAAGAAGATATGGGCGATCTTTTATCCACACTGATGAATAATAAGACCGTAAAAAGCGTTATTTCGGGTATGCTGAAGAAATGATCGAGGGTTAAATCAGTGAGCAGAAATAAGGAAAAAGAAAAAGAACGTCTGCAGGTCCTTGCGCGCCTTGGCAGGGAAACCATCATCAAAAACGGTACGTATGATGTGGATCAGGCGCGTAAGATCGATCCGGATCACCCGGAACGAAATGAAAACGAAACCGTTCCTGCAGATGTTTCCCAGGAACCGATCTCAGACGAGGATGCTTCGGCGCTTGCGGAGCAGATTTTATCTTCCAATTTTAAGGTCGGTATGTCACAGTCGGATGTGGATGCTTTTCTGAATGGCATGAATGAATGACGGAGATATAGAAAGTGCGAGATCTGTTCCGATTACTAAATAAAACCATCACAGATGGTGACGATGCGGTACTGGTAACGATCATTGCAAGCAGCGGCTCTGCGCCCAGAGGGAGCGGAGCAAGAATGCTTGTGACAAAAGACGGCCGGATCGCAGGGACGATCGGCGGCGGAAGTGTGGAATATGAAAGCATCCGGATCGCACAGCGGGTTTTGCGTGAGAAAAGGAATGCCGGGGAGCATTTTTCCTTAACGAAAAATGATGTGGCCGATATCGGCATGATCTGCGGCGGCAATGTGGAAGTTTTCTTTTTATATCTGCAGGGGGGCGATCAGAGCGTCGTGGAATGGACCAAAGCCATCGATCGCCTGTTTGATGAGAGAAAACGGACCCGCCTGATCACGGAGATCACGGAGGCAGGGAACGGAACACTTTCGGTCGCTGATGACGCAGGGAATGTTTACGGAGATGCGGTAAACGAAGAGATCCTTCAGGCGCCTGCAATCAAACCCGTACAGATAGAAAACTGCGGCAGAAGATATGATATCGAACAGATCATAAAGCCCGGACGCGTTTATATCTTTGGCGGCGGGCATATCGCGCAGCAGTTGGTACCGATATTAGCGCGGTGTGATTTTTCCTGTATGGTGATCGAAGACAGAGAGGATTACGCCGATCCGGCGCTTTTTGAAAACAAGGCGGACACGATCTGCCTGAAGACAGAAGAATGGAGTTCACTGGTTAAGCGGATCACGGCGGATGATTTTGTCTGCATCATGACCAGAGGGCATCTAAACGATTATCTGGCAATGCGCGAGTCATTAAGATCCCCCGCCCGTTATATCGGGGTGATCGGAAGCAGAAGCAAAATCGCCGCAACCAGAGAACGACTTATGAAAGACGGATTTACGGAAACGGAGATTGATAGGATCACCGCACCGATCGGTCTGCCGATCTTATCGGAAACGCCGGCCGAAATTGCCGTATCCGTTACTGCTCAGTTGATTCAGGTGCGTGCTCAATAGCACGTGCCTTTTTTCTTTTCTCCCCAAGCCAGATCACACATCCCAAAGCGATCGCCTGAACCAGAAAGGCCATCAAGGACCCTTCCACACCGAAATTGACATGATAGGAAAAAGAATCTCGGGCACTTGCCGCATCAAGATGAAATACGCTTAAGGGCAATACCTGCCCGGAATTCGGAAGTCCGAAGAGAATTGCCTGCGTAAAATTCCACAGGGTATGTACACCGATCGCCATCCAAAGTGAATCGAAATAATACACGATCGAACTCATCAGAATCCCGCAGAGGACCAGATTCAGTACGGAGAGTACGGTAATCCCGGGATTCAGCAGATGCAGGATCGCAAAAGTCAGACTGGGCAGCAGGATCTCGAGCCAGGGTTTGTTGTAACGTCTTCTCAGATGGAGCTGCATGACATGTCTGCAAAGCAGTTCTTCGGAACCGGACTGGATCAGAACGGCAATAAAAGCCAGAAGGACCAGCCATAGTGCGGAAGAGTCCGGGTAGAAGGCCAGATCTTTATGCAGCACGGAAACCAGGATGCAGGAGCCGTTCATTACAAATCCGACGAGACCGCCGATCAAAAAGTATTTCAGGGTATTGTTACCACCTTTGAAAACAGCGGGAATGAGCGGACGGTCTGGCTTGTAAATGAGCATGAACAACAGGGATGCGACCCAGGAACCGAGCGTGGTCAGATAAAGAAAGACGGTATAAAGTTCCGGAAAAGAATCTTCATAATGATAGCCGAGCAAATCGATCGGGAGGCCGATGAACTGCCCGATAAAGGCGAGCACAACGCCTAAGATCATCACAACGATAAACTGGTCAAAAAATCTTTTATTTTTCATCATATACTCCGTATTCGCATCCGACATGTTCACAGCGGATCTCGTCGATCAGATAGAGTCCGCGCGGATGTTTTTCATATAATGTGATAATGCCGCGACCGTTGCCGCCGTTCCAAAGCCGGTTATGCTTTTTGGAACCGTTGGGTGCTTCGTAATTGATCAGCAGCATATCTTTCTTCAGGCATTTGACTTTGACATCGATCAGGGCGGTACGGTTTTGCTGTCTGACGTGCCAGATGACGGCATCGGCAGTTTCCTTGCAGCGGAATTTTGTGCGTGTCAATGTCCAGAATTTGGAAAAGTTAAATTCAAACTCCTCACCTTCGTAATAAAAAGCACTGAGCAGTTTGCGTCTTAACGGGATGCCGAACACGACGGGACAGCCGCCGCCGATATCGAAAACAGAATCAAGGAGTCTGTTCCCGCTGATCCGGCTGGTTAAGTCACAGCTGGACAGCCATACCCAGGGACTTGTAAAATCTTCGCCCCAATTCTTGTCGGCATAGCCGAAGGAGCGTTCCGGATATACGGAATATTTGACGCCGTTTGCGATAACGCTTCCGCTGTACAGGGTTTTCATTCCCTGTGCATGCCAGTACATGGAAAAGGCTTTGAGGGTGCGAAACAGTTTTCCTGCTCCGTATCCGACGTGAAACGGGATCATTTTATGAAGCTTCAGATCCCATTCCATGGAACCGTGATCACACATCCAGGCGGGATGTGCGTTTGCATTTTCCTCCGAGATGTTCACGCTGCCGCGCAGCTCGTATTCACTTGCAAAGCAATCAGCCGCTTCGATGCTGTAGGGGGCCTTTTTGTGCAGTTTCACTTCCCTCCATCCGAAGAAGCGGTGCAGCTGTCTGGCATCTTCTCCCCACCAGCCGGCTTTGACCATGACATAGGAAGGGTACTTTCCGTTTAACAGATTGTATTCATCCTGCCCGAGGACGGGTTCGCTTCCGCCAAGCTCGGGATTACAGGTAAAGAATTCAATGAAGAAGGTTTTTTCTTCTCCCGTTTCATCATTTACGGCTGTAAAGGAATGCCACCACCAGTCATATCCTTCATCCGCAAACGAACCGTTCAGCATGAATGCATCTCTTGTCAGATCCTGTTTCGTAAACATAGCATGCCTCCTGCAAATCATCTTTGTATAGTATACCACATGACGCCCGGGTATGATATAATTGCCTGCGATGACAGTTGCCGGAGGAACCTATCATGAATGAAACACAGATCAAACAACTATTGGAAGACCAGCGCAGATTCTATGCAAGCGGAAGAACGCTTCCGGTTGCATTCCGGATCAAAGCGCTTACGAGACTTAAGACCTGTATCAAAAAACACGAACGCCAGATCTGCCATGCGCTGAAACAGGATCTTGGAAAGAGTGCAACGGAAAGCTTTATGTGCGAAGTCGGCCTGGCACTCTCGGAACTGACTTATATGATCGGACACGTCAAAAGCTTTGCAGGCGTTAAGCACGTGAAAACGGGCATTGCCAATTTTGCGGCAAGCAGTTTTGTGAAGCCTTCTCCTTACGGAAATGTCCTGATCGTAAGCCCCTGGAACTATCCTTTTTTGTTGACGATCGATCCGCTGATCGACGCACTGGCAGCAGGAAATACGGCCATCGTCAAACCAAGTGCCTATTCACCGGCAACCTCCGAGGTTATGAAAAAGATCATCGAAACGTGTTTTCCGAAGGAATACGTTGCCTGTGTACTCGGCGGAAGGGCAGAGAATGCATGCCTGTTTTCGCAGAAGTTTGATATGATCTTTTTTACCGGTTCCAAAGCGGTTGGCAAAGAAGTGATGAGACAGGCAGCCGAGCATCTGACACCTGTGGTACTGGAACTTGGCGGAAAGAGTCCCTGTATCATCGATCATACAGCCAATCTGAAGCTGGCAGCCAGAAGGATTGCGTGGGGAAAATTCTTAAATTGCGGGCAGACCTGTGTGGCTCCGGACTATTTCTACGTGGAGGAATCGATCCGGGAGCCTTTTATCGAATTGTTAAAGAAGGAGATCACAGGGCAATTCGGAACCGATCCGCTTCAGAACGAATCTTACGGCAAGATCATTAATGCAAAGCATTTTGAAAGGATCAGGGGATTGATCGATGCGGATAAGGTGGTTCATGGCGGGAAATCCGATCCCGATTCGTTAAAGATCGAGCCGACCGTTATGGACAATGTTACCTGGGAAGATGCGGTTATGCAGGAAGAGATCTTCGGACCGCTCTTGCCGATCCTTCCTTTTACCGATATCCGGAAGGTTTTAAGAGAGATCGCGGTCAAAGAGAAACCGCTTGCATTTTATATTTTCTCAAACGATAAGGCAATGATCAAAAAAGCACACGAAGAGATCAGCTTTGGCGGCGGCTGCGTCAATGATGTGATCGTACACCTGGCATCGACGGACATGGGCTTCGGCGGCGTCGGAGAGAGCGGGATGGGTGCTTATCACGGAAAAACGGGATTTGATACGTTTTCACATCATAAGAGCATTCTGGATAAAAAGAATTTTATCGATCTGCCGTTTCGGAATCAGCCGTACACAGGCTTTGCGGCGAAACTGTTCCACAGTATACTTCGGTAGGATCGTATTTCGGGAATACAAAAACAGCCCCTTGCGGGGCTGTTTTTTGATTATTTATAAAGCAGATGCAGGAGATGTTGCGATCAATTCGATGCCGGTATCTGCCACATTGGGAATGATGACATCACCGATCGATACGGGTGCCGGAATTGTCAGATCGCGGATCGCGTCAATGCATGCATCGATCTTGCCTTTCGGGATCGCGTCTTTAGTTTTCACGGAAACAACCGGCTTATCACTTCCGGATACTTTTACACTGGAAGTAACGATCCTGACGGGAGCAGTTACTTCGTTTCTTGCGTAGGTTTCGCCCCTGTCGCAGGTATTTCCGGAAACATCTGTGACAACGCCGTCTTTCAGCGTGACCTGTACGATACAGCCTGCGGGACAGTTAATACAGGGAAGCGTGTAAGTCATGCTGCCGTCGGCATTTGTGATGATATCATTCGGGTTCACCCCGTTTTTGGTTGCGTTCCTGGCGGCAAATTTCTTCATCAGCGGGGTATCCGGATCCACGGCATTTGTCAGGGTAGTATCCTGATCGCCGAAAGAATGGATATAATCCGCGGCATTTTTCCCGGCTGTAACCGCTTCCTTGGAAACGTTGTCCACGAGATCATGTACATGTAACACATTGCCGCAGGCGAAGACACCGGGGCAGCTGGTCTGCAGATGATCATCCACAACAGCACCCCTGGTTGCGGCCGACATTTCGATGCCCATATTTCTGGATAGTTCGTTCTCCGGGATCAATCCGACAGACAGCAGCAGGGTGTCACATTTGATCTCTTCTTCCGTTCCGGGGATCGGTTTCAGATTATCATCCACTTTGGCGATGACCACGCCCTCGACTCTTTTTTCCCCGAGGATCCGGATGACGGTATGGCTTAAGAGAAGCGGAATGTGAAAATCATCAAGACACTGTACGATGTTACGCTTTAGTCCGCCGGAATACGGCATGATCTCCGCAACCAGCTTTACCTTAGCACCCTCTAACGTCATACGCCTTGCCATGATCAGACCAATGTCTCCGGAACCCAGGATGACAACTTCTTTTCCGGGCATCAGTCCGTCAATGTTGACGAATTTCTGTGCGGTTCCGGCCGAATAGATCCCTGCGGGACGGTAGCCGGGAATGTTTAAGGCACCGCGGGGTTTTTCCCTGCAGCCCATGGCCAACAGAACGGCTTTGGCTTTTAACATCTGCATTCCGTAAGTGGCGCTCATGGCGGTGACCGCCTTGAATACCTTGCCGTTTTCCTCCACGGGCTGAATATCCATGACCATGGTATTTAGCTGATAGGGAATGCCGGCTTCTTCCGTCATTTTGATATAGCGGGCGGCATATTCGGGACCCGTGAGCTCTTCATTAAACGTATGCAGTCCGAAACCGTTATGGATGCACTGGTTCAGGATCCCGCCCAGTTCCTTGTCACGTTCGAGGATCAGGATATCGGTAATGTTATTATCTTTTAAGGAAAGCGCGGCGGCAAGGCCTGCGGGACCTCCGCCAACAATGATCGCATCATAGATTCTTTCGTTCATGATCTCTCCTCCGTCTGTTTGATCTCGCCGGTCAGGATATTTGATCCGTATCCTTTTTTGGTGATCTTATCCATCGGGATATTCAGTTCCCTGCTTAAGATCTCCATGACCTTCGGATAGCAGAAGCCACCCTGGCACCGCCCCATATTGGCACCGGTACGTCTCTTGACACCATCCAGTGTCCTTGCACCGAGCGGCCGTCTGATCGTTTCTAAGATCTCGCCTTCGGAAACGGAAGCGCAGCGGCAGATGATATTGCCGTATGCCGGGTCTTTTTCGATCAGGGCTTTCTGCTCTTCAAGCGGCAGGCGCTTCATATAAGTGAACGGTTTCAGTGTTCCGGTAAAGTTCGGATTTTTGTCCGGATGCAAACGCTCTTCCACCATTTTTGCGACCATAACACCGATCGCAGGAGAGGCGGTAAGACCGGGAGACTCGATCGCCGCAACATCGATGAAGTTGGGATGACCTTCGATCTCTCCGATCACGAAATCACCGCGGTCGCCGTGCGGTCTGAGCCCTGCAAAGGATGTGATCACTTCACGCATGGGCAGATCCTTGACCGCAGATGCTCCCGGCCGGTTTACGGCATCCAAACCTTCCTGTGTTGTATAAATCCCTTCTTTATCATCAAGATCTGTTGCGGTGGGGCCCACCAAAAGATTGCCGTGTATGGTCGGGGAAACCAGAATGCCTTTGCCGAGAGAAGACGGCATTCTGAAAATAGTCCGCCCGACATGTGTTCCTGCGGTTACATCCAGCAGACAGTATTCTCCTTTTCTTGGCGTGATCGTTAATTTATCATCCGTCATCATGTTATGGAATTTGTCGGCGTATACACCTGCGGCATTGATGATAAGAGAAGCATGATAACTGATTTCCGTGCGCTTGTCGTCGAACTCGCCATAACGTATTGCATCAATACGATATCCGTCGTTTTCCGCATGGATATCGGTGACTTCCGTCAGGAGATGAAAATCCACGCCGTTGATATTTGCATTTTCAGCCAATGCGGAGGTTAAGCGGAACGGACAGATGATGCCGCCGGTGGGTGCGAACAACGCCCCTTTGGTATCATCAGAGAGATTCGGCTCCATGGAGAGTGCTTCTTCGCGGGTCAGGATCCTTAAATCCTTCACACCGTTTGTAATGCCGCGTTCGTACAGCTCCTGCATATGCGGAATGTCTTCGTCGCTCAGTGCGACGACCATGGATCCGTTTTGCATGAACGGGATGCCCAGGTCTTTCGCAAGCATTGGCATCATTTTGGACCCTTCCACATTCAGTTTCGCTTTCAGGGTGCCCGGTTTGGCATCAAAACCGGCATGCACGATCCCGCTGTTGGCTTTGGATGTTCCCTCGCCGATATCGGAGTTCCGGTCGAGTACGACCGTGCGCAGCTGATATTTGGATAATTCCCTGGCAACGGCAGAACCGGAAACGCCGGCGCCGATGATGATCACATCATAATTGTTCATGGCATTTCTCCTTAATATGTTGAAAGTCAGTCTTTGGCCCAATCAAAAGCGCGTGTTACCGCCTTTTTCCATCCTTTGATCCGTTCGGATCGTTCTTCATCGGAAATTTGCGGGGTAAACGTTGCATCGATCTGCCAATTGGACAGAACCTCTTCTTTATTTTTCCAGTATCCGACAGCAAGACCGGCCAGATAAGCAGCCCCCATGGCCGTTGTCTCGACGCAGGCCGGCCGTTCTACGGGTGCACCGGCGATATCGGCCTGAATCTGCATCAAGAAATTATTGGCACTGGCACCGCCGTCAACCTTTAAAGAAGCGAGAGGGATGCCGGAATCGCTTTCCATGGCTTTAATGACCTCATCTGCGGAATACGCTATGGATTCAAGCGTAGCGCGGATGATGTGGTATTTATTGACGCCGCGGGTGAGCCCGACGATCGCGCCTCTGGCATATTGATCCCAATAGGGAGCGCCAAGGCCTGTAAATGCGGGGACAACGTAACAGCCGTTGGTGTCGGGCACTTTCCTTGCCATATAGTCGGAATCTGCAGCAGAGTCGATCAGACGCATTTCATCACGGAGCCACTGGATCGCGGCACCTGCTATGAAAATAGAACCCTCAAGGGCATAATTGACTTTGCCGTCCAGACCCCAGGCGATCGTGGTAACGAGACCGTTATCGGAATAGATCGGCGATTCTCCCGTGTTCATCAGCATGAAGCAGCCGGTTCCGTATGTGTTTTTGGCTTCTCCTTTTTCGAAGCAGGTCTGACCGAACAGTGCAGCCTGCTGATCCCCTGCAGCCCCCGCGATCGGGATCGGTCCGCCGAAAAACGAATCATCGGTCATCCCGTAGATCTGACTGTTGGGTACGGGTGTGGGAAGCATACACTTCGGAATGTTCAGTTCCTTCAGGATATCATCATCCCAGGTCAGGGTATTGATGTTAAAGAGCATTGTACGGCTTGCATTGGAATAGTCGGTAACATGGACACATCCTCTGGTCAGTTTCCAGATCAGCCAGGTTTCGATCGTTCCGAACAGCAGCTCTCCGTTTTCGGCTCGTCTTCTGGCATCGGGGACGTTTTCCAGAATCCAGTGCAGCTTGGTTGCGGAAAAATAGGCATCAATGATGAGACCGGTTTTCTTGCGGAAGGTTTCTGTGAGGCCTTTTGCAATCAGGGAATCACAGTATTCGCTGGTCCTGCGGCACTGCCAGACGATCGCATTGCAGATGGGATCGCCGCTCTTCTTGTCCCAGACAACAACGGTCTCTCGCTGGTTGGTGATCCCGATTCCGGCAATCTGTTCATAGGTTGCTCCGATCTTGCTCATGGCTTCCACACAGACCCCGAGCTGTGTGGACCAGATCTCGGATGCATTGTGCTCTACCCAGCCGGGTTGCGGGAAGATCTGTGTGAATTCTTTCTGTGCAACAGAACAGATCTCGCCCTTCTCGTTGAAGAGGATTGCCCGGTTGCTTGTAGTGCCGGCATCCAGTGCCATAATGTATTTTTGCATAGGCCTTCTCCTTCGTAAATGACTGTAAAACTATTGTACTCCATACAGGGATTATATGCTATAATCATTTTGCGCATGCGGGGGTGTAAATCCGGCATGGCAGGGGGTTACGGTGCTCGAACTCGGAAAGATGAACCGGCTTAAGGCCGTTAGCAAAACCGAACACGGAATGTATCTGGCCGAATCGGATCCGGCAGAAGAAAAAGTACTTCTTCCGAAGAAGTATACGGACGGGCAGATGAACGTGGGAGATATGACAGAGGTTTTTTTGTATAAGGACTCCTCTGACCGGCTGATCGCAACAACCGTTAAACCGAAGATCATGCTGCATGAAGTGGCACTGCTCCGCGTCAAGGATGTCGGAAAGATCGGGGCATTTGTTGACTGGGGACTCGAAAAGGATCTGCTGCTTCCTTTTAGAGAACAGACGAAAACGGTGCATGCGGGAGAAGAAGTGCTCGTTGCACTTTACGTGGATAAGACCGGACGTCTCGCACTGACCATGAATGTCTACGAATATCTTCGTACGGATTCTCCTTATCAAAAAGACGACACGGTCAATGCAAGAGTCTATCTGATCAGCAGGAATTTCGGAGCCTTTGTGGCGGTGGATGATCAATACAGCGCGCTGATCCCCAAAAAAGAACTGTTTGTCGACCTGACCGTCGGGGAAACGGTCACATGCAGGGTTGCCAAAAAGGAAGAGGACGGAAAGCTGACGCTCAGTATCCGGCAAAAATCCTATGAGCAGATGGATGATGATGCGGAAGCGATCGTGCAAAAGATCAGAGGATATGGCGGAAAACTGCCGTTTAATGACAAGGCGGCCCCGGAAGTGATCAAGCGGGAATTTTCGATGAGCAAAGCCCAGTTCAAGCGGGCTGTCGGAAGGCTTTATAAGGAACGCCGGATAGAGATTACCGACGCATCCATCATATTAAAAGAATCATAATACGGAGGAAGAAAAAATGGAAAAACATGTGATCGCGACCGATCAGGCACCTGCAGCAATCGGACCTTACTCACAGGCAATCGAAGTGAACGGAATGATCTATACTTCCGGCATGATCCCTGTGATCCCTGCTACCGGAGAGATCGTGGAAGGGATTGATGCACAGGCAAAGCAGGCACTGACGAATGTGAAAAATCTCCTTGAATCCGTGGGAAGCAGTATGGATAAAGTCGTTAAGACGACGGTATTTATCAAGGACATGAACGATTTTGCAGCAGTAAATGCGGTTTATGCGACCTTTTTCTCCGGTGCATTTCCATCCCGCAGCTGTGTGGAAGTGGCTAGACTTCCGAAAGATGTGTTGATCGAGGTGGAGGCGATCGCACTGAAATGAAAAAGCCTGCCGGAAAAATGAATGCGTTGTTTCTGATCATGCTGATCGGATATGTGGCAGCATCTGTCTTGCTGTCCATGCTGATGCAACGCTCCATGGGGATCGGGCTGCTCACCACTTTAGTAATCGGCGAACTGGTCGTAGCGGTACCGGGGATCATTTTTCTTCTGCTGTTTCATTGCAATTTCGCGGAATGGGTGCCGATACGTCCCGTTAAGGGCGCTACGATCGGATTCACATTGCTGCTGACGTTTCTGATCCAGCCCCTGTTGTATTTTCTGAATGTTGTATCCCAACTGTTTGAGAGCAATGTTGCGGCGGATCTGCTGACAAAAGTCGACGATATTCCCGGGATCGTTCTGATCCTGGTCATCGGGGTACTCGGACCGGTCTGTGAGGAAGTTGTGTTCCGCGGGATCCTGTTTACCGGTTACAAACGCAGCGGCAGAATCTTCGGCGCCATTTTATGGACCGCGTTTTTATTCGGCCTGTTCCATATGAATCTGAATCAGTTCGGATATGCCATGATGATCGGTATCATATCCGCTTTTCTGGTGGAGGGCACGGGTTCACTGATCCCGTCACTGATCCTGCATATCCTGATCAACAGTTACAATGTCCTGCAGATGATCGCGCTGAAATTCATATCCGGATTTATGGGAGATGATCTTTCCGAGCTGATGGAGTCGGCGGATACCATGATGACACCAAAGACGCTGGTCATGTTCGCTGGGGCGCTGCTAATCCCTGCAACCGCATGCACGGTCCTTGCGGTCGTTGTTTATATTGCGATTATTAAAAGAGAGGAAACAAAGGATCATATCATGCGCATCCTGCCGTTTTCGAAAAAAGATGACGGTGTGGAAGAAGAAAGAAAGACAGCGATCATCACGCCAACCGGCGTGATCGGCGTGGCCTTGTGCCTGTTCATGATCTTCGGGTTCGAAAAGGTGTTGCAGATGATCGGGTTATAGAAAACAGAGATGATAAAATAAAGAAGCTCCGGATGATCCGGAGCTTCTTTTGTTTTTCAGAGGGAAATATCAATATTTCCTCCGATATCGGGATTGACGGATTGTTCCATCATTTTAGTCAGTGTGTCGCCGTTTTCCTGTCCCTGATCGATGGCCTTGCTTAAGATCGCAGTGCCGACTTCGGTCATGACACGTTCCTGCGCCATTGACATGGATAATGCAGCTATATCCATATTCTTCACACTCCTTTCCCATTCGTAATATATATATCGGTTTTTTTATCCCAAATCTTTAATCTGCATCGGCCACGGGCAGATGATACAGTGAAAATCGATAGCGGTCAAAACAGAATTCGCCGTCCGTAACCGGTGCAGTCTGTAAGGCAGGATCATCGAGGAGCTCCTTGAGAGCCGGCTCATGATCCGATGCGATCCAAAGTTTATCGATCTCGCCGTTTTCAAGCGCTTCCAGTCCGGCTTCAGCCGAGCCGTACGGTTGAAGGAGCGGTGCATAAAACGGAAGACACCAGTACAGCGCCTCTGAGTCCGAACAGGTAATGAGCCCGTCTCCTTCTTTCACATGCGTATCCAGAAAGGCGATCATTTCCGAAGGATCCGTTCCGTATTCGACCTTCCACTCGGTATGAAAGGTACTGATGAAGACCAGGATCACGAGCGGGACTGCCAGCATTTTCAACGGGAGATCACGGTTTTTTAAGTGCAGGTCGGGAAGTGAGGAAACCTCGATGGAAAAGAAGAGCCAGATCAGACCGGCGGAGAAAAACAGGTAACGATCCACAAAGATATTGGCGGTCATGATCTTGGAAAGTAATGTTCCAAAGAGGAGAACCAGATAATACGGCAGGAAACAAAGCAGGGCATACATATGTCCTGCGCGCGTAGAAGCCGGTTGTTCTTTGTCTCTTTTCAGAGCAATCAGCCGGAACACAAATAACGCGATCACGGAAAGCAACAGGATCAAAGACAATCCGGATATCCCCGTGGTGTACGGGTAGACCATGTATTGCAGAAATAAGCGGGGCGTGATCTCGGGCATGGAAAAATACCCGCTGACCCGTTTCAATTGCTTCAGCGTGATCACAAGACACGGCAGATAGAGAATGAAGGTTGCCAAAAGGCAGAAAAACCATCGCCGTAAGTGTGCGCGGTCTTTTATGACATAATAAAGCAGCAGGAAGAAATAAATGACGCCGACACAGACAAACGCGAAGTGATGGGAGTATCCGGCGAGAACGGAAAAGAGTGTAAACAGGATCCAGTTTTTCCTGCAGCTTTCGGCGAGTACTTCGTATGCATAGATACCGCTTGCCGTGGCAAAGACGAATCCGAGGGAATACATGCGGATCTCAACACCGTAATACAGCATTAACGGCATGGCGGTCAGAGAGATCATAAACAGGCAGCCTGCGTACAGGCCGTGTCTGCGTTTAACGACCGTAGCGCCAAGAAAAAGCGTACCGATCATGGGAAGAACGGAAGTCAGCTTCATTACGGGAATGGAATACCCGAAAAGATCCGTCATCAGTTTTAAGAGGATATTATATAAAGGCGGCAGGGTATCCCGCATGGATCTGCTGATCACGCCGGCCATGTCGGTGCGGATCAGCGTGGCCGTAAAGGCTTCGTCCATCCATACATTCCGATTAAAAATCAAGGACACATAGCATACCGAACAGAGTATGAGCAGTGTCCATGGGATAAATGCCTGTATTTTTGCGTTTTTCATGGTCAGATTCTATCACAGTTGACAGTAAAATTCAATCTTGATATACTTTCTAAACTATGAAACAGATGCATGTTCTGGGTATGGAATTGAAAGATTATTCCCTGAAGGAAGCGATGCGCATGGTAGATACCTTTTTGAAGGAAGGAAAGGTGAATACCGTGAGTTTTCTGTCCCCTGAAATTCTTATGAATGCCGGGGAAGACGAGGAAATGCGCAACTACCTTTCGTCTGTTGACCTGACGGTCCCTGTTTCCACCGAGATCCTGAAGGCATCAGGGATCGGCTCGAGAGCAAGGCTTGCGGAGGTTGAGGACGGCAGATTCTATAAAGAACTGATGCAAAAGATCAGCAATGAAAAGCGTACGGCATTTGTCCTTACGGAAAAAGAGGAAACCATAGAACCGTTCCTCACTTATCTGCGGGAGACGGCACCGGGACTTAAGGTTGTCGGATGGTACGCATTCGAAAATCTGACGGGGGATCCGGATCAGATCGTCAATGAGATCAATTCCACTTTTCCGGATATCGTTCTTTCAAGGCTCCCTTCCCCCAAACAGGAGCAATTTGCATATGAGCATAATGCCAAGCTGAATGCAAAACTCTGGGTAGCGCTCAGAGAGGATTTTACGACACCGTACAAGAAGAAAACAACCGGGTTTGAGAGACTGCGGCAGGGCTTTTTGGCAAAGCTGTTCCGGCGTAAAGTATCTCAATTCATAAATGAACAGGAAGATACGGGAGAGAATTCGTGACGATTTAGTAAAAATGTCCAATTCTCTCTTTTTTTTTTGGCTAAAATGTATTAAACTAATTGTAATATTAGGTGTCTTATGGCATCAATATCTGTATTGGGGTGAAAACATGATATCTAATCAAATCTTACAGACGACGATCGAGGGTCTGAAAGGGATTACCCGTATCGAATTGTCTGTAATTGATCCGGAAGGAAAAGTGCTCGCGTCCACATTGAAGGATCCGGGCGATTTCGAGAGCGCGGTTGCGGCGTTTACCGATTCCCCTGCCGATTCCCAGGAAATGCAGGGATATCAGTTTTTTAAGGTATATGATGAGATCCAGCTCGAGTATATCCTTGTCGCACAGGGCAGTTCCGAGGATTCCTTCATGGTCGGCAAGATTGCCGCATTTCAGATCCAGAATCTGCTGATCGCGTATAAAGAACGTTTTGATAAGGATAACTTTATCAAAAACCTGCTCTTGGACAATCTGCTTCTTGTGGATATTTATAACCGCTCCCAGAAGCTGCATATCGAAACCGACGCAAGACGTGTCGTGATCCTTGCGGAGACCGTGAATGATAAAGAAGTCAATGCGCTGGACGGTGTACGCAATCTCTTCGCACAGAGAACAAAGGATTTCATTACGGCGGTAGATGAGAAGAACATCATTGTCGTCAGGGAACTTGCGGATGATGAGGGATACGAAGATGTAGAGAAAAGCGCGGATCAGATTTTGGCGCTCTTTAAAGAGAAATCTTTGGATGTGCATGTTTCCTACGGTACCATCGTCGGTGAGATCCGCGAAGTAAGCCGTTCCTATAAGGAAGCCAAGATGGCGCTGGATGTGGGACGGATCTTCTTTGATGAGCGGGATGTGATCGCGTACAGTGAACTGGGAATCGGACGCCTGATCTACCAGTTACCGATCCCGCTTTGCAAGATGTTCATTAAGGAGATCTTCGACGGAAAATCGCCGGATGATTTTGACGAAGAAACACTGGTCACGATCAACAAATTTTTCGAAAACAGTTTAAATGTTTCGGAAACCAGCAGACAGCTGTATATCCACAGGAATACGCTGGTGTACAGACTGGACAAACTGCAGAAGACCACCAATCTGGACCTGCGTGTTTTCGAAGATGCGATCACATTCAAGATCGCGTTAATGGTTGTAAAATATATGAAATATATGGAGAGCATAGAGTACTGAGTTTCAATTAATAAGGGGATGAAAAAATGGACATGATCACGCTGGAAAATGTAAGCAAGTCTTATCAGAACGGCGTCCCGGCGCTGAGTGATGTGACGCTTCATATCCAAAAAGGGGAATTTGTTTTTATCGTAGGCGATTCAGGTTCCGGGAAGTCAACATTGATCAAACTGCTGCTTCGTGAATTAACACCGACAAGCGGCAGGGTGATCGTCAACAATTACGATCTCTCTAAATTACGCAGACGTAAAATTGCCAAATTCAGACGCAATATCGGTGTCGTATTCCAGGATTTCCGTCTGTTGAAGGACCGTAACGTTTATGAAAACGTTGCCTTTGCGCAGCGCGTCATTGAGGTTCCGACCAGGCAGATCCGCAAGAATGTACCGTCGATGCTTTCGCTGGTAGGTCTTGCAAGTAAATACAAAGCGAAACCGAAACAGCTATCGGGTGGTGAGCAGCAAAGAGTTGCGCTTGCAAGAGCGTTAGTGAACAATCCGCCGATCCTGCTTGCGGATGAGCCGACCGGTAATTTGGATCCGCGTAATTCGTGGGAGATCATGAAGCTGCTCGAAGAGATCAACAAACGGGGCACAACGGTTCTGGTCGTCACACATAACCGCGAGATCGTCAATGCCATGCGCAAGCGTGTTGTCACGGTCAAGAAAGGTGTGATCATCAGCGATGAAGAAAAGGGTGAGTATATAGATGAGGATTAGTACATTAGTATTTACATTCAAACAGGGTGTTAAGAACATCTTTCGGAACAAAGTGTTCTCTCTTGCATCGCTCGCAACGATCGCTGCCTGCACATTCCTGTTCGGCATTTTTTATGCGCTCGTTGTAAATGTGCAGTACAGTGTGAAGGAAGCACAGTCCGGCGTGGCGGTTACCGTTTTCTTTGATGAAGGGATCACGGACGCCAGGATCCAGGAGATCGGGAATCTCGTAAAGGCCAGGCCGGAGGTATCCGAGGTCAAATACGTATCTGCCGAAGAGGCATGGGATTCCTTTAAGGTGGATTATCTGGGTGAATACGCAGACGGTTATGAAGGAGATAATCCGTTAGAGGGTTCCGATAACTACGAGATCTATCTGAATGATGTTTCCAAACAGTCATCACTGGTCGCGTTCTTGGAATCCACGGAAGGTGTCAGGGAAGTCAATCGGTCTGACGCGACGGCGGATATCCTGACGAACATTAATACACTGATCAGTTATATTTCTCTCGTGATCGTCGGCATTCTGTTCGCCGTATCCCTGTTCCTGATCAGTAATACGGTAGCAATGGGTATTGCGGTCAGAAAAGAGGAGATCGCGATCATGAAACTGATCGGTGCCAAGGACTTTGTGGTACGTTCGCCGTTTGTGATCGAAGGAATACTGATCGGATTGATCGGCGCAGCCGTTCCGCTCGTTGCCATATATTATCTGTACGTGAATGTCATCATTGTTGCGGGACAGAAATTCAGCGCACTTTCCGATATCTTGAAATTCATGCCGGTAGAGGAACTCTTCAGGCAGCTGATCCCGGTAGCGCTCGTCCTGGGTGTCGGCATCGGTTTCTTCGGCAGTATCTTTACCGTACGAAAGCATTTGAGAGTGTGATATCTTCCGTCAGGCCAAAGGGGAAGGCCGGTGACGGGTTTTTATATCAAGGGGTCCTGTATGAGACACAAAAAGGGGTATATCAGAGGAATATGTTTGCTGACAGTCATCTGTATGCAGTGTATGCAGGTGCCTGTTTCTGCGTTTACGCTTACAAATGATTTCATCAAAGAAAGCGAAGAGAGCAAAAAGCAGGCGGAGCAGAGCAAGGCATCCTTAAAGTCCGGTCTCACGAACGTGAAGGAGGTCCTAAAGAGCTTAGAAACCCAAAAGGGAGACCTGGAGGGATACATTCAGCAGCTGGATATGGAGCTGACTGATATCAACGCCAAGATCGATGATCTGACACTAAAGATCGCCGATCAGGAAATCGCTGTCGCTGCCGCGACCACTGCTTTAGAAGAAGCTCAGAAACGTGCGGACGACCAGTATGCAGCTATGAAGCTTCGCGTGAAATTCATGTATGAGCGCGGAACGGACAACTATCTGACGATGCTGCTCTCATCCGAATCGTTCATTGATTTCTTAAATCGTGCGGAGTTCATCAATAAGCTTTCAGCTTATGATAGGAAGATGCTTGATGAATTTATTTCGACAAGAAATCAGGTGGCGGCGATCAAGGCAGACCTGGAAGAAGAAGAGCGGCAGCTGAACGAAGCAAAGGCCGCGCTCGATAATGAGCAGCAGGCAATGGAAACGCTGATCGCATCGAAGCAGGAAGAGATCGGCGTATTTGAATCCGATATTCAGAATAAAGAGGCAGCCATTGCGGAATACAACGCAATGATCGCAGAACAGGATCAGATCATCAAAGATCTGGAAGCAGCAATTTTAGCAGAGAAAAAGCGGCTGCTTGAACAGAACCGCAAAGCCATCGTTTACGATGGCGGACAGTTCAAATGGCCGGCACCGAGTTATACAAGGATCTCGGATGACTACGGATGGAGAACGCATCCGATCTTAGGCATCCAGCAGTTTCATAACGGCGTGGATATGGCGGCGCCAAGCGGCTCGCCGATCCTTGCAGCCTATGACGGAGAGGTCGTGAAAGCATCCTATTCCCCGACCATGGGGAATTACATCATGATCGATCACGGAGACGGACTGTATACGATCTATATGCATGCAAGTGCCTTGCTTGCGTCGGAGGGCCAGATGGTTGCAAGAGGTGAACAGATCGCCAAAGTCGGCTCGACGGGCAGGAGTACCGGCCCGCATCTGCATTTTACCGTAAGACAGGATGGCAATTACGTGAGCCCGTGGAATTTCCTTGGGTAAGTAATGTTGCGTCCGCAGAATCAATAAAGTGAAAAGAGGTTTTACAATGGACCAGACAGATTATCTGGCAGAACAGGAAGAATTAAGAAAGGCCCGCAAAGCGGGCAGATGGCAGGGGGCATTGATCATGGCGG
>JAEEGL013693487.1_pt1 | contig 24051 bp, 14 predicted proteins | sample 9134231 | NCBI WGS metagenome assembly JAEEGL01 (sample SAMN16246548, study PRJNA631951) | gut metagenome | biome: gut microbiome; feature: rumen; material: fiber-attached | host: Bos | place: Iran: Karaj | collected 2018-10
CAGGATCTCCGACTTGTTCGTGCCTTCAAGCTCCATAACGATGGTATCGTCTTCCTTGATCTTCAGATCACCGGCATTACGGAGAGATGTAAGCGCGATCTTCTTGATATAACCGTGATCGGAAAGGAAAAGTTTCAGACGGTAGTCCTCGATCATATTCGAGTCACTGAATGTAGCCGCTTCCTCCGCGCGGAGAAGCTCGGATCTTCTCTCCTGTCCGTATGTCTTCGCTACGTTTTCCAGGGCCTTGATGATCAGTGCATCAAGACGCTCCGGCTTCTTGAGGATATCCTCAAGATCCTTGATCTCTTTTTCCAGATTCTCACGGTCCGCCGTGCGGTTCAGGATGTACTGGCGGTTAATATTCCGGAGTTTGATCTCCGCAACATACTCGGCCTGCAGACTATCGATATCAAAGCCCTTCATGAGGTTCGGAACTACATCCGCCTCGAGTTCGGTATTACGGATGATCGCAATAGCTTTATCGATATCCAGAAGGATCTTGGCAAGACCATCGAGAAGATGGAGCTTATCCTTCTTCTTATCCATCTCATATACGACTTCCCTCTTCTGGCAGGAACGTCTCCATACGATCCACTCGGCGAGGAGCTGTGTCACGCCCATAACTCTCGGATAACCGTTGATAAGCACATTGAAGTTACAGGAGAATACGTCTTCAAGCTTTGTAAAGCGGAAGAGTTTCGTCATCAGGGCATCCAGATCCGTGCCGCGCTTGCACTCGATACAGATCTTCAAACCATCGAGGTCCGTCTCATCACGGACATCATTGATCTCCTTAACCTTACCGGACTTAACCAGCTCTGTGATCTCGTCGATGACCGCTTCTGCCGTCGTCGTATATGGGATCTCTGTCACCTCGATGAGGTTATTCTTCTTATCGGCAAAATACTTCGAACGGATGCGTACCGGTCCTTTTCCCGACTCATAAATCGTGCGCATCGCGGATTCATCGTAGAGGATAATACCTCCGCCCGGGAAATCCGGTGCGGGCATGACCTCGAGGATATCCGCGGTCGGATCCTTCATGTAGGCGATCGTCGCCTCACAAACCTCACGGATATTGAAAGAACAGATATTCGAAGCCATACCGGCTGCGATACCCTGATTGCTGTTAACAAGGATAGACGGATATGTCGCCGGTAAAAGCACCGGTTCTTTCATCGTGCCATCGTAGTTATCTACAAAATCGACAGCGTTCTTGTCGAGGCCCTTGAAAAGCTCCTCGCAGAGTTTTTCAAGACGTACTTCTGTATATCTCGGTGCAGCGTACTGCATATCGCGCGAATACTGCTTACCGAAGTTACCCTTCGAGTCAACATACGGATGCAGCAGTGCGCCATTACCTCTGGCAAGACGGACCATCGTCTCGTAGATCGCCATATCACCGTGCGGATTCAGCTTCATGGTCTGACCGACAACGTTACTGGACTTGGTGCGGTTACCCTTCAGAAGACCCATCTTATACATCGTGTAAAGAAGTTTTCTGTGCGAGGGCTTGAAACCGTCGATCTCCGGGATCGCACGCGATACGATGATACTCATCGCGTACGGCATGAAGTTCGTCTCGAGTGTATCGTTAATATCCTGAAGTGTCGGCGGTGACGGCGGAAGTCCCTGGGACTGGTCTTTCAGAGAGACCTTCTCCGGCATCTCGCTATTCTCTTTCTTACTCTTTCTAGCCATTCTTACTATCCTTCAATCAATGTTCTTCTATTCACTACTTGCTTATGCTATCAGTCGACGTCCAGCATCTCCAGGTACAGATGACCGTCGCGCTCGATATGTTCTTTTCTTCCGGCAAGGTTATCGCCGAGCAGAAGTTCAAACGTATCCATCGTAGCCTGCTCATCACCCGGAACCACCTTGATCAGGCGGCGGGTAACCGGATTCATGGTCGTCTCCCACATCATCTCCGGTTCGTTCTCACCGAGACCCTTGGAGCGCTGAAGTGTGCACTTCTCGGCAGGATACTTCTGGAGGATCTCCGCCTTCTCCTTCTCGTTATAGGCAAACATAGTCTTCTCTTCGCCCTTGTTCCTGTAAGTGATCTCAAAGAGCGGAGATTCAGCGATAAAGACTTTTCCTTCTTTGATCAGTGTAGGCATCAGGCGGAAGATCATCGCCAGGATCAAGGTACGGATATGGAATCCGTCGACGTCGGCATCGGTACAGATGATGACTTTGTTCCAGCGAAGGAGCGACAGGTCAAAGGACGAAAGATCCTTGTTATGCTTGGTCTGGATCTCTACGCCGCAGCCGAGGACCTTAACGAGATCCGTAATGATCTCACTCTTGAAGATCGTCGGATAATCGGCCTTTAAGCAGTTAAGGATTTTACCTCTTACCGGCATGATCGCCTGGAACTCGGCATCACGGCCCATCTTACAGGAACCGAGAGCGGAGTCACCCTCTACGATGTAGAGTTCTCTCTGCTCAACATCCTTCGTGCGGCAATCCACGAACTTCTTAACGCGGTTATTGATATCGATGCTTCCCATGAGCTTCTTCTTGACGTTCAGACGAGTCTTCTCGGCATTCTCACGGGATCTCTTATTGATCAGGATCTGCTCGACGACACGGTCGCCCTCGGGCTTATTCTCGATAAACCATACTTCCAGTTTCTGACGGATAAGGTCAGCCATGAAATCCTGGATGAACTTATTCGTGATCGCCTTCTTCGTCTGGTTCTCATAGCTCGTCTGTGTGGAGAAAGAACTCGTGACGAGGATCAGGCTGTCCGCGATATCCTGGAAGACGATCTTGCTCTCATTCGCCTTGTACTTGTCTCTTGCTCGGATCTGTCTGTCGATCTCTGCGGTAAAAGCACTTCTGACCGCCTTATCCGGCGCTCCGCCGTGCTCCAGGAAGCTCGAGTTATGATAGTACTCAAGTACATTGACTTCGTTATTGAAGCAGAAGGCCACCTGGCACTTGACCTTATATTCCGGCTTATCCGCTCTGTCCTTACCTCTTCCCATGCCATCGAAAGATGCCGGAGAGGAAAGACCCTTCTCACCGCTGAACTCGGCAACATAACCTTCAATACCGGACGGATAGCAGAAAGTAAACTCTTCACCGCTCTCCTCATCCTTCAGAAGGAAGGTTACACCGCTGTTAACGACGGCCTGACGCTTCAGGATCTGCAGGAATGCATCCAGCGGAATGTTGATATCCGTAAATACTTCACGGTCCGGCTTCCACTTCTGGATCGTACCTGTTCTCTTAAAACGGGTAGGTTCTTTCAGAAGACCGCCGATATTCTCGCCCTTTTCGAAGTGCAGGCTATACTTAAATCCGTCACGGAAAACAGTAACATCAAAGTACTCGGAAGAATACTGCGTCGCGCAGGCACCGAGACCATTTAAGCCAAGGCTGAACTCATAGCTCTCACCGGTATCATTATTGTACTTACCGCCGGCATAAAGCTCGCAGTAGACCAGTTCCCAGTTAAAACGCTGCTCCTTGGTATTGTAATCCAGCGGGATACCACGTCCGAAGTCCTCTACCGAGATCGAACCGTCCTTATAGCGTACGACCTCGATCTTATCACCATAACCTTCTCTGGCTTCGTCGATCGAGTTACTTAAGATCTCGAAAAACGAATGTTCACAGCCTTCCAGGCCATCTGAACCAAAGATGACACCCGGGCGTTTACGAACACGGTCCGCGCCTTTTAACGCGGTGATGGTCTCATTACCATATGAAGACTTGCTGGGCATATTTATAACCTCTCTACTTATAATCCATAAGATTATACCACAATATAATGTGGTTTCATTCGACAAATACTACTAAATTTTGCATTTTTGCCATTTTCAAAACAGAAAAAACATGCAAAAGTGCTTTTACAAATACAAAAAGACCGGTTTCCTTATCGGAACCGGTCTTTCTGCTCTTGGTGAGCCCAGGGGGATTCGAACCTCCGGCCCACAGCTTAGAAGGCTGTTGCTCTATCCAGCTGAGCTATGGACCCACGTTGAAAGAATGACGATCACATGGATCGTCATTCATGGAGCGGGTGATGGGAATCGAACCCACGTGATCAGCTTGGAAGGCTGGAGTTCTACCATTGAACTACACCCGCACGGTGCTTCCGCATAGTCTTTATCAAACTTGCCTTGATATAATACTACACGAAAGTCGGATTGTCTATAATGAATTTTCGAAACTCAAAAAGAAGTTGAAAACGCGTCAGGACGGCTTGGTATCCTTGATATAATCGCAGGATACATAGAATCCGTCTTCAAGCTTATACCAGTTATTATCGGTCTTCGCAACGACAACAACCTGAGTACCCTTCGGGAGCTTGGAAACTACCGGATACTTAGTATCATCCGTACCCGGACCTTTTCTTACTTTAAGATATTTCTCGACGCCGGAAACATACATGACCTTCGCTTCCATCGTCTCTTCTTTCCATGTTACTTCTACATCGTTCGGAGCAATCGACATACCGTACTCTTTAAGAGTCGTCTCCTCAGTCGTCGGAGGAACTGTGACCATCGGAGTCGTCTCCGTCGTCTGTTCAGTAGATTCCGTAGTCTCTACTTCTTCTTTCTTTTTCTTGCCGCATCCGGCTATTCCGAGAACCATAGAACATGCCATGGTCAGGACCAGCGTTTTTACAATAATGGAAGATCGTTTCATAGGACACGCTCCTTCTTGCTCATTTTTTCACCTAATTTAATAGTACACCATTCTTTTTGAATAAATGCAAATGATTATTACAATGTCATTACATTTCGACCTCGGGGTTCAACTTGACCATCATGACATGATCCTGATACTTCCCGTCGATCTCCATAAACTTGATATTGTAGCCCATCTTCTCAAATCCGCAGCGTTCCGCACAGGCCAGGGAGCGCTTATTTGTGGGCAGGATATCCGCTTCGATCCTGTGAAGACGGAAATATTTGAACATGAAATCACAACCTGCAAGAAGCGCTTCGGTCATATAACCCTGTCCCTGACACTCCTCATCGATATGATAGCCGACAAAAGAGGAATTCATGGCGCCGCCGATAATACTGTAGAACGAAAGTCTTCCGATGATCCGGTCCGGACGGCCCGGAAGAGTGATCCAGAAGGCAACCTGAGTATTCCTGTTATACTGGTTCAGGTCCTCCTTGAGATACTGCCTCTGTTCTCCTACTGTGAAGTATTTGTCGTGATGTCTCTGCGTGAATTCCTTATGAAAAGCACGGTTACGCACAAGATAGTCTGTGACCATCCTGTCTGCAGAAGGTTTATAAACGGAAAGGACCAGCCTTTTCGTCTGTAACGAAAGGACTGATCCCTTAACCGGACTTATGATCTCAAATCTTGCCATTGCCGTCTTTATCCTCAGATCCGGGTTCATCCGGAAGATCTTCATCATTCTGATTATCATCAGAATCCATCGTATCGGATTCTGTTTCAACTACCTTAAGAATCGGAACAGGACTTACTGTCTTTTCCAGAAGCGGTTCCGGTTTCTTTTCAGGGAACTCGGGGAAATCAGGAAGCGGTTCTTCCTTAACCACTTGTTCAGTCACCGTCTCATCTCCGGCGCGCTTGGCACCCGGACGCATAGGCTGCGGTTCCTCATCACCGAACTGATAATAGTGGTCTCCTTCGTTTTCAGAAGAGTCCGTATTTTCTGCGGTCTCTTCACTTGCAGAAGATCCTGTGCCGGCATTCTCATCCGGTCCTTCCGGATCATCATTATCTCTCTTTCTTATTACAAAAAGGATGATCACAAGTGCAAGAAGTGCGGCACTGACAACACCGAGAAGGATAGTTGCGACTTTAAAGGCATCTCCGGAATTCTCCTTCTCTACAGGAGTCGGCTCAGGAGTATCAGTCGGTGCAGGTGTCGGAGTCGGCGTAGGTGTCGGTGTTTCCGTCGGTACAGGTGTAGGAGTCGCCATCATGGCATTCAGGTCTCCTCTGTACGGCATGATCATTCCTGTTGAACGGTCAAAATAGTAGATACTTGATTTGCCGTTTGCATCGAGCATGTTCATCAGAAGCGGGAAACTGTCAGACTCTTCATTCATGTAGACTTCGATCTCGTTGCCACTATAGTTCATCGTCGTCTTCTCATAACCGGCCGGAGCAGCAAAGTCCGCCGGGAACGGGATGATCAGCATCGAAGCTGTTGGTGTCGTGTAAGCACTGCAGGGAGCAACTGTCTGGGTATTCAGGTCGTAGAAATAAAGACCATTACCCGAATCGGAAAGGAGCCACATCAGAAGTGTGCCGTCCGGTCCGGCAAGACAGGGAACTCTTTTCGAGTTGTACGTGGTCTCCGACCATTCAAAACCACTCGGGATGGTTTCGAGGGATTCTTTTTCGAGGATCGTATAGCTGTTGCCGTTAGTAACAATGACCGGATACGGTTCCGGTGTCGGTGTCGGAACGCCGCGGGTAACAAGGATCTTATATGTGCGCTTATCACCGTTTTCAGCAGTAACGGTAACTTTTACCGTGTTATCACCCATCTGAAGGTCTTTCTGTACACCATTCAGGGAAACCTTTGCCTTGCTGTGTTCAGCGGAAGCAGATACTGCGATCGAGGTCTGTGTCTCATTAACGGTAACATGGTAACTGGTTTTATCTTTTGAGAAAGACGGGCTCAGTGTACCCGGAGCTACAGAAAGCGAGCTGAGGTAGTTATTACCGGAGAGCTGTACCGGAGCTGAGATCGAGATCTCGGCAGATGTTCCGCAGCCATAGTCGGCTGTACCATCGAGGTTGGATACGTTCATGCTTACCGATACCTTGCCGGTTCCTTCTTTCAGGCACTTCAGTTTTGCAACAACGATTGTCGAACCGGAAGGAACGTTACAGTTATAGTCAAGGAAGCTGGAACCGCTCGAACTGAAGTTCGCCGCGCCGTAATTACCGGAGCTGATTCCCTGCAGTTCGAAATATTCAGAATCATAAGAAAGCTTTCCGTTATATCCGCCGTAAGGACCGTCTCCGCTGACCTTAACGTTGATGCTGATCGTTTTACCGACCTCTGCGCTGCCGCTTTTGGAAAGGCTTGCGGAAGGATCAGCATGAACGATCCCCGCCTGGAAGATTCCCAGGACGAGTGCTGCTGTCGCCAGCACCGACACTCCTTTACTTAGATATGTCCTTATTCCTGTTTTCATTTTTCTACTACCTTTCTCGGTTATTTATCAGTTATTGAACAATTGTTGATTCCTGAAGAATATGTTTACAGATCCTTGTAAGGTCAGCCGCACTGATCTTACCGTCCTTGTTACCGTCCGCGGCATGTTTTCCTGCCTCACTCAGGCTGCTTTCACCGAGGATATAACGGCAGATAAGCGTCAGATCAGCAGCACTGATCTTACCGTCACAGTTCGCGTCACCACGGATAAAGAGTGCACCGATATAAACTTTCTTACCGCTTGCGTCCATGATCTCTACAAGGTCACCGGAACATACCGCAGTAGAATCATCCTTTGTCTGACCGTTCATATTAACGTATGTCAGTGTATATCCGTCAGCAAGAGTAAACATCGTCTTTACAGCACCTACTGTTGTTCCGGGCTCCACTCCGCCGAAGAAGTTACCTTCCGCAGCGATCGAGCATGTGAAATAACTCTCAGACGAATCTGTATTTCTCGCGATATCAAGTGTATAGACCTTCGAAGATCCGTTTTCTGCCTTACAGTTGATCTTGATCGTGCTGACTCCGCTGCCGAGAATGATGTCACCGGCTCCGGAGACCTTCGCCTTATCCGATGCCGGAACAGCGTTTACACGGACTGTCGCGCAGGATGCAGGCACAACGAGCGAATACTCGGTTGTCGCAGGATCGAATACAGGAGTCAGAACATATCCGTCAATGGAGAGCTCCTTGAGGTAGCAGTTCGGGTTACCGCTTTCTCTCGGAAGGAGACAAGCCTGCTCCGGAAGACCGGAGTATACCGGAATGGCAAAAGTCAGTTCCGTATTCAGGATACCTGCCTTCGAATAAGCGTTATACATCTTCTTTCCTTCAGAAGCTCCGCCTCTGATATTCGTCATATACTGGTGTGTACCATACTGGGAAGAATCCTTCGGAATAACATTAAACTTCATCAGATAGATCGAGTTCTGTCCGATATTGAGATACGCATTCGCTACCCACTTACTTCCGCCGCGGATCGCACGGTAAGGAGTACACCACGGGAGATAGTACTCTTCATTCTTAGCGGCGTTGATAGAACCGTCGGCATTCTTATAGCCGTCACGGGCAAAGGCAAGTCCTTTTGCCACAGGATCAGAATCCGAGGATGCACCAATATTAAAGTAGTTATAGAGATTTGTATACTGTCTGTGGTAGTAAGAAGAATAATAGTTTCCGCTGGTGGAATTACTTCCGTTCGCAGAAACTTCCTGCAGAACTTTTGCCGCCAGGAATACCGGGTTGGCTCCCGTCTTCTCTGCCGAGATCATAAACGCCTGCTCATAGGAGATCTGGTTTCCGTCCCAGTCCGTGATCTGCTGATTGCCCATAAATGTACCGTTGAGCATACCTTTTACTGAGTCGATCGTCTGATACTTGGCATCAAAGGAAAGATCGAGGAACTGGAATACACCGTCTTCGGTCAGCATATTTCTCGGATCGAGATAATACATGACGACAGCCTTGGAAGCATTTACCCAGTTCTGTCCGTCATAAGGAGTAAACGTTCCGGTGTTCCAGTCATAAGCACCGGGCTCTGTGGACTTCCAGGCATCGTTTACGGAATTCTCGATCAGACTTACACCGAGTCTGGTCTGTACAGAAACTGTCGTATTAAAATCTTTCAGCGCATTCACCGGGCGGAAATGCCAGGACGGATGCGCTTTGTGAAGGGCTCTCAGATAGGTTTTGTAGCTTTCGGGGAAGCTGGCGATCTCGGTCTCAAAGGTCGGATCCGAATTGATATCGGCATCCTTGGATATGAATGAATCAACAACATAACCCGTGATTGAAGCGCCGTCACTGCTTCTCTTATACGTGATCTTACACCAGACATTACTTCCGGAAGGATCTCCTGATATCGTGACCACATCACCCAGCGTCACACGCGTTCCGTTCCGGACGACGTCGATGACTGTAGTATTGACCGTGCCGGGGTTATTTCTGACATTGGCACTGTCAACAATAATAGTTCCCATCGGCGCATCCGCAGCCCGCTTATAAGTCGAAGCCGGGATCCCGCCGAGCAGGAAGACACACGAAAACGCCGCTGCAAAGGCCCTTGCAATGGCTCTTTTCGAAGTGTTTTTTATTTTCCGTAACATATAAGTTAACCTTATCCTCATATATATGTAATCGAGTTTATCGTATCAAATCTTTGTTTTGTACAAGTTACAGTATTATCACAGTTTCCTTGTTCAGAAATGAACGATCTTCTTCTCACAAAGAAAAAGGACCGCCTTCTGATGAAGGCAGTCCCTCATAGATCCTTGGTGGCTCACTGGAGGCTCGAACTCCAGACCCCTTGATTAAAAGTCAAGTGCTCTACCTACTGAGCTAGTGAACCATATGGCTGGGGTAGCAGGATTCGGACCTACGAATGCGGGAGTCAAAGTCCCGTGCCTTACCGCTTGGCTATACCCCATCGATTTCCCCTGGGGATATTGGTGGGGTGGGATATGGGAGTCGAACCCATGACCTCTTGTGCCACAAACAAGCGCTCTAACCAACTGAGCTAATCCCACCAAGATTCTCCCAAAAGGCACTACGAAATTATAATGTTTTCAGACTGGAAATGTCAAGCACTTATTTTATTGTGCATTATATAGATAATATACTCCCCTGTATCCTCTTTGTATAGAAAAGCACTTTTGCTTGGTGTATAATGCACCTACTAAATACAGAGAGGTACTTCTCATGGATATCGAAAACGCATATATTACTTTACCTTCGGGCTTTATCGCCAACGGCGTTCATGCGGGTCTTAAGCCGAACGGCAATCCGGATCTGGCTTATATCGGATCTGACCGTCCCGCAAATGTTGCCGGCGTATATACTTCCAATCTGGTCAAGGGACACTCCCTGACCCGTTCGATCTCACTGATCAAGAGCAGAGAGACAGTTCGCGGCATCATCATCAACAGCGGTAACGCGAACGCCTGTGTCGGCGAAGCCGGCGAGAGCGATGCATCCGCCATGGCAGAGAAAGCCGCATCTCTTCTTGGTGTCAGCGCCGATGAGATCCTGACCGCATCCACCGGTGTTATCGGATCCCGTCTTCCGCTCGATAAGATCACTTCCGCGATGCCGGGCCTGATCGGAAATGCCTCTTCTTCCGAAGAATGCGGACACCTCGCAGAGCGCGCTATCATGACTACAGACACTCAGCCGAAGGAAGTTGCTGCCACCGTCAGCATTTTCGGCAAAGAGATCACCATTGCCGCGATCGCAAAGGGTTCCGGTATGATCCACCCGAATCTGGCCACCATGATCAGCGTCTTCACTACCGACGCGAACATTAAGCAGGATGTTCTCCAGTCCATGATCAGCGACAACGTTAAGGATACATACAACCGTGTCTCCGTTGACGGCGATACTTCCGTCTGCGACATGGTCGTCATTATGGCAAACGGTGCATCCGAGACTCCTGAGATCACCATGGGTACGGAAGAATACGAGACGTTTAAGGATGCTTTCCATGCACTCTGCTTCGATCTCGCCAAGATGATCGCATCTGACGGCGAAGGTGCTTCGAAACTTGTTGAAGTTGAAGTCGTCGGTGCCAAGACCGCTAAAGATGCTTACCTGTGCGTCCTTGCGATCTGCCGTTCCCCGCTCTGTAAGACAGCGATCTTCGGACAGGATGCCAACTGCGGCCGTTTCATCACTGCACTCGGCTACTCCGGTGCGGATATCGACCCGGATAAGATCAGCATGTTCTTAAGCGGACTTCCGGTCTACGAGAAGGGTGTCGCTCTCCCGTTTGACGAGGGTGTTGCCAAGGAGAAGCTCTCCGAGCACGATATCCTGATCCGTGTCGAACTGAACGATGGTGAATACAATGACCGTATGTGGACATGCGACTTCACATATGACTATGTAAAGATCAACGCCAGCTACAGAAGCTGATCCTGCAATTTAATAGACATAGCAAAAAGCCCGAAAGATCACTCTTTCGGGCTTTACTTTTACTTACATACTTAGAAGTCTTATTCTTCCTTCTTCTCTTTAATGTCGAATGTAAACTGCTCCTTACGGTAACCGATCGACACTTTCTCGGCATTTGCGAACTTTCCGGACAGGAACAGGTCAGCCATCGGATCCTCAAGACGCTTCTGAATCGTCTTTCGAAGAGGACGCGCACCGTACTTCGGATCATAGCCTTCCTTCGCAAGCTCATCCTTCGCCGCCTCGGAAACAGAAAGACCGAGGCCCTTCTCCTTCATCTGCTCAGTAACCTCTTTCAGCATCAGATCGACGATCTTACGGATCTCTTCTTTCGAAAGTTCATCAAAAATAACGATCTCATCGACACGGTTAAGGAATTCCGGACGGAACTGTTCTTTCAGCGCGGAATTCACACGATTCTCGAGAGCGACCCTCTCCTGCGCATTGAAACCGAAGCCGTTGGCCTTCATAGAAGTACCGGCATTAGACGTCATAATGATGATCGTATTCTCGAAGTTGACCAGACGGCCGTGGCTGTCCGTAAGACGTCCGTCATCGAGGATCTGCAGCATCATGTTAAATACATCCTGATGCGCTTTCTCGATCTCATCGAAAAGCACTACCGAATAAGGCTTTCTTCTGACACGCTCAGTAAGCTGTCCGCCGTCATCATAACCGACATATCCCGGCGGGGAACCGATCAGCTTGCTGACTGTATGTGCTTCCATAAACTCAGACATATCAATACGGATCAGTGCATCTTCCTTCGCAAACATGGCCTCGGCCAGTGCTTTTACCAGCTCGGTCTTACCAACACCGGTCGGACCGACGAAGATAAACGAAGACGGTTTATGTTTCTTTCCGAATCCTGAGCGGTTTCTCCTGATCGCACGCGCAAGAGCACTTACGGCCTTCTCCTGACCTACGACACGCTGGTGCAGCCGGTCCTCGAGCTTCAGAAGACTCTCAGACTCTGTCTCAGTGATCCTCTGTACCGGAATACCGGTCCACATCTCGATCACTCGGGCAACGTCCTCACAGTCGATGATATCCGGCTCCAGCTCGTCTTCAAGAGACTGGATCTGCTTCTCCATGCGCATTGCTTCGGACTTCTTCTCCGCCTGCTTCTCATAGAGGCTTTCTTTCTCGATCTCTTCCGGCGTTGCTGACATCTCGATCCTGGCCTCTAAGGCTTTAACCTCTTTATCAAGTGCCTCGAAATCTTCCTTTAGCTTCGCAAGCTTCACAAGGCGCACTTCTTCAAGGTTTGCCCGGGATCCTGCTTCATCGAGAACATCGATGGCCTTATCCGGTAGGAAACGGTCTGTGATATAGCGGGAAGACATGCGTACCGCGTACTCGATGACCTCATCCGGATACTTCACGAAGTGATGTTCCTCATAGTAATCGGCAATACCCTTCAGGATCGCGATACTGTCCTCGATTGAAGGTTCCTCAATGATGACCTTCTGGAAACGGCGCTCCAGCGCGGAATCCTTCTCAATGTGTCTTCTGTACTCATCAAGAGTTGTCGAACCGATCACACGGATCTCACCCTTGGCCAGTGCCGGCTTAAGGATATTCGCGGCATTCATGGCACCTTCAGCGTCTCCGGCGCCCATGATGTTATGCATCTCATCGATGACCAGGATAACATCCTGATCTTTTCTGGCCTCATCGACCACATTCTTCATGCGGCTCTCAAACTGACCGCGGAACTGAGTACCTGCCACCATTGCCGTCATATCCAGAAGATATACGGACATATTCAGAAGCTTCGGCGGGACTTCGCCGTTTGCGATCTTGACAGCAAGACCCTCGGCAACTGCAGTCTTACCGACACCCGGCTCACCGATCAGGGCTGGATTATTCTTCGATCTTCTGTTAAGGATCTGAACGACCCTCTCGATCTCTTTCTCACGTCCGACAAGACGGTCGATCTTTCCTTCTTTGGCCAGCTGCGTCAGATTCGTTCCGTACTGTTCGAGGAACTTTCTCTTCGGCTTTCCGGCTTTCCCGGTCTTCTTATCCGTTCTGCGCTTCTCCTGATCTTTACCGAGATGCAGATAACCGAGGTTTGACTCACTCTCGTCATCCTCGTCTTCACCCTGCTTGCCGAAGATATCAAACGGAAACATGCGGCGGCGCGGCTTATCTTCCTGATCCGCCTCTACGAACGGAAGCTCGATATCCGCATCCTCTTCCATCTCATCGCCCATCTCTTCATCAGCGATCTCTTCACCCGGGAAAGCATCATTCACGAGCATTTTGAAAAGCTCCTGCGGGTCAGCAGTATTGGCACCGCTCATCAGCTGATTCAGACGCTCTGTGACCTCATCTACATTGCTGTCCGTGATACCAGCGGCAGAAAACATCTCCTCAATGCCGCCGATCCCGGTCTCATAAGCACACTTGATGCACAGACCTTCGTTAATGCGCTCGTTGTTCTCAAAACGCGTTGTGAAAACGACCGCAACGTTTTTCTTACATATAGTACAAAGACTCATTTCTATTTCCTTAGTCTATTCCTTCTCCTCCAGGGGCTTCCTCTTCCGCCTGGGTTTCGGGCCGGTGGCGATCTTAAGTGCCTCCTGCTCTACCTTTCTTTTATGTTCTGTCTGGTCGACCGGTCCGGATTTCTCCATTCTGGCCAGCGTCATATCGATTACAGGCTTCAGGAACTGGCCCGTAAACGATCCGGGCACCTCACAGACTTCCTCGGGAGAACCCGTAGCCACGATCGTTCCGCCCTTATCTCCGCCCTCTGGACCGAGATCAATAATATAGTCTGCTGTCTTGATCACGTCAAGATTATGCTCGATCACCAAAACAGTATTACCATTTTCGGCCAGGCGGCTCAAAATGTCAACCAACTTATGGACGTCGGCAATGTGGAGGCCCGTAGTAGGCTCATCGAGGATATAGAACGTTCTTCCGGTACTTCTCTTCGACAGTTCCGTCGCAAGCTTTACACGCTGCGCCTCACCGCCGGACAGCTGGGTCGCCGGCTGACCGAGACGGATATATCCGAGACCGACCTCGGAGAGCGTAGTCAGCTTCGAAGCGATACGCGGAACGTTCTGGAAGAATTCGAGAGCCTCATCGACAGTCATCGCCAGTACATCCGCGATGTTCTTCCCCTTATACTTCACCTGCAGTGTCTCACGGTTATAGCGCTTCCCCTTACACACATCGCACTTCACGTACACATCCGGCAGGAAGTGCATCTCGATCCTGTTCACACCGTCACCGGAACAGGCCTCACAGCGGCCGCCCTTGACGTTGAAGCTGAAACGTCCGTTCTTATAACCTCTCGCCTTCGCGTCAGGTGTATTGGCGAAAAGCTCGCGGATCAGGTCGAAACATCCTGTATATGTAGCCGGGTTCGATCTCGGGGATCTTCCGATCGGGGACTGGTCAATCGCGATGACCTTATCGAGATGTCCGATTCCCGTGATCTTATCACACAGACCCTTGGCCCTGTGCGCACCGTTAAGATCAGTGGCCAGCTTCTTCAGGATGATACCGTTGACCAGAGAACTCTTACCGGAACCGGATACACCGGTCACACAGGTAAAAAGCCCAATCGGGATCTTGACATCGATCTTCTTAAGGTTATTCTCTCTTGCCCCGTGAATGCAGAGATACCGGCCGTCCGGTTTTCTTCTCTGTACCGGGATCGGAATAAACTTGCGTCCGGAGAGATACTGACCCGTGATCGACTCCGGGATCTTCATGATCTCTTCCGCCGTACCGACACCTACGACAAATCCGCCGTGTTCACCTGCCCCCGGCCCCATATCTACGATGACATCTGCCGCACGCATGGTATCTTCGTCATGCTCCACAACGAGCACCGTATTGCCAAGTCTCTTCAGTTTCTCGAGTGTCGCCAGAAGACGGTTGTTATCTCTCTGGTGAAGGCCGATCGAAGGCTCATCAAGAATATAGAGAACTCCGGTCAGGCTCGATCCGATCTGTGTCGCCAGACGGATACGCTGCGCCTCACCGCCCGAAAGTGTCGCTGCCGCACGGGAAAGTGTCAGATAATCCAGTCCCACATCGACCATGAATCCCAGTCTTGCAAGGATCTCCTTCAGGATCGGTTCCGCGATCTTCTTCTCGCGGGTCTTCAGCGTCAGTCCCTGCAGGTGCTTGATGCACTTACGGATCGGCATGCTGGTCACTTCGTAGATATTCTTGCCGCCGACCGTGACCGCCAAAGATGCAGGCTTCAGTCTCGCACCGTGGCAGCTGTCGCAGTCCGTCGTCGTCATATACTGCTCATAGTGCTGCTTGATCTCCTCAGAGGATGCCTCACGGCTTCTTCTCTCCACGCTCGGGATAACACCCTCCCACGAGTTCATGTAAAGGCCGTCTCTGTGATAAATACTGTTCGAAGTATCGATGATCAGCTTCTCTCCGCCGTTACCATAGAGGATAATGTCCTGTACCTTCTTCGGGAGCTTATTCCACGGAGTATCCAGCGAGAACTCATATCTGGCCGACAGCGCCTCGATAAAAGCACGTCCCCAGCTCTTCGGATCATCGAACTTCCAGCCGGCTGTCTGGATCGCACCCTCATTAATGGAAGCTTCCGGGAACTGCACGCACAGTTCCGGATCCACATTTGTATGAGATCCAAGGCCGGAACACTCCGGGCAGGCACCAAACGGGTTATTGAACGAGAACATACGCGGAGAAAGCTCTTCCACGCTGATTCCGCAGTCCGGACAGGAAAGTTTCTGCGAGAAAAGCACTTCTGATGTCTCATATGTGCGATCCCCGTCTTCGCCTTTATTCGGAACCTGGATCTCGACAAGAAGAAGGCCGTCCGCCAGTTTCAGTGCAGTCTCGCACGAGTCGTTCAGACGCGTTCTTGCCTCTTCTCTTACGACCAGACGGTCCACCACGACCTCGAGGTCATGTTTCTTATTCTTATCGACCTTGATCTCATCGCCGTCAAGTTCATACATGCTGCCATCCAGACGGATCCTCGCATAGCCGCTCTTTCTGTATTCATCGATCTGCTTGGAGAATTCTCCCTTCCTTCCGCGAACGACCGGTGCCATAAGGATCAATCTTGTACCCTCACGGTACGCCATGAGCTGCTCAATGATCTGATCGATCGACTGGGACATGATCTCCTTCCCGCACTTATAGCAGTGCGGCACACCGATACGTGCATAAAGCAGACGGAAATAGTCATACACTTCCGTAACCGTACCTACCGTAGAACGAGGATTGCGGCTCGTGGTCTTCTGGTCGATCGCAATGGACGGAGAAAGACCGTCAATACTGTCGAAGTCCGGCTTCTCGAGCTGTCCCAGGAACTGTCTGGCATAAGATGACAGTGATTCCACATATCTTCTCTGTCCCTCGGCATAGATCGTATCAAATGCCAGGGACGATTTTCCGGAACCGGAAAGACCGGTAACTACAACAAATTTGTCTCTGGGAATATCCAGATTGATATTCTGCAGGTTATGTTCACGCGCCCCGCGGATGCGGATATAATCGTTCATAGATGTCTCTTCTTTCTAATCAGAATATATGTTCTTTTTACCAGTATATATGATTGTAAGAATAAAGTATACAACAATTACAAATAATCTATAAGAAGTCTTTTTTGACAATTCGGAAATTGGCACTTGCACCGCAGAAAATCTTATGGTATCATCTTCCATGCACTCAAAAAGTGTGTGGTGACCTGGCCCCATGGTCAAGCGGTTAAGACGGAGCCCTCTCAAGGCTCAATCAGGAGTTCGATTCTCCTTGGGGTCACCACGAAGAAAAGAGTTGTCCGATTCGGGCAACTCTTTTTGTTTCTATCTTAATTATTCTCAAAAAGCACTCAGCCGACTTCGTCTTCTCCCGGGAGTTTCTCCTTATGAGAAGAAATCTCCTTTAGTTTTCTCTCAAGTTCCGCCTGCTTCTTCTCCATCGCCAGAAGCTCCGGATCCGTCGTCTTAAACGAAGATCTTCTTACCGGAGTCTGAGCCGGACGCGAAGCGGAAGTCTTTGCAGCTGCCGCCGCACTTCCCGCTTTCGCAGAAGACACACCGGACGGTCGATTTGACGGTGATTTTGCCGAAGATGCAGGCGCACTCACATTCGAGCGTACCGGCCGGATCGCCTGTGCCGCCGCAAGACCGACTGTCGGCTTCTGAAGATACCCGTTCATAACTTCCGGCTGAGGTCCGTCAAGCACTGTATCATCGGACTTCTTTGCGCTCTTGATCTTCGCAACAAGCGCACCTACCGGAATAAAGTTCTTGCAGATCTCCGGGAAGGACATATCCTTCTTCTTCAGATGACGGTAACGAAGATATACGATCAGCAGAAGGAGCGCAATAATCAACAGCAAAATAAACGAAGAATAATCCGCAGAGGCTTTTGCAGGCTTCGCAGGAACAGTTCCCGAAGCAGCAGTCGTCTCAGAGACTCCTCCGTCTGAAGGATCCGTATTTCCGGTATCCGGATCGACTACTCCCGGAACAGCAACATCAGACACATCCGAAGCAGGAGATGTCTCGACGACTTCTGTCGTAGTCTCTTCCGAGTTATCCGGAAGCGTATCCGCCGGCGGATCATTTTCCGGTACAGTCGTGCTTTCCGCAGGTTTGGATGTCGTTGCTGCGGTCGGCTCATTTGAAGTCTCAGGCGCATTCGTGGCCTTTGTCGTGGTTTCTTCAACAGATGTAGTCTCAGGCGCCGCTGTTGTCTCAGCTACAGAAGACTCCTTCTGTGCAGGATCCTCTTTTTTGCCGGGCTCCTCTTTCTTACCAGGTTCTTCTTTCTTCCCGGGCTCATCCTTATCTTTGCCACCGGGCTTTCCAGGGCCGTCTTCTCCAGGTCCTCCCGGTCCAGCCGGGCCATCTTTTCCGCCCGGGCCACCTTCTCCCGGACCAGCAGGACCGCCGCCGGGACCACCTTCACCGGGCTTATCCACAGCCGCAACAGGATTATCTCCATAAACTTCACGAACTTCCTGTAAAGTTGCAGAAAAATTACCGATATTGGTATCCGCGATGTACACGGAGAATTTCCCGTTAGGATTTCCGTTATTTCCCGTAACCTTTACAGAAACGATATTCGAGCCGTTATAACTATACAGTTTAGCCCCTTTGGAACATGTGATCTGATCTTTATTCAGATAATCTCTCGAGATGCGGAAAGATACAATCAGAGAATCTCCCGAGTTATAGCCTTTCGTCTCAAAATTGATATACCCGTGATCCGCATCTTCAGTACCACAGCTGTTGATAAAGCATGCCGAGGCAGAAACCGTCTTACATAGTGCAGGCACAAAAGAAAAGACGGTAAAGCACATAGCAACACATACTGTCATACTGACAACCACGCTGACTAATCTGCTAAATCGTCTCTTTCTCATTTTAATTCCCCCTCTGGTCACGTCTTCGGTAGATCGTCTCCAAACGGTTTATTCTTATTCGCGAACAGTTGATTCATCTCCTGCTCCATGATACGCTGTCTTCTTTCCATCTCAAGAAGTTCAGGATCCTTTGGAGCCGCAGCCGTCTGTCTTGCTGCTTTCTGTGCAGCAGCTGCCTGAGCTGCCTGTGCATGAGGCACTGCATTCTGCTGAACAGGCTGCATGGTTCCCTGCTGAGCCGTCGGAATCGCGGCCTGCTGCATCGGCTGTACCGCAGATGCAGCCTGTGGATTCTGCGGATTCGCAGTGGCAGGTGCATTGGAGCGTACAGGACGGTATGCATGAGCTGCGGCAATGCCTACCGTCGGCTTCTGCAGATAACCATTCTTGACCTGCATCTGATGATTCGATGGAGTATCTCCGACATCCTGACGTTCTTTCTTGTTCTTTTTCGAAAGCGCACCGATCGGAATAAAGTTCTTACAGATCTGCGAGAAAGACATCTCCTTCTTTGCAAGATGGCTGTAGCGGAGATAACCGAGCACTACCAGAAGCGCCAGCACTCCGAGAATAATAAACGATGTATAATCCGCGGAACTGGAAGACTTTCCGGAAGCCTTCTTTGCCTTATCCTTCTTTGCATCAGTCTCTGAAGGATCAGACGGGGAACCATCCGGCGGATCCGTTTCATCGGAGGATGACTCATCCGTGATCGGAGCGATCACAATCGGAGCATCGGACTCCGACGAAGTCTCTTCCGAAGAGCTCTCTTCCGAAGATTCCGTCGAGGATTCTTCCGATTCCGCCGGAGTAGGCGTCGCCGTCGGCTTCGGAGTCGGCGTATTCGTAGCAGTTGCACCCGGAACAGGTGTCGGGCTCGGAGTATTCTGAGAAGGTGCCGGAGTCGGCGTATTCGTAGGAATAGGAGTTGGTGTCGGAGTCGGCGTTTCTGTCGGAGTCGGAGTCGGCTTATTTACCTTAGATAAGCTCACTCCCGCGCGATCCAGAGAAAGCTGAATAGCAGCCTTACCCTTCACTTTTACAGCAATATTGAGATTAGAGATCGGAGAATAGTCTTTTACGAAAACCGTAACATACACTGTATTTCCGCTGCAATCTGCAGATACTTTGACAGGTTTTCCATTTACCTCAGTCGCGCTAACCAGTTCAAGATCCGCCGCTTTTCCACTCGTGTTAGTAATCGAGAACTTTGCCGTGTTGCTTACGCCGTCACCGGGAATATCAACAGTGATCGATCCGGTAAACGGTTCAACACTGGCAACAGATACACCGGATACCGTTGCAGAAGTATTCGGTTCAAGCGGGACAGAAACAGTCAACACCTGAGTTCCCCCAAGAACGCCTTCGTTCGAAGTCTTGATTTTCAAAGATCCGGCACCGGTAACCGAAACACCGGTTTCCGAAACACGGCAGGTAGCACTCTCATAAACAGGATTACCGCTATCGTCCGTACTACGGACCTTAATATTCCCTTCAGTCAGGGAAACCAGAAGCGTCGCACTCTTATAAATCGAGCAACCGGAAAGCTTTAACTTAAACACCAGGGATCCATTGGAAACAGAATTCTGCTCAATACTGACAGATGCTCCCTCCATGCGAAGCCCTTGTGAAAACTCGTGGGCAGATGCGGAAACGTCTTTCCCCGCAAAAGGAAGAATGTTTCCCATTAAAACAATAGCGCAAACAAGCAGCACGCTCAGCAAGCTACTCATACGACTCTTTCTCATACCATTAAACCTCCAAAAAAACGCTCTGGGCAAAGCGTTTTCTTTTTCTCCCACATTCTGATAATAGCAGAAAAACCGCCTGACTTCAATGTCAGGCGGTCCTATTCGAATCTCATTTACTATTTTAAAAGCACTTACTCGATTTCTTTCATGACGCTCTTATATGCCGGGCGGATGATCTTATTCATTCCGATAAGTTCCTCGATACGGTGAGCACTCCAGCCGACGATACGCGCGGTAGCGAACAACGGAGTATAGAGTTCCGGCGGAATATTAAGCATCTTATACACAAGACCGCTGTAAAAGTCCACGTTCGGGCTGACACCCTTAAAGATCTTTCTGGTCTCTGCAATGGCAACCGGAGCAATCTCCTCAACATTCTTATAAAGGAGATAATCTCTCTCCATCCCCTTCTCTTTAGCCAGGGCTTCTACAAAGTCGTTGAGCACTTCCTCACGCGGATCACTCATAGAATATACCGCATGGCCCATACCATAGATGAGTCCGCTCTTATCAAAAGCTTCCTTCTTGAGGATCTTCATGAGATAATCCTTGATCGCCGCACGGTCTTCCCAGTCCGCGACATTCTCCTTGATGTCTTCCATCATCTCAACGACCTTGATGTTAGCTCCGCCGTGCTTCGGTCCCTTAAGTGATGACATGGCAGCTGCCATAGCCGAATAAGTATCCGATCCTGAAGAGGTAACGACACGTGTTGTAAACGTCGAGTTGTTACCGCCGCCATGCTCCATATGAAGCATCAGCGCAACATCAAGCACCTTGGCTTCAAGCGCCGTATACTTCTGATCCGGGCGGAGCATCGCCAGGAAGTTCTCCGCTGTGGATCTTCCCTTACGCGGACGATGAATATACATACTCTCATCATTGTCGTAGTGGTTATACGCATGATAGCTGTAAACCGAGAGCATCGGATACTGCGCAATCAGCTGGATGCACTGCTTGATGCTGTTCTCCAGCTGGGAATCTGTGGATGATTCGTCGTAAGAAGCAAGCGTGAGCACACTTCTCGTAATAGAATTCATGATGTCTTTACTGGGGGCCTTCATGATGACGTCTCTTGTAAAGTTCGTCGGAAGGCTTCTGCACTCGTCAAGAATATCCTGGAACTCGATCAGCTGGCTTTCTGTCGGCTTCTCACCGAAAAGCAGAAGATATGCCGTCTTTTCGAATCCGTATTCATTGTCGCCCAGTTCTTTAATGAGAGTCTTGATGTTGTATCCGCGATACCACAGTTCACCCGGGCAGGGTACCTGTTTTCCATCAGGTCCGGACGTAAAGGAAACGATCTTGGATATTCTCGTCAGTCCCGTAAGAACGCCTTTACCATTAATATCGCGAAGTCCGCGGTTAACGCCGTACTTTTCAAAAAGCGCGTCATCGATCGTGTCGTTCTTCACACATACCGCCTGCTGGGCCGCTGAGAATTGAGCAATTTTTTGCATGTCCATATAGTATTTCCTCCCATCCTTTTGATTATGCCTTTTCACTCATGGAAAAGGCACAAAAGGTTTTATTATTATACCATAAGGGAGGAAATTCCCAAAATCACTAGTGTTCCAGGGCTTTATACTTCCACTTGCCGCCCCGGTACCTCATGACACACACGATTGCCGTCACTACCCAGGTCAGGCCGGTCGTGATCCATATACCCCAGTATCCCAGAGCCGGGATCCTTGTAAGCACATTGGCAAAAGCGATACGGCAGACAACCTCTGTCAGACCGTTGATCATGGCAAAGCCCGTATCTCCGCATCCGTTCAATACCGCACGGGGTACATAAATCATGCCGAGTCCGAAGTAAAAAGGACTGGTAATGCGAAGTGCGCGGGCGCCCAGACTGATAACCTCCGCCGCATCGTTTTCAGTTACGAAAATACCGCAGATATATCTTCCGAAGAAAAAGAACAGCGGGAGCATGATCATACTGAAACACAGCACGATGAGCGTGGCTTTCCGGAAACCTTCAATCACGCGTTCCTGTTTCTTCGCCCCGATATTCTGTCCCGAATATGAGGTAAGCGCCATACCTAGAGAACCATACGGCTGCTGAACAAGCTGTTCAATACGTCCGCTGATCGTATAGGCTGAAGCGACATCCGGACCAAATCCGTTGACGACCGCCTGAAGAGAGATGCAGGAAACAGCAATCATCGAGTTCTGCATAGCCACAGGGGATCCAAGCCTGAAAGAGTCACGAATCATAGAATAGTCAGGTTTTAAGTCATCCTTATTCAACTTGAAATAACTGACCTTATGATATGCATAGATCATAGACGCAATAGCGGAAACCGCCTGAGCTATAATCGTTGCCAGTGCTACACCGACAACGCCCAGATCAAAAGCCAGAACAAATACAAGGTCGAGGCAGACATTGACAATACTGCTCAGTATCAGGAAATAAAGCGGCGTCTTAGAATCGCCGATCGCCCGAAGGAGTGCAGCCACACCGTTATAGAAAGCCACGCCGAGAATACCGATACTGGTTACACGGAAATAGTTAATCGAATCTGCGATATACTCATCCGGCGTCTGAAGAAGCCGCAGGATCGGACCAGCAAAGACAAGACCGACAAGAGTAACCACGAGCGCTGAAGAAGCAAGAACATAGATCGAGTTTGCAATCGTCTTCTTTAATTGCTTTTCATCCCCTGCCCCGAAATACTGTGCAGCAATAACACCGATACCAACCGCCAAGCCTGAACTTAAGGAAAAGAACAGGAAGTTCAGCGAACCGCATGCGCCGACTGCTGCCAGAGCATGCGCACTGACGAAACGACCGACCACAATCGAGTCTACCATGTTATATAACTGCTGAAAGAGATTTCCGATCAGAAGCGGGAGCGTAAACTTCAGAATATGTCGGGTAGGATTTCCGACCGTCATGTCCGTGACATTCTTATTCGCCATACTTATCTTCTCATCCAAGTCATCGCGCCGGCAGATCTACGCCGGGCAAAAAGGTCTTCTCACACGTAAAAAGGCACACCCACTTTCGGTGTGCCAGTCAATTATATGTGAATGAGAGGAAAACGGATATCGTTTTTTTGTCCTGTTATTGCACTAAAGTATCTTTTGTTCACGAAGATACTTTAGTAGTCCTTCACAACCTTTCTCGCATTCATCAAAGACCTCTGAGAAACGTCCCGTATACCAGGGGTCGCTAACATCCTTATCCGATCCGCAGAACTCGAGAAGTTTCCAGATCTTCCCGTCTCCTCTCACGTGCCCGGTCATGCGTTCGATATTTCTCATATTCATACTGTCCATGCCGATCAGGAAGTCATACTCATCGTATTCGGAACGCTTGAGCTGCTGAGCTCTCTTTGACGAGAAGTCCGTATAAGGCGTCTTACCGATTCCTCTCCTCTTCAATTCATCCCTTGCCGGTGGATACACGGGGTTTCCCACATCGCCCCAGATCTCCTCCGTACTCGTCGCACGCGACTCAATATGGAACCGGTCGGAAATGCCCAATTTCTCGGTCATATCCTTGAAAATATACTCAGCCATCGGCGATCGACATATATTGCCGTGACATATAAACAACACCTTAATCATGTGCATTTTTGAAGCTACTCCGCAATTCTGAATTTATCGTTACCACCAGGGCTCCTCTTTGGTTTTTCTTTATTGTACTAAAACCAAAGAGGAAACCACAAGCACGAACTGAAATCTCCTTTTTTGCAAAGAATCGGGGTATAGCGGGAATGGTCATTTCCTCTCATTTAAGACTTGGCGGGCCCGGTTCTCTATAG
>JAEEGL015058102.1_pt1 | contig 24049 bp, 22 predicted proteins | sample 9134231 | NCBI WGS metagenome assembly JAEEGL01 (sample SAMN16246548, study PRJNA631951) | gut metagenome | biome: gut microbiome; feature: rumen; material: fiber-attached | host: Bos | place: Iran: Karaj | collected 2018-10
AACAATCTAAATATAGAAGAATACAATAAATTCTTAATTATTGGATATATAATATCTTTTATATCTATATTTATAATATTTTTCTTCATTACCACAATATTTAATTATGAATATATATCACTATTTAATTATCCTGCATATTTTGCATTAAAAAAAATAAATTATAATTTCATATCCAATGTGGAAAATATATATTCATTATTTTTTATTATTGACTATTTTTATTCTATAACAATATATATTTACATTATTAAATATTATTTAAAAAAAGAATATAATATTAATAATTATTACGTTTTAATAATAATATTAGTATATATTTCAATATATACATTTAAAGATATAAATATTGTACATTTCATTACTAATCAATTATTACATAGTGTATTAATTATATTTATATTATTATTTATACTTATTCCAATAAAAAAAGATTCTTAAGAATCTTTTTATTTTAATTTTGTCATAATTGATTTTTTCTTTACTTTAGCTTCTTCATATCTTGATTTAAAACAATTATTAAATGAATCAATCCAATTAGAATCACCAGATTTATAAATTATATTACCATGTGCAATAATATTAGCACCTGGAACTGTTACAAATTGAAAGTTCCATTCCGGATCTCTACTTTGTAACACTACCTTTTCATGAGGTTTTATATCTAAATCTAATTCTCTTTTTGTAATAAGTACGGCAAAATAATAATTTAAATATGGATCTTTACTCTTTAATACAATTTGCTCTAAACTTTTTATATCTGCATCTGATATATATGCTGCAAATAAAATAGAATAATAAGCATTCTCCGATTCAATAATAACTCTCTCATGCTCTTTAATATTACAACCTGCAATATCCCTGGCATAATAAAAATTAAACTTTGGGTTTTTACTATCTATTACTATTTCACCCAATTTTTTTATATTTGCATTACCATTATCCTTTGCATATTCATATGCAAGTTCTGCATCTTTAAGCCTTATAATTGTATCTTCACTTAATTTTCTACCACTATTCTTATATATTCTTTTTAAGTCTTCTAATTTCATTACTTCTCCTTGTTTCTTTTACTATGAAACATATATTGTATTACTAAACCGCTATACTCCTTATATTTTTCTTTAGTAAATTCTTCTATTTTTTTTGTATCCTTAAGACCATATGTATCACTCATATATTTTTTAACCCATGTATCTATTGGAAATACATCAAATCTATGATAACCAAATAAAAGTATGCATGACGCGATTTTTAAACCTATACCTTTAAAACTCATTAAATAATCTAATGCTTCCTTTGTATTCATATTATTAATATTATTTATATCAGTTAACGTGATTCTTTGTATAAAATTATATATATTTTCTGCTCTAAATCCCAATTTAAAACTTCTTAGATTTTCAATACTTAATTTTTTTAATTTTTCTAATGTTGGAAATAAATAATATTCTTTATTTTCAAATATTATTTTTTTACCACAATATTTACTCATCAAATTAACACTATTTTGAATGTTTCTAACGTTATTATTAGCACTTATTATATATGAAATAATTGTTTCTAATTTTGGGGAATTGATTATTTTAAATCCAATACAATTATCTATCATATTTTTTAATGTAATATCATTTGATAGTAATGTCTTATTAATTGAATCATAATCAATATTTAAACCAAAATATGATTCTACTACTTCTTTTAAATTATTTTCATTAGATGAATAAACATAAAAATATTTATCATCTTCAGTAATCTTTATTATTCTATCTTCTAATATTATAATATAACTATTATTTTCTAATATGAATCTAAATATTTGACCACAAGTTATAGTATCATATAATTTAAAATTGTTTTTATTAAATTTTACCATATAAATGTCCCAAAAAATTCAAATATTTTCTTATTTATATAATCAATTTGATCGCTTTTAAATATATCATGTGTAACATTTTCTAGTACTACCAATTCTTTTTCATTGTTTAATGCCATATTATATACATATTTGCTGCTTTCGATTGGTACTACATCATCTTTTGTACCATGAAACAATAATATAGGACATGTAACTTTTGACGGCAAATCTTGTGATTCATCAGCTAATGCCATAAATTCTTTTACCACTGATACTGGGAACATTATTGCTCTAGGTAACAATACATCTTTACCATAATCTTTAAATAATTTTGGAGTATTTCTAAGTGCATGGAATAGTTTAAATTCATCTCCACCAAAAGTCATATATTTAAAAGCAGGTGCTGCTAGTACCATTTTTTTAACTTCTTTATATTTCGAAGCTAAATGACAAGCTAAAACGCCACCCATACTATGTCCAATCAAATATATTCTTTTATATCCATTATTTATTAATTGTTCAATATGCTCTTCACAGCTTTTTATCCAATCTTCTTTTTTTACATGTTGAAACATCCTTTTATCATGACCTGGCAAGGTGAATTGAAATACATGATAATCCTTTAATTCTAAATATGTTGCTACATTTTCTTCATCATAACATCCACCTGCAAATCCATGTATAACTAGTACCGCTTTTTTCATACTTCCTCCTAATTTATATTTAATTTTTTACTTACTATTTTACTAATTATAAAAGTTATAAATAATAATATTAATACTTTTATAATTGAAATAGGATTTTTTAATGACTCTATCAAACTAGTGCCAACAAGACCCCAAAATAACACAAGTGATATTTTTCCAATCAATAATGCTGGTAAGTATTTTTTTATACTTATCTTTGATATTCCAGCAGCAATATTAATTAGAAATGCCGGCGTAAATGGTATAGCAATTATTAATACTAAATCACTAAATTTTATATTATCTATTAATTTTATAAATTTATCTGAATATTTATTATTTCTAACATATTTATCTACCAAACCTTTAAATGCTGTTTGAAATAAATAAAATGATATTACACATCCAAGTATTGTAAATATCCATGACATTAGAAATCCTGGTATAATACCATAATTTATAAATAGTATTGTTACAAAAAAACCAAGTGGTAATGGCGGTATAATTGATTCAATCATTATAAGCATACAATCAATAAAAATACCTAATCCACTAACACTACCTATTAAACTAATTATTAAATTATATATATTTTCCATTACTTATCACAATACAATTTTAACACTTTATTTTATATTTTAATAGTATTATTTGTATAATATTATAATTCTTCTTCCTTTAACATCAATAAACCCTTCATCTTTTAAATTTTTCAATTCCCTACTCATAGCACTTCTATCTACTGCTAAGTAACTGGCTAAATCTTTTAAATAAAATGGTAAATATATATTTTTTGAACCCGTTTTATTAAATTCTATATTTAAGTATGCAAGAATTTTTTCTCTTATCGTTTTTTTACTAATTATTTCTATTCTTTTATTTCTTTCTTTTATTTTTTCATTAAGTATTACATACATGTTTTTAATAAATTGATTAAAATACTCATTATTATTAGATAAATTTAAAATAATATAATCATAATCAAATATAATTACTCTAGTATTATCTTCTTTTATTGAAATATCATCTTCTTCTCTTACTTTTTCATTTATTACAAACACATCATTTTCATATATTTCATCTATAATATTTGTATTACCTTCTAAATCCATTTTTGATATTTCAATTGAACCTTTTTCAACTATACCAATAATATTATAATTTCTATATCTTTTAGTAAGCGATATTCCCCTATTTAAATTCAGTACTTGTGCTTCTAATAGTTTTAATAATTTTATCTTATTTTTACTACTTATATTATCAAATGGATTCATTTTACACCTCAATATTATTATTCTATCAAAAAATGTATAGTGTTGCAACTGCAACACTATATTTATGATTTTAGCGTTACAATTTTTATTGTAAAAGGAGTGTATTATGAAAATTGTTAAAAGAGATGGACATATTGTGGACTATATGCCAGAAAAAATCGAAAATGCAATAATGAAAGCAAATAATGACGTATGTGATGAAGATAAGGTTTCAGATATACAAATTAAAAACATTATAAAATATATTGAGAGTTTAAAAAAGAAAAGAATGCTAGTTGAAGATATACAAGACATAATTGAAATGAGACTTATGGCTTTAGGTAAATATCAATTAGCTAAGCAATATATCACTTATAGATATACAAGAGAATTGATAAGAAAAAGTAATACAACTGATAAATCAATTAAAGAATTAATTGATGGTGAAAATGAATATTGGAATACAGAAAATTCAAATAAAAACGCTAAAGTTGTTACTACACAAAGAGATTATTTAGCAGGCATAACTTCGACAGACATTACTAGAAGATTTTTACTTCCAGAGGATATTGTAAAAGCTCATGATGAAGGAATAATACATTTTCATGATGCTGACTATTTCGCACAAAATGCATTACATAATTGTGATTTAATAAATTTAGAAGATATGCTAAATAATGGCACTATGATGAACGGAGTAATGATTGAAAAACCACATAGATTTCTAACAGCAATGACAATTGCAACTCAACTTATTACTGCTGTATCATCAAGTCAATATGGTGGTTGTACAATCACTTTAACACATTTAGCGCCTTTTGTTAGAGATACATATAAACGTTATGTAGAAAAATATAAAAAACGTGGTCTAAAAAAGGAAGATGTTGAAAAATATGCTAAGGAAGATTTGCAAAAAGAAATTGTTGATGGTGTGCAAACATTTCAATATCAAATTAATGCATTAACTAATACAAATGGTCAAGCTCCATTTTTAAGTGTAAATATGTATTTAGGAGAAACAGATGAGTATAAAGAAGAACTTGCTATGATAATAGAAGAAGTTTTAAAGCAAAGAATTCAGGGTATGAAAAATAGTAAAGGTGTATATGTAACCCCTGCTTTTCCTAAACTTCTATATGTATTAGAGGAAGATAATATTCATCCAAAGAGCAAATACTATTATTTAACTAAGTTAGCAGCAAAATGTACTGCAAAAAGAATGGCACCAGATTATATATCTGAAAAAGTTATGAAAAAATTAAAAATAGATGCTAATGGAAATGGTCAATGTTATCCATGCATGGGATGTAGAAGCTTTTTAACACCTTATATTGATGAAAATGGTAAGCCTAAATATTATGGTAGATTTAATCAAGGCGTTGTTACAATTAATTTGCCAGATGTTGCATTGTCCTCTGGCAAAGACATGGACCTATTTTGGAAGATATTTGAGGAAAGATTGGAATTATGTCATAGAGCGTTACAAATAAGACATAAAAGGCTTTCTAAAGCAACTAGTGATGTAGCGCCAATATTATGGCAATATGGTGCATTAGCAAGACTTAACAAAGGTGAATCTATTCATGATTTGTTGCATAATGGTTACTCTACCATATCTCTTGGATATGCTGGATTATATGAATGTGTAAAATATATGACTGGTCATTCTCATACAGATAATGGTGAAGGAAAAGACTTTGGATTAAAAGTAATGCAATATATGAATGATAAATGTAAAGCTTGGAAAGAATCTGAAAGAATTGATTATTCTGTATATGGTACCCCAATCGAATCTACTACTTATAAATTTGCAAAAGGTCTAAGAGAAAGATTTGGAAAAATAAAGGGTATTACTGATAGAGATTACATTACTAATTCTTATCATATTCCAGTATTTGAAGAAATTGATGCTTTTGAAAAATTAAGAATTGAATCCGAATTTCAAAGATTATCACCAGGTGGTGCAATTAGTTATATTGAAACACCTAACTTAGAAAATAATTTAGATACCGTTATGGAAGTAATTAAATTCATATATGATAATATAATGTATGCCGAATTAAATACTAAGAGTGATTATTGTCAAAAATGTGGTTACAATGGTGAAATATTAATAGATGATAATCTTGAATGGTATTGTCCAGAATGTGGAAATAGAGATCATGATTTATTAAATGTAGCAAGAAGAACATGTGGTTATATTGGTTCTAACTTCTGGAATAAAGGAAGAACTCAAGAAATAAAAGAAAGAGTGTTACACATTGATAATAAGGATGCATAATGAAATATAATAAAATAAGAAAAATGGATATTTCTAATGGCCCTGGTATAAGAGTTTCAATATTCTTTCAAGGATGTAGATTTCATTGTAAAAACTGTTTCAATCCTGAAACTTGGAGTTTTAATAATGGTAATGATTTTACTGATGAAACAATTGAAAAAATTTTAGAACTTGCCGACAAGCCTGAAATAATGGGATTATCAATGCTTGGTGGAGAGCCTATGAATGATATAAATATTGTGGGTTCAACTAAATTAGCAAAAACATTTAAAGAAAAATTTCCAAATAAAACAATATGGTCATGGTCTGGTTATTTATTTGATGATTTAAAAGATAAAGAAATTATAAATTACTTAGATGTATTAGTTGATGGTCAATACAAAGATGAACTTAGAAATCCAACTTTAAGATGGAGAGGTTCTGAAAATCAAAGAGTTATTGATATAAAAAAAACATTAAAAAAAGGAGAAATTATCTCCTATAAAGATGAAGAATATTAATCTTCATCTTTTTTTAACTAAAACAAGTGGTACTTCAGTTTCATCAGTAGTATTTCCAGCATGACTAGAGACTGCTTCTACTTTACCCTCTTTTCGTTTATATTTTATACTTAAATTTTTATTACTAATTGATATAAAATCTCCAATACAACTATCAAAATATGGATGATTATTCCCAGTACCAAATAAGTTATATTCAAATATTTGATTTCTATCAAGTAATATAAAATTATCATCAAATTCTTTAATAAATCTATCTTTAAAATAATCATTCATACCCTCTTTTATAAAATACATTGCACTTCTTGAATCAATTGAGGTAGTTCTTTCTAGACATTCAAATAATTCTGGATAATCTTCCAAATATACTATTCTCTGCTTCATATGACCATGATCTGCAATTATAATAACCAAAGTATCTTCTAATCCATTACACAATCTTTCTAATTCAAAATTAATCATATTAATTTCTTCAACTACTTCTTTAGAATCAGCACCATATAAATGCATATATGTATCTGGGTTTTCATAATAGGCATATATGTAATTTCTATCTTTTTTATTTAAATTTTGTTTAATTTTATTACACATATCATGAAAATCTTCATATCCAATATCTCCATATAATGATATATATGCCGCATAATATTTGCCTTCTTTATTTATTCTATCCATAATAGTTTGATATGGCATATATTTTTGACATATATTTTCATCAAAATGTATATCAGTATCTTTTATTTTGTTTTGATACATTATAACTACATTGTTAACATCTTTTATATATATTTCCCATCCCAACCAACAATGTTCATTTGGATTTAAGCCTGTCATTACACTTGTAGTAGCAGCTGTAGTAGTTGGAGGAAATACGCTTGATATAGGCTCTTTGATATGACTAACTAAGAAAGAGTCTTTATCCAATGTTCTATTTAATATATTGTATCCCATACCATCGCATAATATTAATACTACATTTTTGGGATTACTAGATAAGGCATCATCTAATGAATCCAAAGTATTGTGAAAAGGTTCTATTCCAAAATATTTTGATATAGAACTTGCTAAATTAGTAAGGCATTTATTATAATCAATATTTATTTTCATGGTTCCCCCTTAAAGTAAATATTATTATATAAAAAAAGATATTGAAAAACAATATCTTTTTAGAATATTAGCTATTACTGCATTTCTAATATTTCCATTATTGGTGGAAGCATCTGCTTTTTTCTTGACATAATCGAAGGTATAAACATTCCTTCATATATTTCTTTTAAATTAAATGCATTCATTATTATTTCTTTTGCCCTAGTATTATATATTACATATGATCCTTTTTTAAATATATCAGTAATAAATATAACATTTACACCAGGCGTAACACTATTTAGTTCATCTAATTTGTTTACATATTCATCAATATTATTATTTATTTTCTCAAAATCCATAGTAATAAGTTGGCTAATACCTAAATGTAATTTACCAACTGTATATGATTTATAATCTTCATATATTTGTTCATTTACAGTTAATTTATCAATAGAAGATGATGCCTTTAACATTTTATAACCATACTCATTTATATCAATATTTATTATATTTGCAAGCTTATTAGCAGCATCAATATCATCATCAGTAGTACTTGGAGATGTAAATAATAATGTGTCAGAAATTATTGCAGAAAGCAATAAACCAGCAATATTTTGTGGTATTTCAATATTCTTTTCTACAAACATTTTATAAATTATTGTAGAAGTACATCCCACAGTCATACACCTAAAATTTATTGGAGTTTTAGTACCAATCATTCCTAAATTATGATGATCAATAATTTCCATAACAATTGCCTCTTCAATTCCTTCAACTGATTGTTCATAATTATTATGATCTACTAATATGACTTTTTTTCTTTCAAATTCATTAGATAAATTAGTTTGAATAACGCCTAAACATTCTTTCTTTTTATTTACAATCGGATAATTTGTATGTTTTGTTTTTTTAGCTAACAATTGAAATTCATCATAATAATCATCATCATAAACTGTAATTGGATTATCACATGTATTAATACTAATAGTATAATTACTTAATCGTATCATATTAGCAATTTCATAACTTGTCATTTTACTTCTAATTATAGTTACACTATTAACCTTAGCTTTTTCAATTAACTCCTCATCTATTACACTATTTATAGCTAATATAATTAATTTTACTTTAGAATTAATTGCTTGCTCTAATATTTTATATCTATTACCTACAATAAGTATATCACTATAATCTAATAAAATCTCATCCTGTAAATTACTACTTTGATTATTAATTATTACCATTCTACCATCAATAATATCATTGTATTTAGTAAGTAACTCAGCATTTAAAATATTTATAATGTTGTTTAATGAAGTATGAATGCTATCCTTATTACCTTCAATTAAAAATCTTGCAACATCTTTCATAGATAAAAAGCCAGTAATTTTCCTATTATTATTCACAATTGGTATAGCAGTTATTTCAAAATTTTGCATTGTTAAATAAGCATTATATATCGAATCATTTTCATTTACATATGCTTTTTTTCTATAACGTATATCTCTTATTCTAATTTTTACATCATTTAAATATTGTGGTTCTGGGATATTAAAGTATTTTAATACAAATTTTGTTTCATTATTTAAATGACCAATAGCCCTAGGCACAGTTTTTTCACCTAGAGCATTTTTTAAATATGACAACGCTATACATGAACAAATACTATCAGTATCTGGATTTCTATGTCCAAATATCAATGTATTCATTATACCCCTCCTTAAACTCAAAAGATTATACAATTGTATAATCTTAATTAGCTTTATATACTGGAATTAAGAATGAATATAATTCCTTAATATCATCAACTGTTTTGTCCTTATATTCATCAGCAGCCATTATATATATTACATAATTATCTTTTCTTTCAATTTTATTAATAGATACATTGTTTTCTAATTCTCTAACAGCAATTTTATAATTATCTTCTGCATCTTTTTCTGTTGGATACTCATAATAATGCTCATACCCAGTAATTTGATTTAACTCATTATAATAAAATACTAATTTATACTTATTATCATTATTAAAAACTAATTTAGTACTATCTGTATATAATTTGTCTGAAATTTTTTCAATTGCTGGTTTTTCATCCTTTTTAATATCTTCTTTTTTGGAACAACCACAACCAACCAATAGTAAGCATATACTAACGCATACAAACAATTTTAATACATTTTTCATAATTTCACCAACCCTACTATATAATTATATAACACATAATATAAAAAGTAAATAATTAACGTTTCAAAAGGAATCTTCTATTATATACATCTTTATCATTCAATTGATAATAATCTATAGCATCATTAACTATATAACTTGCTTTATATTTTTCTCTAAATCTTTCAATTTCTTCATCACTAAGTTTTAATCCAGAAACAAATCTAACAGTTCTATCTGGGCTCAAATTAAGTCCATACTCAATAATTTCTTCTCTAGTTAATATCTTTAATATTTCTAAATTTTGTGCAGCATATAACCCATAATAACCATCATCCATTTCTACTACTCTATCTTGTTCTCTTTCTCTAATTTCACCAAAAGCATGTACCTCACATATAAATATATCTTCACACAAATTACTTTTATCAGATTTAAAAAATCTAAATGTATCCTCCATATTAGTACAAAAATGATATCCATGACCATCATTACCATACCTTACATCTTTATCAGTAGAATATATAATACCTTCTCTAATATCTATACCATACCTATTCTTACCATTAGCATTAAAACATTTATATCCAAACAACTCCATAAATCACCTTTTATCATATTCATCTAAAAAACTCTTATATAGTCCATCTTTTTTAGTACCTAATATACAATTTAAATTAACATTATCCAAAGCTTTAAAAATATTATAATCAACGTCTTTATTTATTTTTAACATATTTTTAATTAATAATTTCATTTCTAATCTTTTACTATCACTATTATTTCTACTACTTGCTTCTGTAAATCTACATGCACAATTAATAAATTCTAATTTATTAGTACTTGCCCATGAAATAATTGATTCTTCTCTAACCAAAAACAAAGGTCTTATCAATTCAATACCTGGAAAATTATCACTATGTAATTTAGGCATCATAGTTTTAATTTCAGCTCCATAAAACATAGATAATAAAGTTGTTTCAATAACATCATTAAAATGATGCCCTAATGCTATTTTATTACATCCTAATTCTTTTGCTTTATTATATAAATATCCTCTTCTCATTTTCGCACACATATAACATGATTTTTTCAATTCAAATGTCTTAACAACATTAAAAATATCACTTTCGAACATTTCAATTGGCAAATTTAAAATTTCAGCATTTTCAATTATTTTTTTCTTATTAATTTCATTGTAACCTGGATTCATTACTACATATCTTACTTCAAAATTACTTTTTCCATGCCTTTTTAATTCCTCAATACATTTTGCAAGTAAAAATGAGTCTTTACCACCACTAATACATACCATAATTTTATCATTATCTTCAATCAGTTTATAATCATTAATAGCTCGAATGAATTTGCTCCAAATATCTCTTCTATATTTTTTTATTATACTTCTTTCAATTTCTTTATATCTTTCCATATAACCACCAATATACTAAAAAAGAATTATATTTTTATAATTCTCATATTTCATTATGGCGTCCCCGAGAAGAATCGAACTTCCGACCTATCGCTTAGGAGGCGATCGCTCTATCCTACTGAGCTACGAGGACATCCATATAAATTATAACTCATTTATTTATTACTTTCAATTATAAGAATAGATTTATTACATAAATTTAATTTATTAATTATTGCATTCATTTCATCAATATTTAAACTATTCAATATTTTATAAATATCAGTATAAATATTATCATATATTACTTTATTATTTAAAAACAACTTATTTGTCCTTTCTATATCATCTAGCATATACAATAAATTACTAATTTCTACTTTCTTTTTTCTTTCTAAATCCTCACTTAAAATTATTATACTATTTAAAACTCTATTTATCTCATTTATAACTCTCTCATATTTTCTAGTTTTAAAACTTAATATAAATACTTTATAATTATCAACATCTATATTATCAATATCTATTGGTGTATCTATCAATTTTTTATTTTTAATTTTTTCATAAAATATTGATGTTTCATCAAATAATATATTAAACATATTAGATAAATATATATTAAGTTTTTTTCTATCAATTTTAAAATCATTCAAAGGTATTTTTATAGAATATGAAACTAATGGTATTGCTACATTATGTTTTATAATTTTTTTACTACATGCAACTATATTAGGTTCAATTACACTCTTTATATTTATATTAACATCTTTAAATCTTTTACTATCTTGATTTTTTCTTATTATTTCGATAGCATTTGATGCATTTACATTACCTGTAATTACTATAAACATATTTTTTGGATGATAAAACATATTATAACAAGTATATAAATCATCTTTTGTAATATTATCAATATCATTAATTGTTCCTGCTATTGAATACTTAATAGGATGCACATTAAATAAAATATCTAATGTTTTTTCAAACAATATATTATCTGGCATATCATCATACATTTTTATTTCTTGTTTAATAATTCCCTTTTCTTTATTCACATTCTTTTCAGTAAAGTATGGGGATTGTACAAAATCTAACAAATAATTTAAATTGTCTTCAAAATTATTTGTACCTGCAAATACATAGGAAGTATTAAAATAATTAGTAAATGCATTACAATAAGTTCCTGAATTATTATAAAATACAAAAGGGTCTATACCATCTTCTTGGTCAAACATCTTATGCTCTAAAAAATGAGCTATTCCATTAGGCATTTGAATATATTTATCATCAACTTTAAACTTATAATTACAGCCACCATATTTAGTAGTAAAAGTTACATAAAAATCATTAACTGTATTATTAGGAATAACATATATTTCTAATCCATTAGATAATTTCTCATAATATACATTGTTATTATAAAAACTAATTTTTATCTTTTCCATTTTTGCTTCCTTTCAAAAAATAAATGCTTGATATATATATTTTATTAGCTAATGCCTCTACATCTTTAGATGTAACCTTATTATAATTTAACACCTTTTTATTAATAGGATCTGCATTAAAAACTTCTATACCATAATAATAATTAATAATACTTGCTGGACTATCTAAAAGTGTTTCAATTGATGACAATATTTCTTTTCTAGCTGTTTCAACCTCTAAATCTTTAACATTTTTAAGATTAATTTCTTCTTTTATAAGATTTACTACGGTATCATAATTTTCCTCATCAATACCAGAACTTATCATTAAAATTGAATTTGGACTATTATTCATAGCACCAATTGAATAAGCTAAAGAATTTTTTTCTCTTACATTAACAAATAATCTAGATGTAGAGCCCGCACCCAAAATTGAAGTATATATTGGCAACACATATCTTCTCTCAAATAAGCTTAAATTTAGTACTTTACATATTATTGCTAATTTAGATTGACTTATATCCATAACTTCAGATTTAGATTTTAATTTTGGTACCTGTTTATATGTTATAAATGGATCAACATCAATTGCTCTATTATTTTTAAATTTAAATTTAGACTCAATATATCTTAATACTTCATTCTTATTCACATTACCAACTACAAATATATCAATTATATTAGTATCTAATACATGTTTATAGTATTCATATAATGATTTTTCTGTAATATTATATAAATCTTTTTTATACCCCCACATATTAAATGATATTGGATCCATATTATCCATCAATTCTAAAGCTTTATTTAATGTATATTTTTGTGTATTCTCTTTAGATGATTTAATTATTAAATTCAATTTATCTTTTACTATATTAAAATTTTTAGATTCAAATTCATTATTAACAACATTAGGATTAAATAATATTTCAAATAATAAATCTATAGAATTATATAACAATCTCTCATCACTATATTTTTTATCTAAAAATCTAATATCAATGTAACTATTTATATAATTTCCAAACTTTATATTAGAATGTGATAAACTCAAAGAATATAAATCTTCTAATTTAATTTCAAACAATCTAGAAGTATTATATTTTAATGTTGTACTAGTAAGCATTTGAAACAAAAATTTTCTTATTGTTATATCCTCTTTTTTTACTTTTTCTCTAAAATTAATAGAAATTGTTGTTGTCTTAAATTTATTAGTAGTTATAAAATGCACATTATATATACCATTATTTATTTTGCAGTATTTCATAGATCCTCCATTTAGTAGTATATGAAAAAAATACAATTTTATAGCTTTAATACTGAGTTAAGTGCTAAATCTATCATTTTTATTGTACTTTTTTCTCTTTCTTCACTTGTAAGTTTTTCACCAGTTATTAAACTATCTGATACAGTAAGAATACAAGCTGCATTCTTATTTAACACTTTAGCATTTGTAAACAATGCAAAAGATTCCATTTCTACAGCAATACAACCATAATTTAAATATTCACTATAATCTTTATTATAAAAAGTATCTGTACAATGAATATTACCTCTTACTACATTTATTCCATTATTATTTATAGTTTCCTCTATAACTTTATTTAAATTTAAAGATGCACTAATATTATTCTCACCATAACCAAGATTAATGCCATATGCAGTATTACTATAAGATTTATCTACTAGAACTAAATCAAATAATTTTAAATCAGTAGTATAAGCACCACAAGTACCAATTCTAATTATATAATCTACATCATAATCATTAAATAATTCATAAGAATAAATACCCATTGAAGCATTACCCATGCCACTAGCCATTACTGTTATTCTTTTTCCTTTGTAATATCCAGTATATCCAAGCATACCACGAACATTATTTATTAATTTATAATCAGTTAAAAATTTTTCTGCTATAAATTTAGCTCTATTTGGATCTCCTGGCATTATTACTACTTTACTTATGTCTTCTTTTAAAGCACCTATATGTACTGTCATATTATCACCCAAATATAGTATAACAAAAAAGAATTGAACTATCAATTCTTTACTTTACATTTACCAATTTCATCTTTTGTAATAATCATATCAGTTGTATTTTCATCAATAAATTCTTCATATCTTCTACATACTTCTAAATCAGATTCAAATTCTCTAACTAATTCCTCATATCCTTTTGCTACATAAATAACAGGCCTATTAAACATTAAATTCTTTCTTAATTCATTATTTTTCTCTTCTGCATTTTCCTTAGCTTCTTCAAATGTATCAAATAATTCTACTACTATTTCAACTGGCCAAGGAGTCATATTGTAATTAAACCTAATTGTATCTTTTTCATCACTTTCTAGATTACTGTTTTTAAAATTTTTAATATTATTATATGGAAAAAACACTATATTAAACGTCTTTAATGTACCATCAACAGAATATATAACAGCACTGCTTAATACATAACATTTAGATGCTATATATCCCAATATTACCTTTTTATATCCTTGTAAATAACCACCCTGCTCTTTTACTTCTAACACTGCATATTTTATTGGATATTTCATTACCATAATATTCACCTATTCCTTAACTTTACGTTTAACTTTTTCTACAACCATATCAGTTGTATTTATAGCAATAAACCCTGCATATTCCCTACACAAATCTAAATCTGCATCAATTTGCTTACTTAGTTTTTCATATTGCATACTTGATGTATGTAACAACAATTCACCTCTTAAATTATCATTTCTTCTTTCAGCCTCAAGATATGCATCTTCAATACTGTCATATAAATCTTCAACAATAAATCTCGGATTCATTAAATCTTCAGATTCAGGTGTGATTCTTTCTTCATAATATTCTCCTGGTGAATTAAATGGGCTTTTATTCATATTCTTAATTATATTATATCTAACAAAATCTTCAAATCTACTATATGGAAATGATACAACATGCATAACGCAAGGTTCACTTCCACCATATCTAATTCTATCTTCTAATACATAACACTTTGATATTATATATCCCTTAGTTATATCTTGATAGTCTTCATTATATCCACCTTCAATTTTTAATTCTTCTACTGCATATTTAACTGGATACATAACTTCCTCCTAAAATACCATTTTATATACTTCTTTATATTTTTTAACAAATATAAATTTAATATCTTTTTTTATTTCTTCTGGTATTTCATCTAAATCTTTTTCATTTTTAATAGGTAAAATAATAGTTTTAATACCACTTCTATGAGCACCTATACATTTTTCTTTTAATCCACCTATAGGCAATATTTCTCCTCTTAATGTTATTTCACCTGTCATACCTATTTTGTTATTAATTGCTCTATTAGTAAATGCACTTATTATAGCAGTAGTAAGTGTTATTCCTGCAGATGGTCCATCTTTAGGTACAGCACCTTCCGGTACATGAATATGTATATCACTATTTTCAAGTAAATCATAATCTATATTAAATTCTTTATAATGACTTTTTATATAACTAAGCGCAATCTTTGCACTTTCTTTCATTACATCACCCAAAGAACCAGTAAGAGTAAGTTCTCCTTTACCTTTATAATAGCATACTTCAATAGGCAAAATAGTACCTCCAAATTCAGTATACGCAAGTCCATTTGCAACTCCACTAGGTAATGGTTCATTTTCTTCATCTAAATATCTTTTCTTACCCAAATATTCTTCAATATTCTTTTCAGTAATAGAATATTTTTTCTTAGTACTAATTTTATTTACAATATTAGTACTTATTTTTCTTAATACATCTGCTATTTTTCTTTCTAAATCTCTTACTCCAGCTTCTTTAGTATAATTCCTAATAATAGAAAGTATTGCACCATCACTAAATGTTACATCCTTACTAGTTAAACCATGCTCTAATATTTCTCTTTTAATTAAATGCTTTTTAGCAATATCTAACTTTTCTAATTCTGTATAACCACTAAGCTCAATTATTTCTAATCTATCTCTTAAAGCTTCAGGTATTTGATATAAATAATTAGCTGTTAATATAAACATAACATTTGATAAATCAAATTCTTCTTCAACATAACTATCTACAAAATATTTGTTCTGTTCTGGATCTAACACTTCAAGTAAAGAACTAGCTGGATCACCTTTTATATCTTTAGTCATCTTATCTATTTCATCAATTAAAAATACAGGATTATTACTATTACATTTTTTCATAGCAGTAATAATTTTACCAGGATTAGATCCAATATAAGTTCTTCTATGTCCTACTATTTCTGCTTCATCATTAACTCCACCAACACTTATTTTAACAAAGTTTCTATTAGTAGCATCTGCAATACTCCTAGCAAGAGATGTTTTTCCTACACCTGGTGGACCAACTAAACATATTATTGGACTTTTTAAATTATTCGATAACTGCTTAACTGCCAAATATTCTATAATTCTATCTTTAACTTTATCAAGTCCATAATGAGTAGAATCTAATTTCTTTCTAGCTAATTTTAAATCTCTATTTTCATTTGTTTTAACTTCCCATGGTAAGGATAATAATAATTCAATATAATTTCTTACAACACCAACTTCTGGTGAATTGGAGTTCATTAATTCATATTTCTTTAACTCATTATATAATTTATCTTTTATATAACTTGGACATTTAAACTTATCAATTTTTACTTTTAATAAGTTTACATCCGATTCTTTTAAATTAACATCCCCAAGTTCTTCTCTTATTAATCTTATTTTTTCTCTTAATATAAATTCCTTTTGATTATCATCTAAAGTCTTTTTTAATTTAATGTCTATCTTTTTATCTAATTCTAATATTTCTTCTTCAGTCTTTATATCTTCAAACAACATTATTACCCTTTTATAAGGATTAACTGTAGTTAAATATTCTAATTTTCTTTCAAATTCGATTGGCAAATAATTTGCAACAATATCGCTTATCTTTGAAATACTATTTAGTTCTCCTATTTGTGCTAAAACACTATTACTTACATTTGGCACATTAGATACATATGCTTCCACTCTTCTTTGCAATTTTCTTATTAATGCTTTCTCATCAACAGGAGACATAGCAAACTGTGTAGTGCTTGTAATAACCGCATCTAATATATTGGCTTCACCTTCATAATCTTTATATTCCAATACATTTACTCTATTTATTCCTTCAAGAACAATTCTAGTAGTTCTTCCGATTTGCATTTTCATTGTTACTTTAGCAACTGTACCTATTTTAGGCAATTTATTAATATCAATATTTTCATCAAGTGGATTAACTTGACTAACTAAAAGAATGTGGGAGTCATGATTCATTTCTGATACATCTAATACATGCTTATCTATATCATTATTTAATTCTAACCTAAATTCACAATATGGTAGTAATACTGCACCTCTAAGTATTATTACTGGTAAATTAGTTTTAATCATAAGCATACCCTCCCAGAAACAATAATTATTATACTTATTTTATATTTTTTGTCTATCAAAAAATCAATAAATTTTTAACTTTTTTATACTAATATTTTTTTATTATTTTTTTTCATTTTTTTGATAGACATTAATAATTTATTATGCTATCATAAAGGTCAAAGATATTATGAAAATTAAAAAGGCATTTAATATAAATGCCTTTTATATATCTAAAACCGCTAATATAAATATTCCTACCAAAACAATACCTATTGATACGTATTCTTTTCTACTTAATTTTTCTTTTAAAAATACTCTAGATAAAATCATAGATAGGACACAATAACTTCCTACTATTGGTGCTGATATTGTTGAATTACTAGACATTGCATAAACATAAAAGAATTGACCTATTGTTTCAAATATTGCTGCAAATATTTTTGGCTTTTCAAAAGAGATGTTAAAAGTCTCTTTTTTTAATTTTAAATAAATATATGTAATTATTGAATATAATAAAAATGTTAATTCATATGCAATAAGAGCACTATCTTCATTAATCAATTCAAATTTATCTAAATATATTCCATCTAAAAAAGTCCCTGCACCATCTAATATACAATAAATCAAAGGAAAAACAATTGTATATATTATAACCTTTAATTTCACATTATTCTTTTTATATTCAATTCTCACTGATTTATTTTCTTTTACTTCAATTAATGATAATGCAAATATACCTATAAATATTAATGCTACTGCAATATAGAATGGAAAATCATAATGTTCTTTAAAAAATACTAATAATAATAATGCAGTAATGACACCACTAGTATTTTGCACTGGACTAGATATAGATAATTCTAAATATTTTAATCCTTTATATCCTATAACCATACTAGAAATATATAACAATGAAACTGGTAAATATTTTAATATATCAATAATATCTATTGAAAGTCCTTTAACAATCATATAGATAATAGCATGAATACCCATTACTAATCCAACTATTATTCCTGTTTTTAAATGATTATTATCTTCATCACCTTTATTACCAATTTTATAAAATAAATCTGCTACACCCCAGCATACAAATGTTAAAAGAGCAAACATAATCCACATATAATACTTCTCCTTATCAAAAATAAAAAAGAGCTATGCTCTTAATTATTCTCCTTTAAGAACTCTAAAGCTTTACGCATTTTTAAATCATAACCGACTATATCTTTACCACCAAAAGCTTTAACTAATTCTTCTTTAGTCATTTGATACATTTTTGCAAGTCTTTCAGTTTCTTCTTCTCTTTCTTTATCTGTTACATCAATCTTTTCTTTTTTAGCAATTTCTTCCATCATATATCTATATGTAATGTTTTTCTCTGCTTCAGGTTTCAATTCTTCCTCTAAATCATCGATTGATTTCTTTGAAAATTGTAAATATTGATCTAAAGATAACCCTTGCATATGAAGCCTTTGATCATATGTATCTAGCATACGATGAATCTCTTCATGCACTAATTCTTCTGGAATATCTATAGTTGTTTCTTTTCTAACTGCTTCTAATATTTCATCAATAAACTTATTATCAATTGACTTTTCTTTTTGTTCAGTTAAATCTTTCTTTATATGCTTTTTTAATTCTTCTAATGAATTGACATTTTCTATACCTATATCATCAAAAAATTCTTCATTTATTTCTGGTAACTTTCTTGTTTTTACTTCATGTACAGTTACTTTAAATACAACTGCTTGACCTTTTAGTTCTTCACTTGGGTAATCCTCTGGAAATGTAAGATTTATATCTTTCTTATCACCAGTCTTAAGTCCAATCAAAGCATCTTCAAAGCCAGGAATAAATGTGTTACTACCAATTTCTAATGGATAGTTCTCACCTTTTCCACCATCAAAAGCTACTCCATCTTTAAATCCTTCAAAATCAATTACAGCAGTATCTCCTTTTTTTATCTTTCCTTCCTTAATTTCAATTTCAGCATATTGTTCTCTCAATCTATTAATTTCTGTTTCGACCTCTTCTGCACTAACTTTAGCCTTTTCTCTTTTTACACCTAAACCTGTATATTTTTTTATTTTTACTTCTGGTTCAGTAATAATTGTAAATTCAATTTCTACTCCATTTTTATCTATACTTTTAATATCAATAGATGGTTGAACAACTGGCACTAATTTACTTTCAGTTAATACTTCTGAATATAAATTAGGCAATATCATATCAACAGCATCATTATATAAAGATTCAATACCATATTTTTTTTCAAAAATATTTCTTGGACATTTTCCTTCTCTAAAACCATCTACTTTAACCTTTTTTACATTTTTTTCAAATGATTTATCTAATGCTTCTTTCCAAACATTACTATCTGCTTTTTTAATAATTACATGTTTATTTGACATAAAATTCCTCCTATAAAACATTTAATATTATATATAATATACTAAAAAAATGCAACTAGTTGCATTTATTTATCTAAACTTTCCTTTTTATGCTTAATCTTTTTTACTTTACCATCATCATCAAAATAAACATCTAAAAAGTAAAATGAATTATAACTATTATAACCTTTACTCTTATGATATGGTGATAAATGCATAAGGGCCCCTGTTCTAACACATAAAACACCATAAATATCATTATGATATGGAGTGTGCATATGTCCAAGATGCACAATATTAGGTTTCTCATTCTCAGGTATATTTCTTATGTATAAACCAGCTTTAAAATCAGTTGCACCATTTTGAAGTATATTACCATGAACTAAATCTATTATTAGATTACCTATAGCTATTCTTCTTCTATTTGCACCTAAATATATAACATCATCACGTCTTTCACTAAAATCTTTTAATATTTCTTTACCAGTAAGTTGATACCAATAATCATCATGATTACCACTTACAATTAACGTTTTATTGCTATAACTTGGATAATAATGTAAAGCATATTCAAGTTGCCCTCCATATGTTTTTTCTCTTAATTCTCTTTCATGATCTTTATTCATTGGATTTAAACCATCTACAAAATCACCGCAATGTAAAACAAAATCAGTTTTCTTCTTTTCAATAATATAATATGCCTCTTGTAATTCATCAATAGCATCGCTTTTACTACATAAATGAGTATCGCCAAGCAATGCAATTCTTAAATGTTCCTTATTTGAATATATTTTATAAGTTCCCTCTGTTATTGGCGGTCTCTTTAAACGTTTATAATCTTTACCAAATAATTTTGTGTAGATACTAGTATCATCTAAAGAATCTATAAGCAACATAACTTCAGAATCAGAAAGACCCAATTCAGAACATATTTCATAAAAATTTTTGTTTTTTGCTAGCAAATATCTAAACTTACAATATAATTCTTTAGTAAACATAATACCTACACCCCCTTTTTTTATTGATATTATACATATTTTCAAAAAAAAAGCAACTTTACGTTACTTTATCTCTACTAATTCAATATCATATTTACCATTTGGGCTTTCAACTGTAACAACTGAACCTTTTTTCTTACCAAGTAATGCTTTAGCAATTGGAGATTCATTAGATATCTTGTTTTCAAATGGATCAGCTTCTGTACTTCCAACTATTTGATATTCTTCTGTATCATCTTCACCATCATATCTTATTACAACAGATGAACCAATTCTAACAACATCACTAGCACCTTCATTAATTATAACAGCATGATCTATCATATATTCAAGTTCTTGAATTCTGCCTTCAATTATAGCTTGTTCTTCCCTTGCTGAATGATATTCAGCATTTTCAGACAAATCACCTAATGCCCTAGCTTCTTTAATTGCCTTAATTATTTCCGGACGTTTAACTCTCTTCAATTCATCTAATTCTTCTTCTATTTCTGTAAAACCTTTAGCAGTAAGAAAAACTTCTTTTTTATCTGCCATAATTATCACCTCTTAATTTTTTCACTTAGTTCATAATACGCTATTTTCAAAATATTGTCAATAGCATTTTTATATATAATATGCATCAGCAAAATAATGATTACTCATTTCTACAAGAAACACTTATTCCATCACCAATTTTATAAAAAGTGGTATCAAATTCCGTATTGGTCTTTAAAAATTCAATATAATCTCTAATGTGATTTACTAATTGTCTTAAATTCTTACTTGGTATTCTTTCCTCTTGCTCTACAAGGCCATGAAATTCCATATTATCTGAGATAATAACACCATTCTTACTCAAGTTTTTAGAATACTTATCAAAAAATTTAATATATTGACCTTTTGCAGCATCAATAAATATCAAATCATATTTACCATCAAGAGTAATATCTAATGCATCAGCATGTACTAATGTAATCCTTTTCTCCAAATTAAAATCCTTAATATTTTTGATTGCCATTAAATATCTCTCATCATCTTTTTCAATAGTTGTAACTTTAACTTTATCATTTACTAAAGCCATTTTAATTGCTGAATAACCAATTGCAGAACCAATTTCTAAAATATTCTTAACGTTGTTTTCAGCTATATATTTACTTAAAAACTCAATTCCAGTTTTTTGCATTATTGGAACATTATGTTCTTTAGCATATTTTTCTATTTGTTTAAAATTCATATTTTAACCTCTTCGTAAAAAATAGTAACTTCAATCAAATTGAAATTACTAGATAATAATATACTTTTTTTTTAATTTTGTCAAATTATCATATATTTCAAGTACTAAGAGCACAAATTACCATTCTTATCATAGAAAGTTGCTCTAGTTACATTTGTAGTAAATAATGCTTTATATTCACAATCTTTAAGTATAATTGTTCTAGCATGATCTTGCCCCATAAGATTACCACTTACAGTAAGATTTGTAAAATCAAAATTTTCTATATTTAAGTAATTATAGTAATTATTTGCACTTACTATTTCGCTTATTGTTGGATTAGAAGTAGATGTAAAATTATTAGCATATATCTTTCTAACTGTCATATTATAAAAAATACGATTCATATCAGTAACACTTGATGTATAAAAATTACTAACATCCAATTCTAATATTGATTTTGAGCCATTAAACATAGAGTTCATATTGGTTACATTAGCAGTATCAAAACTACTTACATCAACACTATTAAAGCTTGTAGTTTGAAACATTTGTTTCATATTCCTTACTTTTGATGTATTAAAACTATTTAATCCTTTGATTTCTGTCGCTTTACATCCATTAAACATAGATTCCATAGTTGTAACATTTGAAGTGTCAAACGTGCTTACATCTATAGATTGAACAGCAGAAGTATTACCAAACATAGATTTCATAGTGGTAACTTTTGATGTATCAAAACTACTTACATCTATTTCTGTAGCTGGTGATGAATTAAACATACTCTCCATGGCTGTTACATTTATTGTACTCAATTTATTTAAACCAATAATCTCGGTTGCTTTACTCCTCCAAAACATTTGACTCATATCCGTAACATAATATGAATTTAATGAACTAATATCTATAGACGTTGCATTACTACCACGAAACATATCATTTGTTTTGATAATAGGTTTATTATTAATTGTACTACACAATTCTGTAGTAACTGGATCAGTAGATGCTAAATCAGTTATTCTAACACCCCATCCATCTCCATTAAAATTTGTCCAAACATCATCAAATGCAGTAGCATTTTGCTTATATCTATATGTATACTGCCCATCAACAAATTCTGCTCCCTTTGTTAAAGTGCCATCATATGTACATTTTTTAGACTCTCTTTTTGTACATGTTACATTATTCAAAGTTCCAGTACACTCTAAATTCTCATACTTACTATTAGGTGCACCTTTTAATGAAATAGTTCCTTTTCTATTTCCATCATATTTAACGTAACAATATGCATAATTATCTTTTAGATCAATAATATCCTTACACAACATTGCTTTAACATCTTTCTTGCTATCAATCGCATGTTCTACTAAATAACCACTTTCTGCATCTTTAAGTA
>JAEEGL010061590.1_pt1 | contig 24048 bp, 18 predicted proteins | sample 9134231 | NCBI WGS metagenome assembly JAEEGL01 (sample SAMN16246548, study PRJNA631951) | gut metagenome | biome: gut microbiome; feature: rumen; material: fiber-attached | host: Bos | place: Iran: Karaj | collected 2018-10
CCAAATAGACTGCGTAAAGCTAATTTTGCCAAAGCACCGCCTACTACGCGGGAGATTGTCTCTCGTGCTGACGAACGGCCGCCACCGCGGTGGTCGCGGATACCATATTTTTTATAATAGGTATAATCTGCATGAGAGGGACGGAATAAATCACGAAGATTATCATAATCCGATGAGTGATGATCTGAATTTCGGACAATAAAACCGATTGGACAACCTGTCGTTTTCCCTTCAAAAATTCCTGATAATAGTTCAACGTGGTCGAGTTCTTGGCGGGATGTTGTCAGAGCACTCTGACCTGGACGACGACGACACAACTCGGTAGTGATGAAGTCAAGGTCTATGATTATTCCGGGAGGCATACCGTCAACTACACCACCGATTGCAGTGCCGTGGCTCTCGCCAAACGTTGTCAATGTGAATATGTTACCTGTTGTGTTTCTCATATCAGCATCCTCCGCATCCGCCACTGCAACAACCTTCATCACAACTTGAACCACTGCCACAATTACCACAGCCACCACAACCGCCACATTTTCGTGAAGATTCGGCGAAGGCGATTTCTTCTGTAGTCGCTGGACGTGAAGTCAATAGTTTTCCCGTAAAATGAAGGGAGGTCCCGCTGTGAGGATGGTTCAAATCCAATGTAACCTTACTGTCATCAAAATTGATGACAGTGGCTAAATAATTTCCACCTGCACCGTCGGTCATCGGCACTACGTTTCCTTTAATCAATAGGCGACCGTCCGGCTTACCGTCATCACCATAAAATAAATTGATTGGTAAATCGGTGATGAGCGACGGATCGTATTCACCATATAATTCAGAAGGAGATATCTTGAAATCAAATGTCTCACCTGAGCTTAATTCCAAGAGGCGAAGCTCAAATGGAGGCAATACACTGTTCAGGCCCGTGATAAATTCAAATGGTTCCTCGTCTGTCCTGTATTCTTGAAGCTGCTCTTCATCAGCACCACGTGTAAGAACGAAAAGCTGATAAGACACGGCTATGTACTTATTCATATTTTGCGTTTCAATTATCTTTTAGATAGTCTCAATTTGTCTTTTAGCTAGTCTCGTTTATCTTTTAATGTTGCGAAGATACATAAAAAATTGATATAAATAAAATTCTTCGCAAAAAATTACTAAATTTGCAGTAATTATTGTCGAAATATACGAAATTTATGAAAAAATCAACACTTCTATTAGTATTTTTTGCCTTTTTGTCAATTGCATGCCATAATGAGCAAAATAAGACACAGGATGCGAATACAGACAAACAAGGTGGGGAACAGTCCAACTCAAAAAATAATGTTGTCAAAAGGGATATTCCGGTTACTATGGATTTCTTTCAAATCACTAACATTAGTGCAGCTGATGTCGTTTTCACTGTGGGTCCGTATAAAGTCTGGGAAGAAGGTGATTCAACATTACTTAATAATATAGGGTACGAGTTCGATGGAGGAGTTCTTACTGTAACCACTCCCATGGAGGCTAATAACGACATGACTTCTTTTGCCACTTACGACAATGTCAAGGTACATGTCTCTTGCCCCGAATTAAAAACTGTGGCTGTTTGTGCAACGGGCGGTTTTGTCTGTCACGACACCATACAGACTGATATTTTCCAAATGGGAGGTATGGTTAAGGGAAATATTGATATCGATAAAATTAAATGCAATAAATTCAGGTATGAGAGTAATGGCAGCACGTTGCTTAATCTCGGACACGTTCACTGTGAGGAAGCTGTCATTATATCTACGGGAGATGGCATTGTCAATATGAATTTGGAGGCTAATGAAAAGGCTTATTTTGATCTTAAAAGTCTGACCACGGCTAATCTTACCGCCTTTTCAAAGCTCATAGAAGGAATAATTGAGACAAAAAAAGAGGTTAATATGAATGTTGAAACAGAAATGCTCGACTTCAATATTCTCGAAGGAACAGTCAATCTCTCAGGAAGGGCGAAAAAACAAAACATCAGAAAGGGAAGACTCGCATTCGTCAACAACTCCCTCAATTGACTAATTACTTATCATCAGTTTTCTCTCATAACTCTCATCTCTCCCATAATTCCCATAACTCCCATAAATATTCTTTCAGCTCGTCATGCATACGAATGCATCCCGCCTAACACATAATTCACACCGAAATACGTCATCAATATCGTAAGAAAGGCCAAAGTCATAAACACATGATAAACTGTCGGACGGCGAAGGGATGGAATACTCTTGTCGTGAACTGCCACTGCATATATCATTAGGGTTATCAAAGCCCAGGTCTCTTTCGGATCCCAGCTCCAATATGTACCCCACGAAATATTTGCCCAAATCGCACCGATGAATATGCCGAATCCTAAAAAGGTCAGTGATGGATAAAGAAATAGTTGGGAAAGGAGCTGGAGCGAATGAAGTTGCTCTCTGACTCCTGATGCCTTGCGGCCACGGATAAGACGGATTAACACACCGGTCAGACCGCAAATAAAAGTCAACGACAACAATGCATAGGCCATCATGATGATGCTCACATGGATGGTAAGCAATGGGGAGGAGAGAACAGGCATCAGATGGGTGATTTGAGGGTCCATCTGAGATATGTGGCTCACTAACAGGAAAAAACCGGAAAGAAGAAAACCGAACGTTAAAATAATCTGAAAACGGCGGTAAAGCAAAAGGGATACAAGCATAAGCATCCAGGCCATAATCAACATTGTCTCATAACCGTTCGACATTGGTATCGTTCCCTGGATAACCCAACGCAAAGACAAATAGTAGGTGAGACTCAGAAAGCTGAGAAGCATCACGATGAATGAGATCATGATGAATAGAGGAACCTTACACCCTCTGCTTTTGATAAATGATGATGAGGAGCTTGTGCTACGTCGTGCCAGATGCCACATGATATAAAAAAGACAAAGGAAACCCATCGTCAGGTTTATCATGAAAAGCACTGTCGCAAATGGAATGGAATTATAAAGGTGCTCGGCTTTTAATCTGAATGTCGAGGGAATGGTGTTTCCGCCGAACGTGTATTGGTATTTTTTCAGGCGGGCTAATGCGTCTTTTATTTCTTTTTCTCTATGACTCACAACGGCATCTTTCAATCTGTTAAAATAATGCTGCATATAGGCTTTACGCTCAGCATTTAAATAGTCGGGGTAAGTGTCTGTCGGGCTATACCATGTAGTCTCACCTTGATATGTGTAGGGAAATACTTTTAACGGCACTAATTTCTGGACCTCCATTATCAGACCTACTTTGTCATCTAATTTGCTGACGCCTTCATGAAATTTGTCGCTGATGCCGTTATAATACTCCATCATATAGGGTCCCAACAGATAGCCGCCTTTGAATAATTCTTCGACGCTGCAATAATTGCCTAAGCCAAAAAGCTCGCGCAATGAAGAGTTGTTAACTTTAATAATCTGCTCTTTTTTCCATTCATCATACCAGAATATAAATCCTGTAAGCACTTGCTCCGAACTGTAACCTTGGTAGCTCCGTTTTCCGTATAGTTTTTTGGTGAAATCCAAGGCGTAAGTCTGAACAGGACAGACACGGTCGTTATAGACCATGGTCAGACTACTGAACTCCACTGCAATGTCGTCTGGTAAAACAGGAACGGCTGAAACAGACTCTGAATTTATAATAAATAGTATAAGAACCAGTATTGACTTTGGTGATGAAGAAAGCTGATGGATAATTCCACGGTATTTTCCCTTGGGGTCAACTAATATCCATAACAGACCAATAAAGAGCAGGACATATCCGCTATAAGTTACAGGAATACCATAGGGATCGCTGTTAAGGGTCAGATAGGACCCTTCGCAGTCTTCATCGTAGGATGCCTGATATAGACGGGTGTTGTTATGGCTGTAGATGTGGTTCATTGACACTTCCCCTTGAAGACTGTCTTTTTCACTTGTGTGAATAGTGAATCTTGATATATAATCCTCGGCTGCGTCGGTGCCAGCGTGCTTCTTGATGGAGAATTCATCCAGTCGGATGGTGAATGGCAGTTGGGAGGTGGAGTTCATGCCTGAAGATGTCTGATGTTCGTATGTCTGAACCGGCTCCCCTTTGCGCAGATGGATGATTCCGTTTTTAGATGTTAGATGGGTAAGAAATGCGCCAAGCAGAATCACGATGAAAGCGAGATGTAAAGTTATCATTGACAGACGGCGGACACGACGTTTGAGTAAATAAAATATCCCTCCACCAACCAATATCGCCCACAGCACGCACATCCACCAGCTACCATAAATATAAGTAGACACGAACTGAGTGCCGTGATATTTCTCGATAATCGTTGCACTGCCCAGACATACAATTATCAGTACATATAGTGTATAAATGATTTTCCTCAACATCGCTTTCTCTGATCGAATAAATATGCAAATTTACGAATAATTATTCATAAAACCACCAGAACAACATCTTTTATTGTTGTTCTGGCAGTTTCTTTATTCAATAATTATAGTCCACGAGCCATGGGCTCGTTAACTTCCTTTGTTTATTCTTATAAATAATTATATTGACTGGATAAACTTAACCACTGCGTCTCTGTCCTTCTTGCTCAGATTATAGAACTTCAACGTCGCGTCATAGGCATCTGATTGCCTGCTGTAGCCATGCCACATGATGGCTTCTATTTCGTTGCGGGCACGACAGTCATGAAGACGGTCGTCTGCACCTGTCAACAATAGCGAAAGTCCACGGCCCCATAACGGAGTGGTACGGCACCAACCGGTTCGGATGTCGTTTTCCATATATAGTCGGTGCTGAACCATGTCGGTATATGGCCAGATTGTCTGATCAGGATATTTCGGCAACATGCTGTTGGCATCTGCACCGATACTTGCAGCGTAGGCGCGGATACTCTTGTCAACCCAGTAGTCATCACTACCGGTCTTCCACGAAGGACGGTGGCAGTTGGTGCAGCCGATTTGGCTGAACACGGTCTTACCTCGCTTAACATCTGCGTCGTCAAGATTTCGGGCGGCAGGAACGGCCAAGCCACGATGCCATACCATGAAGTCATAATAGTCCCGGTCCGACATCTCTTCCTCTCCGTTATAGGGGGCACCGTTAAGGAGATATTTCTCAAATGTCTCTGATTTTGAGGCGTTGTTCGTGCTTAAAAGGAGATTCACACGCTCGCTGATGCCCTCTCTGGTACCGTCAGCATAATAAGGGTAGAGTAGGGAGTTCTTGTCGCTGCCGTTGGCCTGTATAAAACTAATTACGTCCTCGTCTTCCGACATTGCTTTTGCCCAGGCGGGAGTGCTGTAGAGATAATGGCGGTCTGAACGGGTCACATTCGTGATGTTCCAGATGGCATTTGCACCAGCACCGTCCTGAAGTGAAGCACGTGTCATAGCGTAGGTAAACTTCTTTATGCGTTTCTCACCGTCTGCTAACGTGTAATATGCGGTCGGAGCCCAGTCGTTTGATGCTTTATCCCAGATCCCAGGGTTCAGTTCCACAAAAGCGGATTCCTTTTGATACTGTGCTTTCATCTCATCTGGGTCTATGGCATCAAGTAGGCCTGTGCCATATACACCGATAGTACTCTCTAACCGTACTTCATAATCTGTAGGTTGTGGATTGGTGTTGAAAGCGGTCTGAGGTATTGTGATTTCTGGATAGATGAGAGAATAGCTCTCGCCGTCAGGAAATTGCATCGGCAAACCGCTTGGCATCGATTTCACTGTCAGCCATTGTATGTCTATCTGATTCTCGTCAATGGGGGCTTTAAACGGTTCCATTGCCTTTGTCTGAGGCATGCCGGTCACCTCCGAGATATAACTTGAAGCGGATGTGGTGTAACGGACACCATCTGATGTGTAACCTTCAACAGGGTGATAGACAACTAAAAGATATCCGTTCCCAAAATCATTCGCACGATAACGGGTCATTCGCTTTCCGTGACCGTAACTCGGATGGCAATAGATGCAACTGTTGCGGACCCAGGCAGGACCTAAACCCTTACGAGGGGCCTCAGTAAATGTGTACAGATGCTCAAAGTTGTCTTCGCCTTTCTTGAAGTTCTGATCTAGACCTAGACGACTTACAGCCTCTGTCGGAGCAGAATAACTGGCATTCGTTGTTGTGCCTAACTCCCCGCCAGGATACCATTCCGAGGCGGTGAATACGTCGTTCCCCTTGCCAAAGGCATTTTCGGCCGGTTCCAGATTCTCGTTTGACGGATTATCATCATCAGAACAGGAAACCAACATACCAAAAGAAACAACACCTAACAGTAAATACAGAATTGTTTTTTTCATAACCATATATATTTGTGTTTTAAACCCGCATTGCGCCCTGCATTTCTACAGGTCGTAACACGGTGATTTTTGAGTTTTAGTTCTAAAATAATCTTCTTGCTTTCTCTTTTCCTTTCGTTATCTCAATATCTCTGGTTCAAACTAAAAACTAAAAACATATAACTAACAGCTATGTGAGGACTAATCCTTCAGTTCACTGTCTTCGTATGCCACACCCCATATTGTGCTTACATATTTCACGAATGGAGCAGGCATTGCACCGATTTTTGCAATGGCATTGGTGTAGGCATCCTCTACTGCATTGCCACGGCTCGTGGAGTGATTCTGGAAAAATTTCGAAAAGCTGTTACTGCTTGCCTTGCCGTTCAGACTGCCTAACCAGATGTTTCGTACCGAGCGGATATTGTCCTGGAAGTCGGTTATCGAATTGTGACTGAATGGAGACTCTACGTAGGATACGTCACCGGACGAGAACGGATTAGCGATTTTTGCATTGCCAACCTCGTCTGTGATACCCACACAACTGCCTTCATCTGCTGAAAGGAGCTGAGTTACTGCTGCCACGATTGTCGGGAACGTGCTGACACTTGTGTTGCCGGCTTGCTTCATGTTATCACCGAAAGAACAGCCTTTGCTTGTTTCGTATTCCAAACCGGCGGACTTCACAAGCAGCATACGTTGGCTGTTATTTGAGGTACTGCCTTCCCAAGCTACCTGTAGCTGACATGTACGCTCATATAGCAGCTGGCAGATGCGCTGAGCATAGGCCAACTCTGAAGCACCACTCACTTTCTCAAATCCTTTATATGTGTCGTTACCCTTAAATTCGCTCAGCTTTCGGGGAGAACCATTGCGGAAGAGGATGAACTCTAAAGCATGGAATCCAAGGATGCTGGCATCGTCAAGTTCTTCATCTGTGAAATCGGTACGGCCGCTTGATAGGTAACTTACCAACAACGAACGGTTCAACGGCCATGAGTCGATTGTCGGGTCAACATCAAAGTCGCTGGCGGCTCCGCCTAAGAAGGCCTCACTCAACTCCCAATGGCTACGTGCTTTCTTGAAGTCTGAGCATGCGTTGTCGATTGCATTTTGTGTCAATGTGTTAACATTCAAGCCTTGTAAGTTCTTCAACAATGACTCGGTGTCATCAGCAAGATTCGTATAGGTGGGAACAATCACATCGTCTACTACGGTTGAGATAATAGATTTCAACTCACTCTCATACTCACTGACTTTGGAACCGGCTATCGCGCTGTTTGCCTTACTAAGGGCATCGGCCAATTCGTTGCAGGCGTCAATAGCGGCATTGCCGTACTTCTTGTCTTTGTAAATGTTCTCACTTGGATTGTCGTTTCCTTTCTTGTCATCATCATCACTGCATGAGATGAAACTAAGACTTGCAGTAAAAAGCACTGCTCCTAACACTAAATACTTTTTCATTTCCTTTATTATTTATATAGTTTGTGATTTTTTGTTCTCGTCTTCTTATCTTCTTGTTATCTGAAGAATCCCTCATATGCCACTCCTATGCTGAACGACGGTTCATTATTATACTGCCTTTTTAAGAACCGGTGGCTGTATTCCGCTTTGATTACAATATCCTTTATTGGAAAATAATTCAGGCCGAATGCCATGCGGTTTACTTTTGTATAGTCGTAGGATGTCCCTTTTGTTTTTGAAGCATATGGATTATATGATTCATAGCGTCCGAAAACATATAGTTTCTGATTGTCTGCACGCAGACTCTCTATCTGAGAGAACACATCGTAACCGGCTTCTATGCCAACTGCGTAGGCGTTTTGGCTCACGAATGCGGAATGATGGTAAGGCGATTTGGAGTTCATGCGGTTATAGATATACTTCAACTCTTGGGCATCTCCTAAATACCCATAGTCTGCCTGGCCACGCACTATCCAGTTATGGGATTGATAGGTGAAATCTAAAGCGCCAATGGCTACCGCACCCTTATATTCAGAATCCGTACCGTTCTTGTTGTTGGGGTAACTGTTACCAATACTGTGGCCATAATAACCGCTCAAACCTATTCGAAGACCTTTTATACCATAATAATCTAAACGCAAAGAACCACCGTATTTGTTCGCTACATCAAACTCTAAGGCGGAAGAGGCGCCTTTGTGAATCCAGCCTGTATTGGTGAAATTGTCTGCGTTTAAACCGGCAAGAAACTGAGCTTCATATCGGAGCTGACCGCTCCGACCCCAAAAACTGATTCCTGTCTGATGCCAGGTGGATGGAAGAATGGTGTTCTCGCCTTCAGGACGATAAACAGTGAAGAAGTTCAAGGGTTCATGGTGGGCATTGTTCAAGCCAACAGGTACTACAATATGACCCAATTTCAAATTTGCCTTTCTTGAAAAACTTTTCTGAATCCAGAACTGCTCTAATTCCACTTCACCGCCTTTTTCTGTCTCTTGCTCCCATTCACCGCCTTCTTCATCTTCTTTCTCATAGGATACACCTGTGCCACCATGCTCAAATTCTATCTCCGTGCCGAAACTCCACCCTTTACCGAAGTCGTAACCTAAATAAATCACTGCATGGGGAATGTCAAACCGGCCATGGCTCGGATCGTTCTTGTGGTCTGCAGGTGCACTGTAACGGCTGACATGGTCACTGTAGAAATTGCGGCCATATACTACCTCACCATAACCACCAACACTCAGACGGTTACCCATTGCATGGCCCATCACACTGTCTCCTGCATTTACTTGCGCTTCTATATTTACTGTCTGCAAAATACTTATAGCGAAAATAACAAGTTTCTTAACCATCTTTCTCATTGTTCGTTTTGTTTTATTATGTCTTTGCAATTAATAATATGAGTAATTACTTTTTGTGTTTTTTTACACCTTTGTTATCTGGTCTTCTTATTTTTTGCAAAGTTACAGCTTAATATTTTGTACTACAATACTCAAAAATTGGTATTTTTACAGACTTTCAGTATGTGTAGTGGGTATAAATTCGTATGATCTCATCACAATATACTAAAAAAATAGTATATTTGCAAAATTATAATTTTTTGAGATTAATACCTGTTTGCTTATAATGACGCGCTGTGGTGCGTCTTGTTTCTAAAATCTAAAAACATGTACAATCGTATTATTGAATCTGTGCCTAATTTCTCTACTTGTGAATTAAATGCAATCAACTCAATTGCTGATTCTATCAAATCGGTTAATGGTGTAAAACTTTTGAATATCGACCCGGGGGAAGCTGCTAACAGAACGGTATTCACTTTTGCCGGCTGTCCGGAAGTTGTGGTTGAAGCTGCATTTCGGGCTGTAAAAACTGCAGCGGAAGTAATCGATATGCGACTGCATCATGGGACACATCCCAGAATTGGAGCTACCGATGTGTTGCCGTTGGTACCTGTAGAAGGAGTTTCTTTAGATGAATGTGCTGACATGGCAAGAGACTTGGCGAAAAGAATCGCTGATGAAATTGGTATCCCATGCTATGCTTATGAGGCTGCGGCGTTTAAACCGGAAAGAAAAAATTTGGCGGTCTGCAGGGCGGGAGAGTATGAAGGCATCAAGGATAAGTTGATGTCCGACAATAAAAAACCTGATTTCATACCCTCTGATTTCCCTGTAGATGGTACAATTCCTGAACGTGTGCTTAAATCCGGATGTTCGGTGGTCGGAGCAAGGGATTTTCTCATTGCCGTGAATTTCAATCTCAACACCACATCTTCTGAAATCGCCACAGAAATCGCATACGATGTCAGAGAAAAAGGAAGACCTGTCATTGATGAAACTACTGGGAAACCAAAAACCGACGTTTTTGGGAAGAAAATCATGATACCTGGCTCTCTAAAAACGGCAAAGGCGATTGGGTGGTTCATTGAGGAGTATGGCATCGCACAAGTGTCAATGAACCTAACAAACATTAATGTCACTCCTCTTCATATCGCTTTTGAAGAAGTGTCAAAATGTGCTGAGGCTAGAGGTGTGAAAGTCACAGGAACTGAAATCATTGGCCTCGTTCCCAAAAGGGTGCTGGTTGAGGCTGGACAATATTTCCTGAAAAAGCAGAATCTTGATGATAACATCCCCGAAAAACAACTTATCCAGTTTGCCATAACCTACATGGCGTTAGACGATCTCTGTCCTTTCGACCCTCAAAAGAAAATCATCGAATTCCTCCTCTGACTCGATTCTACTCCTTGATTCCTAATCAATCCACAATAAGATACATGTTCCTGTGTGAAAAATAAAATATCCAATTAATCAAATTAATTGTAAATTTTAAAATCGTAAAAAAAGAAAATTCCCCAAGTTCCTCAGATACATGGAACTTGGGGAATTATTTGTTATCTGATAAGTACTTTCTGTACGCTGCCGTCTCGTTTTCTGACGATATTCACGCCTTTCTGCAGATGTTGCAGACGAACACCGCGAAGATCGTATATCTCAATAATCTCACCGCCATATGAAACTGTGTTGTCAATCAAGTCTATTGCTGTTGATACAGGAACAGACTTAAGTTTGCATTCGGCAATCAGATACTCGTCATAACCGCTGCTGTTGCTCTTGTTGATAAAGCTGATGATGTATTTGCCGCCTTTTTCAATAGTAAATGAAAGCTCATGCTCTTGAGCGGAGCTGATGTTTGCACCGCTATTGCCGTTTGCATTCGGACTTGATGTGTAGGTGGCTGAGGTTGCTACTACATTATCATTAGCATCAAGTATCTGAACTGCATATTTGGGATTGCTTTTCCAGGCTGCTACTGCGAAGGTAAGCTTATATTCTCCTTCATCTAAGTTCAGTGGATAGGCCGACTGACGACCATATTCTGCACACACCTCACGCCAATACAGGGCTTTGCCTTGATAACCGGTGAAACCACTGAATGTACGGGCTCCAAAGCTATAAGAGTTCGGATAATCATGAACCTCGTTGTTCTCCTGGACACAACGCCAGCCCGGAGGAAGGGTGCCGGCTAACACCGGACCGAAATCAAGCTCGTAGGCTACACTCGTGTCTGTGAATATCGGTATCAGTGTCACGTTGTCGTCAGGCATGGTGAACGTGTTGTCTGCATTCACCTCAATTCCACCGTGTACAACGGTCCATCCTCTCAAAGCATAACCATCTTCTGGCTCTACTGTTAGGCTTATCTCTGTACCTTCAGATGCTGTCTCAGCTGAAGCCGTTACGGTTCCGTGCTCAACTTGCTGAACACTCACTTGGAACTGCTCGTCTTCAACATCCGACGGACAGTAATAGATGTTGTCAATATACATATCCAGACCGTTCAGGTTCGTGATGACGATGGTGTTATTACCCTGTTTTAATTCTGTCTCTAAGCTGACGGTCTTCCATTCGTTATAGGCAGTTTTGGCTATCTGTAACAAATTGCGAGTGCCGTTAACAGCAAGGTTGATGCGACCAGCTTTCGACGACGACATGTAACGGACACCGATCCGGTAGCTTCCGCCGGTTTTCAGTGACTGGACATGACGGAGGGCGCCTGAGGTGTTGGTGCCCATGTCGGCAAAACCGTTCCCGGCATGACCCATCACGCGGGGATACCATGTGTAGGGGTCGGTCACACAGCTGCGGATGCTCTTGAAGTCCATGTCTTCCGCTTCTATCACGATTTTACCATGAAACTCTTCCGGCTGTTGCGGAAGGTCGGCGGTCAACGGGGTGGTATCTACAACATCTGTCAATAGGTCGGTGCCTGTTCCTGTGCAGTTGATGGTCACATCTACAGGTCCATTGTGGCGGACGTTCAAGGTGAAGACAGAGTCGGTTTCATTCCATGTCTTGCTTACTGTGCAGTTAGCGGAGGCTCTTTTCTTATATGTGAAGGTGGGCTCACCTACACAACCTTTCACCTCGATTTTGTCTAACACAACACTTACGGTGTCCGAACGGTAGTTGTTCAAATAGAAATCAATATGGTCTGCATATTCATGCACAATTCCGCTGCTCAGTTTTCCCCATGTCAGAGTCAGTTCATCACAACTGTTATATAAAAGAGGTATGATTCCCTCTGCGGTCTTTTTCGAATTCATATAGGTGTAAGGGGTGTAGGTGACAAGCTGGTTTTTATAGCGGTTCACATATAAATCACCTTTGCTTACTTCCGGATAATATTTGTTAAAGTCTAATACTTTACGGGTCTGAGAAGTCCAACGTGATCCATAATTAGATTTGTTTACTTTCAATGGTATGCTCTTTGCCAAGTCATCATACAGTTCAATACACACTGGAATGGCTCCATAACGGCCGGTTTTCTTGAAATAGCAGAAGTTGTCCATCCATTGACCATTTCCACGGTTAAAAGGATCGGTCTGTTTGTAAAGACCGTCGTATAAGTCGCCCCAGGCAGCATATTTCTGCTCGTCATTTCCGCTGCTTACATTGTTAATAATAGCAATTTTCGTTTTGTTGACCACTTCCTCACGGGAGGGAATATACATGGTGCCGTCGATTATTTTCCTGAACATGTCTATCCAGGCATTGGTGAAACCGGGGAAGCAGCCCCAGTTGCGACGAGTGTATCCATCTACGGTCGAGTTGCTCAAATTCTGGAAGTCTGAGGTCCATATCAGCTCTGGGCCATCCCATACGGCACCACCGTTTACACAGGTCTGCTCCATCACAGTCCCAATTCCAGCTGATTCAGGGTACTTCTTACCATGTCCCTCTCCCAAGAGGGCGTCAAGGGCACCGTTCCATCCGCAGTTGTCGTAGCGTACACCATAGTTCTTTGCTAAACCAGAGATAAACGGCGAGAAGGTCACACTCTCATTGTTGTAAAAGCAGGACGATGTGGTGTATTTATACAACCACAAGATTGCGTCAGGATACTTGCGACATGCATTTAGAAGGTCGCTGTTGCGCTTCATCATGCCTATTGGGTTCAAAAGGTGCGACCAGATGTTTCCGCAGAACGAGATGGTCAGAAAACCACCATATTTATGATGCATCGGTACCAACTTGGCAAATAAGGCGATTCGGGAAACCTGGCTGCTGGAACTGCGGTCGTTGGCCTCGTCAAAGCCCCAGAACTGTTCAGCATAGTTCCATCCGAGGAAATTCGGATAGTTCTTGAAGAAATATTCAAAGGTCTCAAGGTCGTTGTCCTGGATGTGGGTGTGACCGCCACTTGCTGGTTGACAGGTGAACCACAAACCGTTGGCCTGACATACAGAACCCCATGACTTATAGGTCTTCACAGCGTTCTGTGGCATTTTATATACGTTTCGATCCTTGTCATACTGGCACGACAACGATAGGTTCATGCACACGAATGGCTTCAAATCATCGGGAATCAGGTTGATGATTTTTTGAGGGTCTGCCTTGTTCCATACATCAACATGGATAAGCCACAAGGGATGACGGTTGTCAACCGGACGACGTTGCTGAGAGTAAACACTAAATGATGCTGACAGCAATATTAACAGCATCACAACTCGTTTGATGAAAAAAGATTTCATAAGATTATTATTGTTTTTTATGATTATTATGAATGACACGTCTTTTTGCCTTCTTTATCGTTTGTTTATTGCTCATTAATTATTGCAAATTTACATAAATTTTATTTATTATGAATGCATTTTTTGTTACATGATTTTTTACAACAATTCCCCATTTACGTCTTTGTAACTTATTATAAAGTATGTGTAACATCCGATATCCAAATTTCTTTTTGAAAAAAGATGATGTTAGATGAAAAAGGATGTGTGTTAATAGTGCTGTTTTATATGAAAATGTTGAGTTATTAAGCGTACCACAATGGTTGCAGCTATTCCAAATACTCTTCAATCAACCAAAAACTGAAATCTAAAAACTGAAATCTTTCATAATTATTAACTACTTTGAGAAATTTTGATTAACTTTGCATCAGAATTCAAAATTATGGAATATAAATCATTTTTCTACGACGACATCAAGGCGAATGTCCAGACCACGAGGTTCACTACAGGGAAAGGACCTGATGAATTTCATGCGATTGTCAATCTCATTCCTGACCTCTCTTCTTTTGAAATTCAGTTACAGCATGTATATGAGGCGGAAAATAGACTTCTCAAAGAGGAACGAATGGAAAACATGACGCTTGTCATGAAACGCTATTTCCTTTCCGATGTGGCTAACCAGAAGCCATGCATGAAACAGGAAAATCAGTGTGCTTGTTCTTTTATTCAGCAGCCTCCTCTTAACGGAACAAAAATCGGTGTGTGGCTCTATTACATTGATAATGCTAATCTGAATTATGATAATGGCACGGTAGTGCTTGAGCATAATGGATATACTCATATCTGGAATCTTGGCATGCAGTCAACTGAAGGGGGCTCTTACGGTCAGACCAGAACTCTCCTTGAGGACTATGAGGATAAACTAGAGAGTATGGGAGCTAATATCGCCGAAAACTGTATTCGAACTTGGTTCTTTGTAAGGGATGTTGATTTTCAATATACACCGATGGTGGCGGCTCGACGTGAAAATTTTGAGTTCCAGGGATTGACTAAAGACACACATTTCATAGCCTCTACTGGTATCTGTGGGGTTCCGGACTCTACTAAGGCTATCATTCAGTTTGGAGCATACGCAATAAAAGGACTCCAACAAGGACAATTACAGCATATACACGGCAGTTCTCACCTGAATCCTACGCATGAGTATGGGGTGACTTTCGAGAGGGGCACAACTGTACACTATGGCGACAGAAATCATGTCATCATATCGGGAACTGCTTCTATCAACAACAAAGGGGAGGTGATGTTTCCGGGGGACGTTATCAAACAGACACATCGAATGTGGGAAAACGTTCAGGTGCTGCTCAATGAGGCGGGTGCTGACTATGACGATGTCATGCAGCTGATTGTCTATCTTAGGGACATTGCCGACTATAACACCATTAAGCCGATGTTCGATGAAAAATTCCCGAATATTCCAAAAATATTTACACTCGCACCTGTATGCCGCCCTCAATGGCTTATAGAAATGGAATGTGTAGCACTCACCAAAGCCGACTTTCCCCAATTCCGTACATTCTAACTGTCTTATTATTAATTGTTAATTGCTAATTATTAATTAATAGTATGCGCTCAACAATCAAATTTGCAGAACGTTGTCTCAAAGATGAGGCGCAGGCGTTGCTTGATATTATCCCCACGCTTGATTCTAGCTTCGACAAGATGGTGGATCTGATCTATCGGTGTAAAGGTCATGTTGTTTGCACTGGAGTTGGAAAGTCTGGTCATGTGGCCGCGAAGATGGCGGCTACGCTCTCAAGTACTGGCACACCGGCTTTCTATCTCAACACGCTTGATGCATTCCACGGTGACCTCGGTATGATTACCACGGATGATGTTGTGATTATGCTGTCTAACTCAGGCAATACCGACGAACTGCTCCGTATTATTCCATATTTGATGGAGAGATGCATTCCTGTGGCTAGTATGACTGGCGATGCCAATTCTCTCCTCGCAAAACATTCTTTTGTGCATCTGCTGGTGAAAGTGGAGAGGGAGGCGTGCCCTTTGAATCTGGCTCCTACATCATCCACTACTGCAGCGATGGCTATGGGCGACGCTATTGCCATTGCACTAATGGAAATCCGTAAGTTCAAAGCCAACGACTTTGCCATGTTCCATCCAGGGGGATATCTCGGACACAAACTACTCACACAGGTAAAAGATGTCATGTATAAAGACAACTTGCCTATCATACCAAAGGATATGCTGCTCGTGGATGCTATTATTGACATCAGCAAAGGTAAACTGGGATTGGGCGTTATTTTGGAAGACGACAAAGTGCAGGGAATCATCACCGATGGCGATATCCGGCGCGCTGTGGAGGATGCCAAGGACAACCTCCTCAACGTCAAGGTGGAGGATGTCATGACAAAAAATCCTAAAACTATACATCCGGATGCAAAGCTCACCCAGATTCAGTACATGTTCCGTAAGTTCAAAATCCACTCGCTCCTCGTCATCGACGATAATCGTCATCTCATCGGAATCGTCGATTATTTCGCCATCATGAACTAAAACTGATAGTCTTGCCCTTTACGTGGTGATATCATAGCCACTTAATAATATGTCCAAATCAATTCGTCTTCTTCTCTTTTTTGCTTTTATTGTTTTTCTGTCCTGCGATAATGACCAGAAAAAACGCACCGATGCGCTGCGTCAAACTCGTAAGGAGCAAAAGGAAATGCTCAACCAACGGGCCAACCAGCATAACGCACGTATGGACCGTCAACTGGTTCAGAATATGGTGGATGGAGAAAACAGCAAGTGCCCGCAGGTGATGGGAGGAGGTATGATGATTACAGAGGTGGCTCTCAACGACAGCGCAATGGTGATTCACTGCGACTGTCAGAACCCGAATATGATCAAGGCGCTCAGCAACGGACTAAAGGATGATATCCGTCAAAGTATCGTCCTTTCACTCTGTCAGAATGACGATGATGTGAAAAAGATGAAATTATTGAAAAAAACTGGCACTGGTATCGCATATTTCTTTATAACGCCTGATAAACAACAAAAACATTTGATTTATCTCAGCCCGGAAGAACTGCCTTTGGAAATTCCATCTAAGCATACTGTGGATAGCCTCACAAGGGTGATGTTTATCAATAATCTCAATGCCGACTTGCCTGAATCCATTGGGAAAGGTATGGTTCAGCAGAAAGCAGTCCTGCAAGGCAACGACATCGTCCTTTTGATTTCATGCGATGAAACGATTATCGACATGGACAAACTCATCAGCATGAACAGACAGAACAAACAGGCAATGCTGGAGGCTATGCGCGACGACGAGCAGGGTAGGGCTTTCTTTAATGCTGTAAGGGGCCTCAACTGCAACATCATATACCGTTATTACGGAAATTCCTCAAATAAAAAGACCGATATCATATTTCTCAAGAACGAATTAAATTGAATCTTCTCATCTTCTTTCTCCCTTACTTGTTTCTACAATTATTAAAAACTATAACAATGAAAAAAGTATTATTATATCTTTTTGTTTTGTTCTGCACAATTACTGACATTAAGGCACAGAACCTCAAATTCATGGAAGTCATCATGGGAAGTCCAACAATTGATTTCCAAACAAAACTCAAAGAAAATGGTTTTGACGACCCGGTTAAGCAGGGAACAGTGGATTTCTACAAAAATGGGCAGTTTGAGGAGAAGCAGGCGACTGTGGCGATTTACAACAACGACGCAGACAAAATATCACGTATTGTCGTTTATATAGAGGTCGAGAACGACTCTGCAGCCAATGCGCTTATCAAAGACCTTGCTGGACGTTTCTTAGCTCAAAACAAAGGCTATATCCTTAAAGACCTCTCGCAGACGGGCAAAATTCTCCAGATTTTCTCTAAGAAAGACGATTACTCTGAGTACATCGCTATTGAATTTACTGCGGGAGAACCAAAAATGAACATACAGTTCATGCTTGCGCAGTAACAATACATCACCATGAAATCCTCATTCCTATCTATTCTCTTTTTGTGGATTTCCATGAGTGGGGCAGCCCAAAGCTATTACCGCTGTTCCACCGACAGCATACCTGTCCTTGTGGAGCCATATGTTGCTGCAGACACTTTTTTTATCGCTACCCCTTATTATGGCTGCCAAGTCGGAAATGTTTTCATTTCCAAGGGTTTCGTCTGCTCATCAAAAAATGTCATTACCAATGGATACATCAAAATATACAACCCATACAATACCATCTGCTGGGATGAAGGATGGATTCCAACCACCTGCTTAAAACCCGCAACTAAATGCAACATTTGCAGTGGCAAGGGAATCACCACGCAGACTTGTACTGTTTGCCATGGCATTGGTGATTGGAACTGTTGTCATTATAAAGGAAAAACCATTTGTGACTTTTGCAATGGCATCGGATACCGTTAGATGATATGGATTTGTATTTGGAAATAGAAAGATGATTATTGTGTAATCCTTTGAGTGAAAAATGTATTGAAATAATATTATACCCAGTTGCCTTTATTAATATTTGTTAAATTGTTTAAGAATGTCAAAAAATACATGGTGTTTATAAAATAATACTTTATCTTTGCAATCGCAAAAATGTATAACTCTGGGGTTGACACGGATTTGACAGCTTGTAGAGGTGGTACGTAAGCATGCAGAGCGTTGATGGCTGGCTCTTAAATCACGGCTTTCGAACAATTATCTGGCGAAAACAACTACGCTCTCGCTGCCTAAACGAAGTTTAGTACTTTGGGCTTAATTCCCTCAAATGGAGGGAACGAGACGTCGCCCTGACAGCTGATTTTCCGAAGCGGTCAGTAAGCGGCGCGGGAAAATCGGAAATAGTCTGTGAAGGCTCCGATTCACTGATGAAGTTTTAGGAGATAAGGAAGCGGTTGGTCGTCCGATTCTTGCCTCTTCTCGAAAATTTCAACCGGAATAAGCATGTAGAAAGCGTATGGTCTCCTGGTTTGGACGCGGGTTCGACTCCCGCCAGCTCCACCCACAGAGTAATTTGACTCTTTGAATATCACTTGATTGTGATAATCTCTGTAGTGTTATGGACATGTTTTGGACATGATTTGTGCAAAACATGTCTTTTTTTTCCGAAATTCTTGAATTATTTATATTTCGTAAATTTATATTTTGCTCTCAACTCTGCTTTCTTCTCATCGCTCTGACGCTTAAAGTAACTGCGCCAACCGGGACAGAAATTGATATGCCAACGCCAGAACTTGCCTAACATTGAGTCGGGCTTCTTGTCGTAGTAGGTCCTGAACTTGCAATTTTCACAAATATGTGCCATTGTTTATATCAGTATTTTAAATTATAAAAACTAAATTGGATATTTCTCTGTCATCTTACGGTAAAATTCCTCCTGTGAACTGTCGTTGCATGGGGTAACGCCTTTAAGTTTTTGTAACAATTCGTTGATTTTATGGGTGTTATGAAAGCCCAATGCTGTTCGGGTCGCTATGCATTTATGCAACTCGTAGGCAGCACGTTTGTTGTCACGACCTAGTAGCAGACTTGCTAATGCTAATCGGTAGCCTCCACGGAATTTCTCCTGACGTTGATGCTGGATGGCACGACAATAAAGAGATGCTTTATTGCCTGCATCTTCTGTCTGTTCTGCCAGTTCTGCATACAGATAGCTGTCATGATAACGTTGTAACAAACGACGGTATATCGCTTTGGATTTCTCATGATCACCCATGATGTTATAAACGACAGCCAAATAACGCTGATTGTTTTTGTGACGAGGCGATCGACGTAAAGCTTCCTCCAACAACGGCATAACCTTCAGCGCATGATCTGCATCAGGGTGCTGCTGAATAGTATGGAAACAGCGGGTCAGTATGCGCTGGGCGGTAGAAGGCAGAAGATGACTGCGGCTCACTCCTTTGTCATCAGTGGTAGTGGCTGTACGACTTTCCCAGTCTGTATCACGTAGTTTGTCAACACCATATCGGTCAATAAAATCCAGAATCTGAAAATTCTGAGATGCATCGTCAAGTAGCAGAGCGGCATGAAGCATTGCGGCATGGCACTTTCCGTCTGTGTCATCAATATTTGTCTGAACGCGGAGCAACGCCTCGAATATTTTCTCTGATTCGCCTGTGCGTTTTTCCTGAATACGCTTCTTTAAGATGTCACTCGCTGTCCAGAACATACAAAGGGTTGTGTATTTGCCTTGATGAACGGCATACATCGGACGGATGGCTGCGTAGGCTTCCTCTAGCTTGCCTTCCTTACGTAAATCAAACACTTCTTTTACTGTCATGATGAATGTGTTTATTTTGTGGTTGGTTTCTTTTATCTGCAAAAATAATGAAAATCTTCACATGATAGATGAATTTGTACTACTATTTTCGAAAGATGATTTCTTTTTATGAAGATTATCATGTTTATTCATTGAAAAGCTGTATATTTGCAACAATTTTAAAAATTATAAAGAATGGATTCATATATCAAAGACATTTATCTAGCTGGAGGATGCTTCTGGGGAACTGAGCATTTCTTCAAACAAGTGGAAGGGGTGGTGGATACAGAAGTGGGATATGCCAACGGTATCATTGAAAATCCAACCTATCAGCAGGTGTGCACCGATAAGACGCAATTTGCAGAGACTGTACACGTCAGATATAACCCTCATATTATCAGTCTTAAATTCTTACTTGAACTCTATTTTAAAGCTATCGACCCGCTCAGTGTCAACAAACAAGGACATGACGAAGGTACGCAATACAGAACTGGAATCTATTACACAGACTCTCTGGAGTTGAATGTGATAAATGAGGTGTGCGGGAACGAACAGAAAAAGTATAACGAGCCACTTGCTGTAGAAGTCATGCCGCTTTCCAATTTCTATAATGCTGAAGACTACCATCAGGACTATCTCGACAAAAATCCCGAAGGTTATTGTCATTTGCCTTTGGAACTTTTCCAGTTCGCTAAACAAGCAAAAGAACAAAAAACGGTATAACCTGATTGCAGATTGTTCAAGCTTTTTCCAAAATCAATATGGTTTTTCTTTGTTGTTCTTGCTTATATTTCCATTTCGTCTGAAACCGTCCTTTAGAAATGTTTTATTAATTCAGAATTTTTAGAACCGCCCTTTATTGTTTGCCTTTAGTTCCCAACATTCTATATCTCTGCTAAAACTTAAAATCCTTCTGGTTTACTAATGCCTCAAGGATTGTCTGATGATGCCCGGGAAGAATTATATGATGATTTCCAATGGGGGTTGTAAGGAAATAACGGACCTGATTTTTGTCTTTCAGCTTTATCACTTGTTGGGTGCGGCATAAATCGGAAGCAGACTCACTTCTGAGCAACTCTCCTTCTGCTATAAAACAGCGTGTCAGGTCGCCTGACAATTTGAATATTGTTACTGGGCCTTCTTTCATATACCCGCGGATGCCTATCCCGATGCCGGATTCAAAATGGGTGTCATACTCATAATGTTCCACCATATTGAGGGGAATTGTGCAATGGGCAAATAGCAGTTCGCCAGTTTCTGGGTCTATACGCGAAGGATTGGCCTGAAAACCAGAGAATCCGGTTAGAGAATGACCGAGCACCATTGTTATAAGGGAGGGGACATCTCCTTCACAACCAGACACGATTCCTTCTGAATTCAATTTGGCTAAGGCCAGACACCCCGTATTGTGAACTTTCTCCAACAAATCAAAACAACGGATTGTAAATCCGTGAAGTTGATAGGTGTGAATGATGGATTTCAAACCTTTGTATATGTTTACGGCGCCAGGGAAGACGCTCTTCAGATGGGATGGAATACTTTTTATACTTCCGGACAATGAAACAGTATCATCGGACGAGTTAATCTCACGAATCAGTTCCTCTATGGGGATATCAAGTAAATCTATATCTAGTTCTTTTTTTATGGATACTTTGTTGAAGTTGCTGGATATCAGCCAGTCTGAGGGGGCACCGATTATTCCGAGACGTTTACCCCGCAGGGATTGTCTAATGAATTGAACTCGTTCTAATAATTTGACTCGTGCGGTAATATAAGATGGTTTTCCATGTAAAATCTCGCCGCTAAGTCCTTGCTGACGTAAATAGGAAAGGATTTCCATGGAGGCGGCAAGGGAATTGCTGTGACCAGAAGTGAGTAGGTAAAATGAATGATGTGATTTCGTCCGCAAGTCGGGAAGCAACCTTTTGAAAATACCTTCTGTTCCACCGGTACGGATATAGATTAGCTCTAAGGTGTGACAACCGTAATTTCTGAAATCGTCTTCTTGCAAATCATAATTGATGTTTAGACTCTCCAAAAAGGCGTTGGTCATCGACGAAACTGATTCCGCGTCATGTAGCGCAGACGTTAGGGTGTATATGCCTATACTCATTCTGCTTTTATTATATTTAAATTTTCAATTACTTTTCTTCCACACATGGATGTCTTCAAACGTCACTGAGCCATGGTTGTCTGAATATGTAGTCTGATACAAGCCTACTTTTACACTTTTTTCTCCCATAAAACTGCAGTCAACGGGAGAATTGGGCATCTCTGTCCAGGTTTTACCGTCGGAGCTAGAACGAGCATAGATTTGATTGCTGCGACGTTCTAATTGTATATATGGGTCGAAATCCCAGCCTTTGTTGTTCATATACTGAGGACGTTCATGACCACGGACCACTGTAAGCATGTTTCCGCAGTTGTAGTTAGGAAACACACCGAGATGAATCAATTGTTGACGGCTTCCTGATATTTCATCAACTACAATTAGCCCCCCTTCGTTGTAGGCTGGAGTGGAGCGACGGTTCATGCCTGTTAAATCAGTTACCTTGCACTGTATCAGAAAATCACCACTGATTTCTACAAGTGACAACGGCACATTTCTGTCGGTTTCCGCTCGTAGATTCGTGTGTTCCGACGACAGTGTCAACTTACCAGAAGAATCTGGTCTTCGACTTAATGAACTGGCTAAATCGGTATATCCTTTACTTATTTTGATTTTATGTTTCAATATGGATGACTTGTGCCCGAAAAGGTCACTGACTTGAGCATAGACCATGGTAGAACTGCCTGTCAGGCTGATTACTTGCTCATTGTTGGTGCTCAACGACATATTTTCTTTCGAACTGCCGATATGATAGTTGTAAAGACCTGATTCTAACGTTTTTCCGCTTTTCTCAACAAGTCGTATGAGTGCTGTGGATGGACCTAGTAGTATGCTTTCAATTGCAAAGGACTTCTTTGATAGCAGGTCTTGGCTGGATAACCCTTCCTGCTGCGCTAACGTCATGTCGGACGGTCGGAGATAGCATGTACGTATTGCGTCTGCATCCAAGGCTTTGTCATAGAATTCCAAACTATGGAGATAACCGCTGAACGGGTTGCTGCCGAATGCATCACAGCCTATGACAATTGGGACAGAAGGACGAAGCATCAGGAAACTGTTTTTCGACGACACTTCTTCACCGTTGCAATATAACCTTTCCATATAACCGTCATAAACGACACTCCAGAACTGCCATTCACCGGATTTCAACGCGTCAGGGACACCGGAATTCTCAAAAGTGGCATTGTGGGCAACGACTCCTTCTGTGCGGCTCTTGCCGTTACGAAGTTCTATTGTCCCTAAATCGTTCCTTACGGGCATGAATTGGGCTACACATTCAATTTCACTAACCTCTGGATTCAATATCCAGGCGTTGATGGTGTAAGGGGCATTGTATATCATCGTCTTAGGCATAATGAAATTGCTGATAAGACGCTGACTGCCATCGAATCGGAATGCTAATTTGCCAGCTTGAGGCACTACCGAAATACCGTTCTCACTGAGAAAACTGCCGTTCAGACCTTTGTTTTTAATTTCTTTCAATGTCTTACCTGGTGTGTAGTCACTGGCATTGATGTCGAGGATGAGGTTGTCTAACCAACCTGTTGGAGAACGGTCCAGATAGGGTATCACTTCTTTGGTGTGTATCCATGGATAACCAGACAGCAAAGCTGTATCGTCGCTCTCTACGGCTGGTAGCATGGCTAATGGGTCGTTCTCAGGCTCGGCGTTATATACTTTCACATTCCAGATGGCGGGAAAATGACCGTTTTTCTGTGTGTCTGTGATGGTGATACGGATATATCGTGCCGTTGCCTCACCTGTGTCTATCATGGGAGAACCTTGTATTGTGTTTTCGGTCTTGTCGGCATACATTTTCCAGCTTTTGCCGTCATCGGATATCTCTATTTTATATTGATAGAAAAAGGTGGCATATTCAAACTGTGTGAATATCTCGTTGA
>JAEEGL012508750.1_pt1 | contig 24046 bp, 14 predicted proteins | sample 9134231 | NCBI WGS metagenome assembly JAEEGL01 (sample SAMN16246548, study PRJNA631951) | gut metagenome | biome: gut microbiome; feature: rumen; material: fiber-attached | host: Bos | place: Iran: Karaj | collected 2018-10
GCTGGAATGCACCGGCTTCTACACCTCCAAGGAAAAGGCTTCCGCCCATATCGAAGCGGGCGCCAAGAAGGTCGTTATCTCCGCTCCTGCCGGAAACGATCTGCCCACCATCGTTTACAACGTGAACCATAACACCCTGACCAAGGAAGATACCATCATCTCCGCCGCGTCATGCACCACCAACTGCCTGGCGCCCATGACCAAGGCTCTGAATGATACCTTCCCGATCCAGAGCGGTATCATGACCACCGTGCATGCCTACACCAGCGACCAGATGATCCTGGACGGCCCGCATCGCAAGGGTGACCTGCAGCGTGCCCGTGCCGGCGCCGCCAACATCGTGCCCAACTCTACCGGCGCTGCCAAGGCCATCGGCCTGGTTATCCCGGAACTGAACGGCAAGCTGATCGGCTCCGCCCAGCGCGTCCCGGTTCCCACCGGCTCCACCACCATCCTGGTGGCCGTCGTGAAGGGCAAGGATGTGACCAAGGAAGCGATCAATGAGGCCATGAAGGCTCAGAGCTCCGAATCCTTCGGCTACACCACCGAAAAACTCGTTTCCTCCGATATCATCGGCATGACCTATGGCTCCCTGTTCGATGCCAACCAGACCATGGTCACCAAGATCGACGATGACACCTATCAGGTGCAGGTCGTTTCCTGGTACGACAATGAGAACAGCTACACCAGCCAGATGGTCCGCACCATCAAGTACTTCGCTGAACTGAACTGATATATCAGTGTCATTCCGGGCGCAGTCGAGGAATTTCCTGATACAGGCGTAAGCCTGATATAGAAAGATCCTTTTGATTGTACCCGGTGAGACAGGCAAGTACCAAGTTGCGAAAATCATGCCCGCTGTCGGAGAACCGACAGCGGGCAGTTTTTATGCCTTCTTTCGGGTCAGGGAAACGAAAAGCATGAATAACTGACTGTAAGGAGACATTTATCATATGGAAAAGATACAGACGCAGGATCACATTCAGCCCCGGAAAGGCCGGGGAAAGCTGATCTGGCGGTTTTTAAAAGGAAGCAAAGGCTTCTTTATCCTCAGCATGATCTGCTCAGCGGTTGCGTCGCTGGGTGATATGATTGTGCCCCAGATTATCCGTGTCACGGTGGATAACGTGATCGGCGGTGAGCCGACGGATAACCTGGCTCGTCCTGTACAGGGCGTGCTTGAAAGCTTTGGCGGAACGGCAGCATTGCGGGAGCAGATGTGGATCCTGGCGCTGGCGGTGCTGGTTGTGGCTGCCATCTGCGCATTTGCCCGGTACGAGTTCCGTGTATCCAACGCGAAGGCCAGCGAGCGGCTGGTTAAAACCATGCGGGATACGCTCTTTGGACATATTGAACGGCTTCCCTTCCAGTGGCACATGAGCAATCACACCGGGGATATTATCCAGCGGTGTACCAGTGATATTGAAACCACCCGGAACTTTATTTCAGAACAGATGACGAACCTGATGCGAATCGGAATCCTGGTGGTACTGAGCCTGAGCTTCATGTTTACCATGAACGGAAGGATGACCCTCATCGCCATGATTCCCCTGCCGGTGGTTATTGGATATTCCCTCTTTTTCCACAAAAAGTTCCGTAAGGGATTTGAAGACTGTGATGAAAATGAGGGCAAGCTTTCCGCTATGGCACAGGAAAACCTGACCGGCGTGCGGGTGGTTCGTGCATTCGGCCGGGAACGGTATGAGCGGGACCGGTTTGAAAAACATAATGACTACTACACATCCCTGTGGGTACGCCTGGGCCGTCTGATGAGTTTCTTCTGGTCTTCATCCGATATCCTCTCCGGTATGCAGATCATGCTGGTTGTTGTGTTCGGTGTGCTCTTCTGCCTGAAGGGAAGTATCACCAGCGGCGAGTATATTGCCTTTATCAGCTATAATGGCCTGCTGGTCTGGCCTGTGCGCCAGCTGGGCAGGATGATCAGTGAAATGTCCAAGGCCGGTGTCGGCATTGACCGTATCGGCTATATCATGGATGCTGAAGAAGAAAAGGATCCGGAAGATGCGCTGACGCCGCCCATGAATGGGGATATCTGCTTCGATCATGTGACTTTTGCTTATGAGGGAAGCAAGGAAATGCTCCATGATGTCAGCCTGACCATTCCTGCCGGAACCACCCTGGGTATCCTCGGGGGAACCGGCTCGGGCAAGAGTACGCTGATGTACCTGCTGGATCGGCTGTATCCCTTGCCCGCGAACAGCGGAAAGATCACCATCGGCGGTACGGATATATCTAAAATCGCACTGGAACACCTGCGCGGCAATATCGGTATCGTGCTGCAGGAACCCTATCTGTTCTCGCGTACCCTGCGGGATAACCTGGGCATTGCTGTCCGTGATCTTGGGGACGAAGAGCTGTCTGCTGCGGTAAGGGCAGCCTGCCTGGAGGAGACCGTCCAGGCTTTCACCAAAGGGTATGACACCTTTGTGGGTGAGCGGGGCGTGACCCTGTCCGGCGGCCAGAAGCAGCGGGCTGCGATTGCCCGGATGCTGACACGGTCAACGCCCATCATGATTTTTGATGATTCCCTCTCCGCTGTGGATACGGAAACTGATGCGAAGATCCGCAGTGCGCTGGAAAAGCGCTTTGGATCGGCAACCATTATCCTCATATCCCACCGGATTACGACGCTTTCCAAGGCGGACCAGGTGCTGGTGCTGGATCACGGAAAGGTAAGCCAGCTGGGAACTCCTGCGGAGCTGAGCAAACAGGACGGGCTGTACCGCCGGATCATGGAGATCCAGGGGTATAATCCCGATACGAAAGCAACAGACAACAACCATACAGCTGATGTGAAGGAGGTGAATGCGGTATGACGCAAGCCACCGAAAATATCAAAAAGGAAGCGGCGTCCCTGCCCTTTTTCGGCGTTCCGCGGATCCTTCCTTATGTAAAAAAGTATAAGAAAACATTGCTGGCAATGCTGATGTGCGGCCTGATCGGTACAGGTATGGACATTGCTGTGCCCCTGTTCCAGCGTTACGCCCTGGATCACTTCATTTCCTTTGGTACGCTGGATACCCTTCCGCTGTTTATTGCAATCTATCTGTTTTGTATTGTTTTTGCAGCCGGTGCGACTTTTATCGCCTGTAAGGGTGCCATGACGACCGAGGTTTCCGTCAACCGTGATCTGCGGGCAGCCGCGTTCAACCACCTGCAGACGCTGTCTTTCTCCTATTTTAACCAGAACAGCGTCGGCTGGATTCATTCCCGCATCATGTCGGATACTTCCCGCATCGGCGGCCTGGTGTCCTGGACCTTCATGGATTCTGTCTGGCACACAAGCTATGTGATTGGCGCGGTTGTGGTCATGCTGGTGGTGAACACCCGGCTGGCCCTGATGGTGATTACCATCCTGCCCCTGATCGTGATTCTTTACTCCCTGTTCCAGAAGAAACTGATCCATGCCAACCGGCAGATCAGGGAGCTGAACTCCCGGATCACCGGAGACTTCAATGAGGCGATCACCGGCGCGAAGACGATCAAAACCCTGACGATTGAGGAGCGGATGGAAAAGGACTTCGTGGCTGATACGGAGGAATACCGCAGTACCTCGGTACGGGCGGCCCGCCTGCGCGGCGCATTTGCCGTAACCATGCATCTGGCTTCTTCCATGGCCCTGGCCATTGTGCTGTGGCAGGGCGGCTTTATCGCCGCTTCCGAAGTGGGAACCTTCTCCATGTTCATGACTTATGCCCAGGGCATGATGGAACCTGTCCGCTGGATTGTGGATGCGATCTCGGATGTGATCACCACCCAGGTCAATATTGAACGGCTGACAAGGCTGCTCGGAACAAAGTCAGATGTGACGGATACCCCGGAAGTCATTGAAAAGTACGGCGATTCCTTCTCACCGAAGAAGGAGAACTGGGAACCCATCCGCGGGGATATCGAGTTTGATGACGTTACCTTCCGCTATCCGGACGGGGATGAAAACGTGCTGGAGCATTTCAGCCTCAAGATTCCCTTCGGCAGCAATATCGCCATCGTCGGGGAAACCGGCGCCGGAAAGAGCACCCTGGTAAACTTGGTATGCCGCTTCTTTGAGCCGACGGAAGGCAAAGTGCTCATTGACGGGCGTGACGCCCGGGAACGGAGCCAGCTCTGGCTTCACAGTGCCATCGGCTACGTGCTCCAGACACCGCACCTGTTCTCCGGTACGATCCGCGACAATCTGCTCTACGGCAATCCGAATGCCACAGAGGAAGAGATTGACCGGGCATTGAAGCTGGTCTCCGCTGATCAGGTTGTGGCCAAAATGGATAAAGGGATCGACACGGACGTCGGTGAAGGCGGCGATCTGCTCTCCACCGGTGAAAAGCAGCTGATCTCCTTTGCCCGCGCGATCCTTGCGGATCCCCGTATTCTTGTGCTGGATGAAGCGACTGCTTCCGTGGATACCCTGACCGAGCAGCGGATTCAGTCCGCAATCGACACGGTGATCAAAGGCCGGACCTCACTGGTGATTGCACACCGGCTGTCCACCGTTCGCAATGCGGACCTGATCCTCGTGGTCCGGGACGGAAAGATCGTGGAGCAGGGTACGCACGCGGAGCTGATTGCCGCAAAAGGCCCTTATTACCGCCTGTATACCAGGCAGTATGAGGATGAAGCAACAAGCAGCATCCTGCAGTAAAAAAGCGCCTTCCGGCGCGCAATAAAACAAAAGAGGCTGATTTTCAGCCTCTTTTGTCTGTTTATTTCAGTTTCGCGAAGATCATCCGGCCTGCGCTGGTCTGAAGCACGCTGGTGACAAGGATTTCTGCGTCATCGCCGATGAGCGGCTTTCCGTTTTCAATGACAATCATCGTGCCGTCATCCAGATGCGCGACGCCCTGGCCGGGTTCCTTGCCTTCCTTCTCAACCCGGACCCGCATTTCCATGCCCTGCACAATGGCGGGACGGAGGGCATCCGCCAGTTCATTCACGTTCAGGCTGCGTACGCTGCTGACAGCCGCTGCCTTCTGCAGGTTGTAGTCCACGGTGATCACCGTACCGCCGCAGTCACGCGCCTGCCGGAGCAGCTTCACGTCCACATCCTGCAGGTCTTCGATGTCCGTCGGATCGATGACCAGCTGCTTCAGGTTATCCTGCATTTCCCGCAGGATTTCCAGGCCGCGTCTGCCACGCTCCCTGCGGCTGTCATCAGACGAGTCAGCTACGTGCTGCAGTTCATCCACAACATACTGGGGTACCACAAACTCCCCTTCTATAAAGCCGGTTTTTGCGATTCCCAGAATCCGGCCATCGATGATGGCGCTGGTATCCACATATTTCCGGGAGGCATAGCCGTGCTTCCGGGTCTTGCTTTTTTCACGGGCACCGGACAGCCGGGTGATCATGGCCATAAATTCCCGGCTCCTGCGTTTTCCGATGTTGTATCCCAGTGCGCCGAGGGTCAGGTAAAGAATGGCCGTCAGTGCGGCTCCGGCGACGCCGTTGCCGAGGAAGGAAAGCATCTGCCGCAGCAGTGCGGCTACAATCAGGCCCAGGATCAGGCCGATAACAGCGCTCAGCAGCTGGTTGACCGGCATTTTGTCAAATTCGCGCTGCATCTCCTGGGAGAGACTGCTCACCCGCCGGATGATCCGGTGGCTCAGCAGGAGCAGAATCACGCCGCAAAGCACAGCCATGCCGGTATAGGCGGCCACCGGCACCCAGGCAGGGATGTCTGCATTCTGATGGCTCAGCCGGTACAGCGCAAGCCCCAGCTGCGCCGCGGCCAGTCCGATACCGATGCCCAGCAGGACTAGCAGAAGACGCAGCAGTTTTTCCATTCCTTTTGAACGCATGTATTACCTCCGAAATAATCTTTTATTGTCAGAATATCACGCTCAGGGCCTGCGCGACTGTATCCACCCCGATTACGCGGACGCCTTCCGGCATCGCGGAACGGCGGGCGTTTGCCCGCGGAACGATAATGGTTGTAAAGCCCAGCCTTGCGCATTCGCTGATCCGCCGGTCACACTGGGGCACCGTCCGGACTTCGCCTGCCAGTCCGACTTCCCCCATCACGGCAATATCAGGTCCCACAGCCCGGTCCGTCAGGCTGGAGGCCACGGCCACACACAGGGCCAGGTCAGCTGCCGGCTCACTCAGTTCAAGGCCGCCGGCAACATTGATATAAACATCCTGGTTATAGGTCCGCTGGTTGGCCCGTTTTTCCAGGACTGCCAGCAGCATGGCAACCCGGCCGCTGTCTGCGCCGTTGACTGCCCGCCGGGGCGTTCCGTAAAAAGTGGGGCTGGTCAGTGCCTGCACGTCGCACAGCAGCGGCCTGCTGCCTTCCACGCCGCAGAAGACTGTGCTTCCGCTGGCGCCTTTTGCCCGGTGGCTCAGCAGTTCTTCACTGGGGTTTTCCACCACCTGCATTCCCTGACCGGTCATCCGGAACACGCCCAGCTCGTTCACGGAACCGAAACGGTTTTTCACAGCCCGAAGCAGCCGGTAGTCCTGCTGCCGGTCTCCCTCAAAGTACAGCACCACATCCACCATGTGCTCCAGCATCCTCGGGCCGGCGATTGCGCCGTCCTTGGTCACATGTCCTACCAGGAAGATGCTGGTGCCGGTTTCCTTGCACAGGCGCATAATCAGGCTGGTGCATTCGCGGATCTGGCTGACACTGCCGGGCGCGCTGGTCATCTCCGGCCGGTACATGGTCTGGATACTGTCGATGACCGCCGTATCCGGCTGCAATTCCCGGATCTTTTCTTCCACTGCGTCCAGTGCGTTCTCCGCCAGGACATACAGGTCGCTTTCAATTCCCAGGCGCTTTGCCCGCAGTTTGATCTGCCGGGCGGATTCTTCTCCGCTCACATACAGCACGCGTTTTCCGCTTTCTGCCAGATGATCACAGACCTGCAGCAGCAGCGTACTCTTGCCGATGCCGGGATCGCCGCCGATCAGGATCAGGCCGCCCTCAACAATCCCGCCGCCGAGGACCCGGTCCAGTTCGCTGATACCGGTGCCTGTACGCAGGGTAATGTCTTCCGGGATATCTTTCAGGGCAAGGGGCTTTGCACCGGTACCCGGGCGCTGGTTCGCGGCGATCTTTCCGCCGGTTTTCTCCGGGACACTCTGTAAGCTTTCCTCCAGCGTGTTCCATGCGCCGCAGCCGGGACAGCGCCCCACCCACCGGGGGCTTTCATAGCCGCAGGCGGTACAGGCATAGGTGCTCTTGACTTTAGCCATGATGATCTCCTTCATGAAGCAATACATTCAGCAAACAGGACCTTTATGCATTATACATGATCCATTGATCATAATAAAGAGGGCGGGACAATGTCCCACCCCCTGGTGTTATTTGTTTATATCATTCTGCATTCTGCATTCTGCATTGTAAAAACTGAATCCATTCAGTTTTTACTTATGTCCGTTCGGGGCGTGCTCCCAGGCGTACTGGATGGCCTCCACATGGCCGCTGTCCACTTTCTGGCTGTCATGGGTCTTACTGTTGGTAAAATGGATACATACCTGGCCCTTGAAGTTGTTCGTGGAGATTGTATCGCCGTCGGGGTAGTTATGCGGGACGCCGTACAGCGAGCAGGCGAAGGTCCGCGATCCGATGGTGACCAGCAGCGGGCGCCGCTGATACAGGTTCTTATCCTTGATTTCCTGGGCGGTGCTCACGCCGTAGCACTTGCAGAGACGTGCGGTATCCGCTGCAGTCAGCGGCTCCGCGTCAACGTGCAGACCGCCGGACCAGCGGTGAGCCCACCAGACGATACCGGTCTTCACGTCATAAACCTTGTAGTTGCTGCCCTTGGCCCACAGGGTATTGATTCCGCCTGTATACCAGTCGATCTTTTCCGCGGGGTACAGGGTCATGGTCAGGTTGCTGGTATCACCGGCGCCGATCGGCACGGTGCCGAACAGCTTATGCTGGGTGGCGGATCCGGCGATGCCGTCCACAGTCAGGCCTTTCGCTTTCTGGAAGGCTTTCACGGCGGCGGCAACGGCGGTGGTGTATTTGCTGGTAATACTGCCGGAGTAGTAGCCCTGGTTCTTCAGTTCCGTGACCAGGTTTTTCACAGCGGTGCCGGTGGAACCGGTCTTCAGTGTGGTATAGCTGGCTTCGGTCTGTCCGCCGTTGGGCTGCGGGGTTACGGTGCCAGGCTGCGGAGTCGGCGTCTCGATGGCGGAGCCGTCGGAATTGCACAGGGTGACATAGTCTGCGTGCAGCCAGCCCTTGCCCAGTGAAGAATGCTTTACATTATACCAGTTCACGTTCTTGACCTTGGTGGGAGATCCGTAGTACGGCAGGACCACATTTTTGTCCACCCGGCCGATAACGTCGGTATAACCTGCTTTTTTCCGCAGGTTGACGCCCGCGGCAGTGGTTTTGACATAGCCGGTCGGCGTTTCTTCTGCCGGCTGCGGTGTGGCGGTTGCGCCTTTGGGCGTGGCGGTCGCGGCAGGCTTTTTCACCACTTTGACTACGTCGCCCCGCAGATAGCCGCGGTTGTCGCCGTCCTGGACAAAGTACCAGGTGTATCCGTTCTTCTGGACAGGCTCAAGGATATAAGGCAGTGTTACGTTCTTGGCGATCTGCTTGATGACCGTTCCGTTGATGGTTGCCCGCAGGTTGCAGCCGCCCTTGGTGGTCTGCACATAGCCCAGGCCACTCAGGTTGGCAGCGGGGGCAGGTGTTGCGGTTGTTTTCGGTGTAGCTGCCGTGCCGGATCCGCCGTTGGAGACCAGTTCCACGCAGTCGTTGCGGACGTAGTAGGTCTTTTTGTTGTAGGTTACCGGATACCAGGTGTATCCGCCTTTTTTCACGGATTTGCCGGCCAGCGGAAGGGTGTTGCCCTTGCCGACCAGGTCATTGTCGGGGTTGTAGTCGCCGTCCGGGCTTGTCCGCAGATGGCAGCTGGTCAGGATCAGTTTCACATGGGTGTAGGAACCGGAGGAGGTCGTGGTGGTCGAGGTGCTGCCGGAAGATTCCGGCTTGGCGGTTACAACCACGGATTCACCGTTTTCCGGTCCGCCGCTGAGAATGGAGATAAAGTCGCTCATGATATAGCCGACATTACCGTTGTATTTTACTTTAAAGAAGGTATTGGAGCCCGCTCCGCGGACGGAAGGGATCGTCAGCAGTTCCACCTGGGTATTCCGGTCCAGCCGGGTAATGCTGTGATAGCTTGTTCCCGGTCCTTCACGCAGGTTGGTGCCGCCGGCGGTAACGGATCCGATGGAACCGGCTTTGGCGGGCAGGTCCTGGTTTTTGCCGGAAGGCGCGGGTGTCGGTGTCGGAGTGGGTTTGTTACCGCTGGAATCCGGCACGGGAGTCGGAGTGGCAACAGATCCGCTGCTGTCATACTGCGCTATTTCATCGGAAGTGAGCTCACGGAAGAAATCCCCGTGAATATAGCCTCTGTATTTGTTGCTGTTCTTCCGGGAGGGATCGATTGTTTCCACCCGGTACCAGCGGACTTTCTGGACAGTCTTTACTTCCAGAATGTCACAGACATGATTAGCCGGCAGCGAGAAAATGATCTTCTCGTTGGTTCCGGCACCGTAGCGCACATTCACCTTGTCCACCAGCGTAATACCCTTCCGCACGGTTGCGGCACGGGCGGCAGATGTATTGCTGCCCGTTGCGGCGGGAATCAGCGTGATGATCATGCTCAGCGCCAGAGCAAGACACAGCAGGCGGCGGCGATACACAGTCATGAAAGGCTCACCTCAACGTTCTTTGTCGTCGTTCTTCGTCACCAAATAAAGGTATGCAAAGATACAGAATCATTCTATTACGAAAATGTTACAATGTCAATACGCCAAATTCAAATTTCCGGTGATTTTATTAACAGAAGCACAGGGAGAAAATCGTGCCGGAAACCCTGCCGTCACTGAACGGAAAAAGCAGGTGAGTTCTGAAAAACATTTCCGAATTATGAATTTTGAATGATGAATTGTGAATAAAAAACTCGGCGGAAGCATTTGCTTCCGCCGAATGGCTTACTTGACCACAATGTTGACAATCCGGCCTTTGACGTAAATTTCCTTTACGATGGTTTTTCCGGCAAGGAAGGATTGCACGTTCTTCATGGCATGGGCCTTTTCCAGCACGCTGTCCTGTTCCTCGTTCACGCCGATTTCCACCGTTGCGCGGACTTTGCCGTTTACCTGCACCGGGATCTGGATGGTATCTTCCTTGATCTTCTCCTCGTCCCAGACCGGCCAGGGTTCATATGCCAGGGATTCTTCATGGCCCAGCAGGTTCCACATTTCTTCGCCGATGTGGGGGCAGATGCAGCTGATCATCTTCACAAAGGCTTCAGCATAGGCCTTCGGGCAGCTGCCGTTCTTGTAGCAGGCGTTCACGAAGATCATCATCTGGCTGATTGCCGTATTGAATCCCAGGGATTCAAAGTCTCCGCTCACCTTTTTTACGGTCTGGTGGAATACCCGGTCCAGTGCGCCGTCGCTTTCTGCGGTGAGGTTCTCCTCGTTTGTGAAGAAGGTCCATACGCGGTTCAGGAATTTCCGGGCACCTTCCACACCCTGGGGGCTCCAGGGCTTGGAAACTTCCAGCGGTCCCATGAACATCTCATACAGCCGGAGGGTGTCCGCGCCGTATTTCTCCACGATGTCACTGGGATTGACCACATACTTGGGGAAGCGTTTTCCCATCTTGATGCCGTTCTCGCCCAGGATCATGCCCTGGTGTACCAGCTTTTTGAAGGGCTCCTTCACCGGGCTCAGGCCCTTGTCATACAGGTACCGGTTCCAGATGCGGCTGTACATCAGGTGGCCGACGGCGTGCTCCGGTCCGCCGATATAGAGGTCGACCGGCAGCCAGTGCTCCAGCAGTTTGTAATCCGCGAAGGTCTTGTCGTTGTGCGGATCAATATAGCGCATATAATACCAGCTGCTGCCGGCGGAACCGGGCATGGTGCTGGTTTCGCGCAGGCCCTTCACACCGTTTTTGTCATAGTGCTTCCAGGCTTCGGCGTTCTCCAGGGGAGCTTTGCCGTTCTTTCCTTTATAGTCTTCCAGTTCCGGCAGCACCAGCGGAAGCTCGTCATCCGGCAGGGGGTAGATCTTTCCGTCTTCGGTGTGCACCACCGGTACGGGTTCACCCCAGTAGCGCTGGCGGGCAAAGATCCATTCACGGAAGTGGTAGTTGACGGTGCGTTTTGCCACGCCCATCTTTTCCAGCTTCGCGGTGATGGCTTCCTTGGCTTCCTCCACGGTGAGGCCGGTGAACTCTTCGCTGTTGATCAGTTTGCAGCCCTTGCCGAGATAATCCTGTTTCTCAAAAGCGTGCTCACTGACATCTGCGCCGTCGATAACCTGGATCATCGGGATATTGTGAGCCACAGCATATTCAAAGTCACGCTGGTCGTGGCTCGGAACGGCCATAACCGCGCCGGTGCCGTAGCTTGCCAGCACGAAGTCACCGATGAACAGCTCCGCTTCCTTGCCGTTGGCGGGGTTGATGCATTTCACACCTTCCAGGCGGCAGCCGGTCTTGCCTTTGTTCAGCTCCGTCCGGTCCATGTCGTTCTTTTTCCGGGTTTCTTCGATGTAGGCCTTTACTTCCTCCTGGTTCCGGATCCGGGGCATCAGATCCTGCACCAGCTGTCCGTCCGGCGCCAGCACCATGAAGGTGATGCCGTAGATGGTCTCAATACAGGTGGTGAAGATGCTGAATTCACCGCCGCCGACAATCTGGAATTTGACTTCAACGCCGGTGCTCTTGCCGATCCAGTGGCGTTGCATATCCTTGGTGCTTTCAGGCCAGTCGATTTCCTCCAGGCCTTCCAGCAGCTTTTCCGCAAAGGCAGGCTGGTCAATAACCCACTGCTTCATGTTTTTGCGGACAACAGGATAACCGCCGCGCTCGCTCTTGCCGTCGATGACTTCGTCGTTCGACAGCACTGTACCGAGCTCTTCGCACCAGTTTACGGGCATATCGATATACTGGGCATAGCCGTCCAGGTACAGCTGCTTGAAGATCCACTGGGTCCATTTGTAGAACTCCGGATCGCTGGTGGCGATCATTTTGTCCCAGTCATAGTCGAAACCCAGCTCTTTCAGCTGGTGGCTGAAGGTCTTGATGTTTTCCTGTGTGAAGCCTTCCGGATGGTGTCCGGTGGTGACGGCATACTGCTCCGCCGGCAGGCCGAAGCTGTCGTATCCCATCGGATGAAGGACGTTATAGCCCTGCATCCGCTTCATGCGGCTGACGATGTCCGTAGCGGTATAGCCTTCGGGATGGCCTGCGTGCAGGCCGACGCCGCTGGGATAAGGGAACATATCCAGCGCGTAGAATTTGGGCTTGCTGAAATCCCAGACATCTGTCCTGAAGGTCTTGTGCTCCTCCCAGTATTTCTGCCATTTCGGTTCAATGGCTTTCGGGTCATAAATGCGGTCCATTCGTCTTCACCTGATCCTTCAACAAATTTAACAGAAAGTATAGCATAAATTCAGGCCGACGGCAAGAAAACCGCGGCCTGGGGCATAAAATGGCACAGGGCGGGTATTCAGTCATTGCCTGCCAGGTACAGCTTCAGTGTGGCAGCAAACTGATCAGCGGAAATAATACCGGCCAGGAACTGCTGTACAGCATCCGTTTCGTTCAGGAATTCCGGAACGGTCGGAGCCGGAACCATCTGCGCTGACAAGGCGCGGTATTTGGCAATGCTGGCTTCGGAAGCAAGCCAGACTGCGTTTTCCCGGTATTGGCCGATGAAGGATTCCAGATCGTCCAGTTCCTGCTGAAGCAGGGCGGCTTCCTCATTTGTATCCGCACCGGCAATGCCGGTCCGGTAGGAGGAGGCCAGCTGTTCCAGATAGGCGATGTCTTCCTCATAGGAGGGGTTTTCCACCGGTTCGTTCATGCTTTGGCACAGGCTCATCTTTGCCAGGATATCCAGGTTGTCCCAGGTGTATTCCGTAAATGCGTGTGTGCCTGCGGCCCGGGAGGATCCGGGATTGACAACCAGGACACAGATGGTCTGGGAGATCAGCCGTTCCCCCGTGCCGTCTGCGGACAGCGGCCAGTATTCCATGCCGTCTTCCATGGCCATAACGGCGATCTCGGGCTGAACGACGGTAAGCAGCGGAATCTGTTCGTCGGCTTGTTCCATATCCGGATCCGGGGACTCTTCCTCCGGCAGGCCCAGGTTGTCCCACGCAACACTGCTGAATTCCTGAAGTGCGGGCAGGAGAGTTTCCGGAAGGCTGTCAATGGAAGCGCTGCCGGATTCTGACCGGAGCAGGCAGTCGTTCATGATCCAGGCAAAAAGGATTTCTTTCAGTTCACCGGCGGAATAAACGGAGTCAAAAACGGTATATTGCGGGTTTTCCGCAAGAATACCGCTCCCGGACAGCTGATTCAGCAGGCGCAGGAAGCCCGGCCAGTCCGTGGGAATCTCTTCCCGGGGAAGCCCGGTCAGCGCCTGTATGACAGGGACGTTCAGGACCAGGCAGTTGTTTTCCGCAGAAATCGGGAGCCCGGCCAGCCGTTCACCGTCGCACACCAGCGCCCGGATGCTTTCAGGCATGTCGGCAACGGCAGACCGGAGGGTTTCGCTTGCGGCAAGATTGGTAAAGCTGTCCCGGCTTTTCAGGATGTTCCAGGCGTCGGAGTCTGTGCTGACCACATAGATGTCAGTATCATCCGAAGGATCCGGCACAAGGGTTTCCCCGTCGTATGCCGACACCGTAACATAGTAATCGTTCTGTATTCCGTTATATCCGGCAGCAAGGTCAGGAAGCGTTTCATTTCCGGTTGCGTCTGCGATCCGGATCCGGGAAGCGGTCAGTTCCGCGTGAAGGTCATTGTAGATCAGGCTGCCGTCTTCCGCGTAAAGAATATACGCGTCTCCTGCGATGACACCAAGCCGGTTCAGGACAGGCGCCTGATTCGTGACTGCGAAGGGGACCGGCGGTTCACCGGTTCCGGGAGAGACCCGGTATGCGCTGTTCCGGAGTGTATAATACAGCCGGTTTTCGTTCTGGGACCATGCAAAATTGGCGGTATTGAACGGTTCTGAATCGATTTCGACAGTGGTCAGGAGGGTGCGCTCATCCCCCGAAAGGGGCAGCAGGGTCAGGTCCAGTGCGTTGTCTTCATTCAGGGAGAATCCGGCAAGCAGGATGTCGGAGCCATACGGGACAGCGGCCTGGCAGAGCATCAGCGATTCGGTTCCCAGATCGGTTAAGGTTTCTTCTGAGGGGCGGCAGCTGAACAGATGGAAGGTGTGTTCCTGGTCCAGCGCGGCAATCAGGAGTGTTTCGTTTCCGCATCCGGTGATATCGATTTCCAGCCAGTCGGAATCAGCGGACAGAAACGGAGAGAGGAACCCGGCATCTGTCACGGAAGAAACGGTGATCCGGTTTTCGGACAGGATCAGGCTGAACAGCAAGATCCGGGAAACGGCGTCTTCGCCGGTCAGTGCCGCACAAAGCCATACGCTGTTCTCATCCCGGGCAGTCAGGCTGAGGTAACGGAGTTCGTACATCCGGTCCGGGAAGAGAGAGCCGGCTTCGGATTCAAGCAGTTCATCAATGGACAGGCTTGCCGTATCCTGCCGGACAGAGGCATCTGCGCAGACGATTTCCGTTCCGGCAATGCGCCAGACCAGGTTTCCGGAAGCGGCGATGGAAAAGGAAATAAACAGGTCCTCTTCCGGATCGGCTGATTCATCGGAAACCGGTTCTGAAAACAGCTCCGGCACGGCAGGCTCCTCCTGGAGGAAATCTGCGGATACAGGGTTTTCTGCGCCGGCGCAGGAAGCAAACAGCAGGATGAAGGATAAGGCAAACAGGAGCGTCTTTTTCATGGGGCCTCCTTCCGGAATGGGGAAGATCTGAATGTAAAAAACAGTCTCTGCTTTCTGGCAGAGACTGGACAGGACAGAACCGGTTATTTGACGGTCAGTTTTGCGGTTTTGGTTGAGGTGGCGTGCCAGCGTCCCTTGTTGTCACGGTAGGAAGTGTAGTATCCAAGGGTGTACTTTCCGGTGGGAACAGTCTTCGGGACCTTCCACTTGACGGTGTGCTTGCCGTTGCCGGTGAAATAGAGTGTATAGGTCGAGGCATAGATGGTGCCTTTTTTACCGCCCTTAGCGATGTATGAATCAAAAGAAGCTCTCCAGGTGGAACCTTTCCGCTTGTAACTGCCGCACTTCAGCTGGAATTCCCATTTTACGGTCTTGCCGCGTTTCACGGTCTGGGACTTGTACTTGCTGACGACGGATGCGGACGGATTGGCTGCGAAGGCGGTGGCGCAGAGAGTCAGTACCATGACCAGCACCAGTGCAAATGCGATCAGTCTTTTCATTGGGTTTCTCCTTCATCTTTAATCTTATGCAAAAATGGTTACATTTTGCCAACGTTCTAAATTATAAGGAAGGGGCTTGATTTGTCAAGCTTTTTTGGGTTTCCGGCGGTTTTGCCGGCAAACCGGATACACAGGGAAAGAAGCTTGTTATCCTTTTCTGTCCAGAATGTAACCGCAGCACGGATCGGAGACGGTACTTCCCCATTTTTCCCTGTAATGTTCAATATCCCGGGGATCCCGTTCTTTTCCGGTCAGGAGCATTGCGCAGGGCTCCAGCTGTGCCTGGGCGTGCGGGGTGAATACGAACCATTTCCCGGTTTCGCGCTGCCGCAGGCCCAGGTCTGCGGCGGCGAGACCGCCCCGGAAGCCTTCGTCGGCATCCATCCAGTTCTGCCGCTTCACCAGCAGGCAGCAAAGGCTGACCGCGCTGACATTATGGACCTTGTTCATCATGTCATACCAGTCGCCGGCGGTGATGTAACGGCCTTCATTGATGCATTGCGCACAGTACGCTGTTCCCAGGACAAACCCGCCGTGGGTAATGCGTTTTTTCCGGTCTGTGAGCACGCCGGTTACCCCGGCCACATCATCCCGCTGTGCGTACATCAGCATCTCCCGGATAAAATACCGGTTCATTTCCGTGGCGCGTGCGTCCAGGATCAGCAGATAATCCGCGGAACTTGTGCGGGCTGCCTCGTTGATGAGCGGAAGTCGTTCATCCTCCGGAGCTACGAGGATGCTGCCGGTCAGCCGGGGCCAGTCTGTCCGGAACTGCAGTTCACCGAGGCATTCCTGGCATTCTTCTTCGCTGTCCCCGTGCACGAGCGCTTCCACACTGGCACCTTCCGGAATTGTATACCACAGGCGGATCACGCCGTTTACCGGCACGGCCTCCGCCTGGCGGCCGAGGGCAGCTTCATGCTCCACGGCGGCCCGGCAGCCGTTTTCCAGGCAGGTGTACAGATCCCGATGGCTTGCGCTGGAGAAAACCTCCCGCCAGCTGTAGAGCACCCGGGGGATATGTTCAATCCGGTTGGTTTTTTCCGCGATCCGAAGGAAGAGGTCATGGTCCTGGCTGCCGTCAAACCCGCTGCGCAGGCCGCCGGTTTCTTCCAGAAGGCTTTTGCGGATCACCGCCAGATGGCAGATATAGTTGTCGCTGACCAGGTTGTCCGGGCAGTAGTCCGGCTTGTAATGGGGATCCATATGCCGTCTGCCGTTCTGGGTAATCCTGTCCTCGTCGGAATAGATCATGTCCGGCTGTTTTTCTTCGATCCGCTTTGCTGCCTGCCACAGGGCATCAGGGCTGAGCAGGTCGTCGTGGTCGCACAGGGCAATGTATTCGCCGCGGGCCAGTTTCACCGCTTCATTGGTATTGCCGCTGATGCCTTTGTTTTCTTCTCCCCGGATGACCCGGAAACGGGGTTCCGTTTTGCTCCGGTCTTCCAGGATGCGGAGAGTTTCCGTCCGCGTGCTTGCGCCGTCATACAGGACGGCCTCGAAATTCAGGTAACTCTGGTTCTGCAGGCTGTCCAGCAGTGCATTGAGCATGCCCGGGTCCGTGTTGTATACCGGGATTACCACGCTGATCAGGCCTGCGCCTGGCTGGTGTTTCCGCTGTTCCTCCAGCTCCGTATCCGTAACGGTTTCCTTCCGCCTGCGCCGGTCATAGGTACCCAGAAGCTGCTGGGCAGCCTTCTGGCCCAGACGTCTGAGCGTGTAGGCGGTACCGTGGTTTTGCCGGTAATCCTGAATGCGGGCAATGATTTTCATGCTGATGCTCAGACTCCTTTATCACAGGAAAAATGTGCGGGATGAGATGCGTAAAACCGGGCGGAATGTTATAAAAATCAATCGTTTGCGCATTGACAAACCTGAATACCGGATGTATACTGAACCCGGAATTTGTCAATTCTGGTCAAGTTCTCAGGAGGATACGCCATGAATTCCTATTTGCTGAAAGAGATCCCGGATCATCTTGCTGCCCTTGCGGTGGAGGGATACCATAAGCCGGGCAGCCTGACACAGGCCAGCGGCGCGTGGATCCAGGCCGCCGGATCTTTCGTGCTGGAAAAAGGAACCTGGCCTCTGAATCCCCATGACCAGTGGGTCTGGCTCGCGGTGGAAAAAGGAAACATCGTCCTCTTCTGGGACAATCATGAACTGGCGCTTTCCGCCGGTTCCACCTGCTTCCTGCCCGGAGGCGACAAGCGCTGCGAGATCACAACCGAAGAGGATACCCGCTGCCTGTGGATCGCGCTGGAAGGTCCCCTCAGTCCCATGGTGGTGCGGAAGATGGGCGCACTGCTCCATATGCCGCTCAAGCAGGGAGCCCTGCCCAGCCAGCTCTATCTTGCGGAGCAGATCGTGCAGGTTATTGTCCGTCACAGCGGAACCGCGGACGCGACCTATCAGCTGCAGCACCTGCTTTACGGGATGATCGCTTCCCACTGGGGCCAGCCTGTTGCAATTGACGCCATGCTCTCCCACGAGATTGCCAAGGTGGTGGACGCGCTTCGCGCCAACCAGTACCGGGACAATTTCTCCCTGGCGGATATGGCGGCTATTTCCCGTATGCCCATGGAAACATTCCGGAAGCGTTTCGTGGCGGAAGTTGGCATGCCGCCCCTCAGTTATGTGCTTCACTGCAAAATGGAGCGGGCCAAGGAGCTTCTCCGGGACCAGAACTGCTCTGTGCGGGAGGCCGGTGCGGCGGTCGGGATGCAGGATCCCTATCACTTCTCCAAACAGTTCAAGCACATCGTGGGCATCAGCCCCAGTGCTTTCATGAAACAGGCTTCCGTGCCCAGCGCCACCATTCGCGGTGTCACGCCGAAGGCAAAGAAGAAATAATCCCGTTCCTGTCCGGAAAAAATGCTCTGATCACAACGGCGGCTTAAACAGCCGCCGTTATTCTGTTCCGGCGGAAGGCTGTTCCGGCGGTACTTCCTCTGCAGGAACCTGCTGCTGTGCCGCCCTGCGGGCCCGCAGCAGGTCCAGAAGCCGGGCGGCGGGTTTTTCAACTGCGTAGGTGACCAGGATTGCGAGCAGCAGGGAGATACCGAAGGACAGCATGGTATATTGGTTCTGCCAGGGCTGTTCCCCGGCTGTGTTCGGCGTATCGCTGACTGACGGCGGAAACCTCAGGCGCTTCAGGTGAACGATGACGGTCTGATGGATCAGGTAATAGTTCATGCTGATCCCGCCGAGGAACTTTGTTACCGGGTTTCCGAGAAGCCTGCGCAGCGGCTTCAGGGCAAACGGCGCTGAAAGCATCAGGCAGGTAAAACACAGGGCATAGACCGGCCGGTAAATCAACTGCCGGCGCTGGATCAGCACAAAGTCACCGGAGGTGGCCTGGAAACGGAGCATGCGAAGCAGGATGACAAATGCGGCGATAAAAAACACGGAAGCCAGAATCTGCCATGCGTAACGGCCGGTTCCGGAACAGGAACCTTCCTGCTTTTCCGACAGGCGGACATAGGCTGCGGCAGCCAGCATACCGGCAACGTACACGTCCAGGAAATTGATCAGCTGGTTCACAACCATGCTGTAATCACTCAGCGCCCACAGGCACCAGGCACGGAAACCGAAGCAGACCGCGCACATGATCCCGCCTGTGAGGGCCGGTTTTTTCATCATGCCCCGGGCAATCAGCGGGAACAGGGCATAGGCCTGTACTTCAATGGCCAGTGTCCAGCAGGCGGCGCCGAGCGGAGTGAACATGTAGGTGTCCCGGAAGAATGGGAAGGTAAAGGTCAGGTGCGTTGCCAGGTCCTTGACCATAAACTGCGGGGTGTCATACAGTTTCCACGGTAGCACTACAATCAGGAGCGTGGCAAGCAGGATGAAGTAATACCCCGGCAGGATCCGCCTGGCCCGCCGGTAGTAAAAGACCCGGGTGTCCGGTGCCGGCAGGTTTTCCCGTTTTGCTTTGGCGTAGGGCAGGTACAGCAGGAAGGAACTGAGCAGCACTGTTCCGTCTACCCATATATACCCGGACCGCACCAGGTAATCCAGGCTGTAGGATCCGATCCCGGGACGGAGCCAGCTTTGCTGCCAGATGTGGTACCAGCTGACAATGAAAATCATCAGCACCCGCAGGCCGTCCAGTTCCGGGATTCGCTGCCTTCTTTCACTCATGGCTGATCATCCTCTGTCACCAGGAAAGGATTGACGGATGCATCGGGAGTGGGTGCAGGCGTGGGCTTGTCCGGTGTTGCAGTCGGCGGGGCAGGACTGGCGGCGGAAGCTTCTGTGCTTTCCGGATCCGGGGACGGTGTTTCAGGATACGGTACGATACCGGCCTTTTCACAGGCTTCAAGGTACAGTGTTTCAATGTCGCGGTAGGTGCGGCGCAGCGCGTCCCGGTTCAGGCTGCCCAGCAGCTCTGCTGCCAAGGCCCAGTTTTCCTGGCGTATGGCGCTCTTTGCTTTGTGATAGGAGGCTTCCGCCCTCAGTGCACCGGCTTTTTCAAAATCGTCCGGGACACCTTCAAGCAGTTCCAGGGCCAGGGTGTATTCCTGATCGTTTGCCGCTTTTCTGGCCAGCTGATACCGGCAGGACTGTTCCTTGAGATTAGCGTCCTGATAATCGGGAATGGAGGCATAGAGGGATTGTGCTTCCCGGAGCTTTCCGGCATTGTACAGCTCTTCTGCCTGGCTGTAGGTCAGCGACCGGCACCGTTCCGGCGCATCCGACCAGTTGCCGGCCAGCAGGAATTCGTCACTGGCACCCTGGGTGTTGCCGGCCTCTAGCAGTTCCTCGGCTTTATGATAATGGCATTCAAGCGTTTTTTCCCGGCTGTCAAGATAATCCGGAATCTCACTCAGCATGCTGATGGCACTGTCCCAGTCCCCTTCTGCCATCAGGGCTTTGGCCGGTTCATAGATGCATGCGGCAGCCTGTTCCTTTGCGCCGGGCTGGTCAATCAGGGACAGCCAGATTTCCCGGGCGTCGGCATACTGTCCTTCACTTTGCAGTGACACAGCCTTCATCGTCAGGCATTTCTGTTCAAGTTCCGTGCGGCCGGGATATTCTTCCGGGAGGAGGGACAGCGCATCCAGCGCGTCTTTCCAGTAACCGTTTCCCTGCAGCAGCTGCCCGCGGAGCAGATCTGTCTCGTTGGCTTTGTTTATTGCTTCCGGCCGGTCCGGAATTGCGCGCAGCATAGCGGAGGCTTCCGTCAGCTCTTCTGCCGAGTGGGCGTTCTCAGCTGTTTCCAGGGCAATCTTCCAGTCGCATTCAGCGATCATTTTCCGGGCGTCTCCGAAATCACCGAGCGCTTCGAAGGCTGCTTTTGCACCGGACGGATCGCCTGTATCCAATGCCCGCCGGGCGGCGAGCAGGTGCAGCCAGGGGGAACCGTAGAACAGGGCCCCTGCGGTCAGGGCAAGGGCAGCGACCATGGCAGCCAGAAGCCGCAGCCGGGTATGGCGGCGGCTTTTCCTGTCCAGGTATTCCGCTTCACGGATCCGCTGCAGGCGGATGGTGTCTTCCCGCATATTCCGGCTGTTCAGGTCCAGCTGGCGCTCTTTCATGCTGATCTGCGCCTCGACGGTTTCAGGACTGAAGCGGGAAAAAATCATTTCTCTGTCCCTGCCGCAGCGGGCGCAGAATGATTCATCCTCGGGATTGGGGCGGCCGCAGACGCAGACCCACAGGCCGTCCTGCCTGCTGGGATAGCCGACAGCGGTTTCGCCGGCGGCGAATTTCAGGTTGGTCAGCGCGGGGCTGATTGGCAGGGCATTGGATGTATATTCCACGGCATTGGCCGGATTTCGCCGCCAGGTTTCATTGTCGGCATACCAGACCTTTTCCACCGTGGCTTCCAGGGAGCACAGCTCTTCCGATGCGGCGCACGGGACGGTCATCAGGAAGGTGGAATGGGGACGCCCGTTCAGCGCCCGGCCGCGGAAGGTCAGACGTTCTGTTTCCCTGTTGTCTTCGTCCAGAAGGCGAAGCAGCACTTCGACCGAGGAGATTACCCGGTCGCTCAGGTTGAACAGGGTCAGGGAAGCCGCGGGGGTTTCCTCGGTCGGAAGGGCCGTGCGGAAAATCTCAACCGGGCATGAAAGATCGATATAACTCATAATTCACACTGTTTCATTCAGAATGATCGGTTCAGAGCGTCTGAAGGATGATTTCCGTCAGGATGTTGTTTTCGTATTTCAGAAGCAGCTCCACCTGCAGGCCGGCGGAGGTTTCCGTCACATACCGCAGGCTCATGTCGTCCATGTCATAGCAGGCTGTTCCCCGCGGCACGGTGTCTTCGGTGCCGTACAGCATTTCGGTAAGATCTTCCGCAACGCCGTTTTCATTGCTGAGGAAGCGGGTGAAATCTTCGCTGAACAGGTCGCCCAGCCGGACGGACCGGGGGCCTTCAATCTCCTCATCAAGAATTGTGAAGCTCAGGATTTCCGCGTTTTCTCCCTGCGCGTCGCAGGAGAATACCGCTTCGTATCCGTCGCCGTCACAGCGGAGCAGCCAGGTGCCGTCTTCGTTGTCGATCAGTTCGCTCTCGGGGGAGCCGGGCAGGTCAATGGGCTTAAGCGTCGTATAGGAAAAACCGTCGAAGAGCAGATCGTCTTCGTTGAAGGGAGTCAGGTCCTGTCCGTTCCGGCTGGTTTTCACGGTCCGGTATTCATCGTGCCCGGCCAGGCCGGCCAGTTCATCATGCAGTTCCCCTGCGTGGGATACATCCAGCAGGCCGGCGGCGGGATTCAGTCCGTCTATCCGGATGGAAGTGACCAGTCCGTTGATCAGGGTATAGGTGATGGCGGCACGGCGGAACTGCTCTCCTTCCGGAAGCACTTCACCGTATTCAATTGCGGTCACCCGCTGCCCGTCCCGCAGGATCGTGCCGTAAACAAATCCGCTGTCTGCTGTGTCGTGCAGGTACAGGACCGTTTCTTCCCGGGTGCCCGCAAGCGTTTCATTTTCAAGCGGATAGGCTGCCAGGACATCTGCCGTCAGGCAGTCGATGCCTGTGCCGCGGAAGAGAGGACCTTCACCGTCATCAAAAACCAGGGCATTTACCGGGGTTTCTGCGGTCAGCTGGGTGCCTTCGGCATAAATCTGGGCGACCTCGTATCGGAACAGCGTCCCGTCTTCGCTCTGGGCGCTTTCACTGGCAGGATCGTTCAGGGGTGCGGCTGCCAGTGCCTTGGTCCGTACGGTTTCCAGCAGGGCGGAGAGCTCTGCGGCAGTCACGGGCTGGGGCGCAGATTCTTCGGCCGCGGCCGGGAACACAGCGCAAAGCAGCAGCGCAGCCAGAAGGCACAGGATCTTTTTCATCATCGAAGGTTCACTCCCTTTGGACAATGTTTCATTCGTTTCAAAATGAATATACATTGGAAATTATAGCACATCCCCATCATCATGACAACTCGGACCGCGTTGCTACAACATATGGGGGAATTGTCAAGGGTTCCGGTTTTCTGCTAAAATCGTTTCATCAGAGGAAAAGGCCGGGTGAGGCAGATGAAAAAGCGTGTATTGTGTTTCCTGACGGCAGCGGTGCTGGCAATGCTTCTGCCTGTCCTGGGCTTTGCCTGTGTTCATTACAATGATACGGTGGAGCCGAAGGATCTGGTGACCAGGGGCTTTGTTGAGCCGCAGATCGGTGTGCCCGGATATTCCGGAGATCTCTGCTGCCCTGTCTGCGGTGAGGTAATTGTCCCGGGGAAACCGCTTCCGGCAAAAACGTCACCTTCGGGATCATCCGGAAGTACGGAGAAACCGTCAAAACCGGAGGAAAGCGGAACACAGACGAAACCGGAGGAAGCGGTTCAGCCTGAAAAACCGGTCCAGCCGGCACCGCAGGCTAAACCGGAAGAACCTGCTCAGCCGCAGAAGCCTGCGCAGCCTGTACCCCGTGAAAAACCGGAAGAGCTGGCAAAGCCGAAAACCACGGCACAGCCGAAGAAGACTGCCAGACCTGAAAAGACTGTGAAACCGGCAGGGGAACCCGCGGGCGGAAACGCAAAGGAATCCGGCGCGGAAAAACCGGAACGGGAACGCTTTTCCAGGCAGTATCCGTACCGGCGGGTAAAGATGAAACCGGAAGCGGGAATCCGGGCAGAGGCGGCTGGCATCCTGCTGTGGCCGGTGGCGGTCTCCCCTTTCCAGAGCCTGTTTAACTGAAACATGCTTTTGCCGGACAGTGTACAGATTTGGTTGTTACATATAGAAAACGGGAACATGCTTCTGCATGTTCCCGTTTTTTACGCTGCGGTTTATTTCGCGTATTCGGTGCTCCGGGTCTCGCGGATGACGTTCACCCGGATCTGTCCGGGATATTCCATCTGCTCTTCGATCCGCTTGGCGATTTCCTTTGCCAGCACCTTGATGCCGTCATCCGTCACATCATCGGGCTTTACCATGATACGGACTTCACGGCCGCTCTGGATGGCATAGCACTTATCCACGCCGTCAAAGCTGTTGGCGATCTCTTCAAGCTTCTCAAGCCGCTTGATATAGTTTTCCAGGCTTTCGCGGCGGGCACCGGGACGGGCGGCGGAAATGGCGTCTGCGGCCTGCACCAGGACTGCTTCGACAGTCTGGGGTTCCACATCGTTGTGATGGGCCATGATGCAGTGCACCACGTCTGCATTCTCATGATATTTCCGGGCAAGATCCGCGCCCAGGGTCACATGGGTACCGTCGCTCTCATGGTCAACGGCTTTGCCGATGTCATGCAGCAGGCCTGCGCGCTTCGCCAGCTGGACATCC